>ENA-OQHF01001610-OQHF01001610.1-human-gut-metagenome-genome-assembly--contig:-NODE-1610-length-12205-cov-2.690760_pt1 | contig 12205 bp, 9 predicted proteins | sample MGYA00242559_ERZ504709 | MGnify/ENA primary metagenome ERZ504709 (study PRJEB26092, sample SAMD00036203) | human gut metagenome | host: Homo sapiens | study: EMG produced TPA metagenomics assembly of... | reverse complement strand
CTCTCAAAAGGGTAGATTTTGCATCCCTCAAAACACTATTTTAGCAATATTTTATTATCAAGGAACATTTTTGCACATGTTTGACGCCCTGTGATACTAAACTTACCACTTTTTCAGTGGCGTCCCTATAGAGGTGGAAGACATCTCCCAGCTGATATATCTCTTCAGCAAAAATGTACAAAAATATGGAAATGTGTGAATATCATTCTCTATCCCTATATTCCCTTTAATTAATTTTATTCCAAACTTGATATCCGGGTAATTTTCACTTTTAATTAATGTCCGTAAAGACTTTGACCGTCCATTGGTTGCCTTTACCTCCACCGGCACAAGAGAATCTCTCGTCCTTACAAAAAAGTCTTCCTCCAGCGTAGCATTTTCCTTTTTTATAATAGTACAGACCATACCCGCTTTTCACGAGTGCTTCAGCTACGACATTCTCATACAAAGCGCCCTTATATACATTCATATTTTTATTCGCACGCAAATCTTCCTGAGCTTCCTCATCCAGCATCGCTACCAGCATTCCCGTATCAAAATAATAAAGCTTATACTTTTCTTCATCATAATTACCTTTTAATGGCAATTCCGGATATTGCAGACAATAACATACATTTACAAGTCCCGTATCCCTCAGCCATTCTATACACCCTCGATAATCTTTGAACCTTGCTCCTTTTGCCACTTTCGATATTTGGAATTTTTTATTATCCTTCGCAAGCTGCACCGGGATATGCTGAAATACATTCAATATACGAGTCTGATCCAATCCGTCAGCATACTTGCGGATATCTTCCTTGTAGTCTTCCAAAAGCTGCGTCTGCATCTGTAATGTTCCTGTAAATGTATTCGTGCTGATATATTCCCGAACCACTGCCGGAAGTCCCCCTAAAATACAATAATCAAGAAATGCTTCCTCAAATGTATAAAGCTCTGCCTTTCCAAATGCTTTTCCTTGGCACATATGCTCCAGCATATCTTCTATCACATCGTCTTGATATCCCTTCGCCCACAAAAATTCCTCAAAATCCATAGAATACATCGTGTAATCATTCTTGTATCCAACACTGTTACTTTCAATCCTCTGATATGAAATTCCCAGCAAAGACCCGCTGCATATAATGTCAAATCGTCCGTCCTGAGCAAAAAATTTAAGAGAAGTCGCAATCTCCGGAAATTCCTGCAACTCGTCAAAAAATATCAATGTTTCCTCCGGAATAAACTGCTTCTGCGGATCAATTCTGGAAATGCTTTTTACAATCTCATCCGCCCCATATCCGTCCACAATAATTGTACGATACTTTGGCTCCTCCACAAAAATTAATTTCTATAACCGAAGTATAATTTTCTTCTGCAAACTTACGGATAGACTCCGTCTTTCCAATCTGCCTTGCACCTTTGATAATCAAAGGCTTACGTTCCTCACTATTTTTCCATTCTTTCAAATAATCATCTATTTCCGTCTCAAATACATACAATTCACCTCACATACTAAGATTACCATATTTTCATTGTTTATTCAATGTTTCAACAATTTCATGAGCGAATTATTTGCTCTATCTCACAATTTTATGAGCGAATTTAATACTTATATTCACAATTTTATGAGTGAATCTCCTACATACATTTACACTTTTATGAGCAAATTGCATACATCACAACCAACGCGACATCCCATCATAAAATTCTATATTTAAGCACAACTAAAAAGCACGCAGAGGATTGTGTGATTTTTGTCATGACTGCGAGCATAGCTTGATTTTCGCAGCTTTGTCCGAGCCTGTCCTTTAGGCGAGTTTGCGTAGAAAATCAATAATATGCAGCGCAGCAGTCATAGAAAATCATTCATATCTGCGTGCTTTTAGTTGTGCTAACTTATATTAAATTTTATCCTAGATGTATCCCATCAATTTCGGCAGCCACAGGCTTAAGTTCGGGATATATGTTACGAGCATCAGTACTACAAAGATTGCTGCAAAATATATGAGCAACTGTCTGAATACTGTCTCAATCTGTACTTTACCGACTTTAACACCAACAAACAGTGTTGTTCCAACCGGTGGTGTGATTGTTCCGATACACAGGTTGAAGATCATCATGATACCAAAGTGGATAGTGTCCATTCCAAGTGCGGTACATACCGGCAGGAAGATCGGTGTGAAGATCAGGCAGGCCGGTGTCATATCCATAAATGTTCCGACAATCAGAAGGATAATATTGATCAGGAACAGGATAACAAACTTGTTGCTGCTTACGGAAAGCAGTGCTGTAGATACCAGTTCCGGAATATTTGTAAATGCCATAACCCATGACATGATGCTGGATACACCGATCAGGAAAATGATGATACCCGTCATCTCAGCACTATCCAGAAGGATTTTCGGCAGTTCTTTGATCTTGATTGATTTGTATACAAATAATGACAGAAGCAGGCTGTATACTACGGCCACTACGGAACCTTCTGTTGCAGTGAAGATACCGAAGATGATTCCACCGATTACGATTACAATCAGAAGCAGACAAGGCAGAGCCTGAAGGATGATCTTTCCAGCTTCAGATGCTGTAAAACGTGTTTTTGCACGGTAGCCTTTTTTCTTGGCAATCACATATACTACTAACATACAAGCAAGTCCCCAGAGGATTCCCGGAATGTAACCAGCCATGAAAAGGGCTGCTACGGAAGTTCCTCCACTGACCAGTGAATATGTGATCATTACGTTACTTGGCGGGATCAGAAGTCCTGTCGGTGCTGTTGCAATGTTAACTGCTGCTGAGAAGTTCGGATCATATCCCTCTTCTTTCTCGATTGGTCCGATGATAGATCCCATAGCAGAAGCTGCTGCTGTACCAGATCCGGAAATAGAACCAAATAACATATTTGCAAGGATATTTGTCTGAGCAAGTGCTCCAGGAGCGCGTCCTGTGATTAATTTCGCAAGATTGATCAGTCTTACGGCGATACCACCTTTATTCATAATATTTCCTGCAAGAATAAAGAACGGGATAGCAAGCAGGCTGAATACAGAAATACCGGAGAAGATTCTCTGGCATCCGGTCAGTACGGCTACATTCAGATCCATGATTGGAAGAATTGCACATACGGAAGATACACCAAGTGCTACTGCGATCGGTACACCAGCGATCAGCATGATAATCAAGAGGACTAAAATAATCAGTCCGGATACAAGTGCAGTGTTCATAATTATTTCTCCTCCTCTTCTTTTCTCTCGTAACCTTTACACAGATCAACTACATTTAAAATTCCATAAATCGCAATCAGGATTCCGGAAATCGGAACGACTGCATATACCTGTCCCATCATAACTCCAAGGGAAGCTGTCTTCTGAGTCATAGTCAGTCCCATAATGTTAAATCCGCCATAGATCAGTACGATGACTGCAAATGCAATGACAAGGATTTCCAACACGATTTCCAACACTTTTCTCTGTGCAGGTGCCAGCTTGTCTACGACAAATGTCATTCTCATGTGGTCACGTTTTCCGAATACATAAGCTGTTGCAAACATGGCCATCCACGCAAATGAATATGTCAGAAGCTCTTCGGAAATGGTACTCGGGTTATTAAATATGAATCTTGTGATAATCTGATAGCTTCCTACAACTACCATTAATGCAAAGAGGAGTATACAAATGGTTCCAACAATTCTATCTAACCATTTTCTAATTGTATGTAATGTGTCCATTTATTTTCCCTCCCCTTCGTATTGTTTGTTATATTTCTGAATATGCTCATACAGATCCTTGATATTCGGATTGTCTTCCAGCATTTCTTTCTGTACGTTCTTTACTTTATCTTTGAAAAGACTGATGTCCGGATAAATAAATTGAACTCCCATATCTTCTTCTGCTGTCTTCTTAGCGGTCTCTACATCTGTCTCCCAATCTTTGAGCTCTGTCTCTGTAGAAAGTCTTGCAGCTTCCTCAAATACTTCTCTGTCTTCCTCGCTCATGTCATTGAGGAGCTTGTAGTTTGCAATCAGAACGTCCGGAATCATCTGATGCATCGTGTAGCTGTAGTATTTTGCAACCTCACCATGCTTATTATCTGTCAGAGCAAGCTCATTGTTCTCTGCTCCATCAATAACTCCCTGCTGAATTGCTGTATATACCTCTCCAAATGACATCGGAGATGCAGCTGCGCCAAATGCATTACACATCTTGATACTTGCCGGGCTCTGCTGCACACGCATCTTCAGACCTTTCAGGTCATCTGGTGTATTGATTGCTTTCTTTGCATAGAAGTTTCTTGTACCTACGTTGTACCATGTTACAACCTGAAGTCCTGTATCCTCTGTAGATGCATAAATTTTATTCATGTAATCTGTATCATTCATAGCTGCAAAATAAGCGTCCTCAGATGTAAACAGATACGGCATACTGAATACTTCATATACATCGGCAAATATTTCAAGGTTCGGTGTTCCGGCAATCGTAAAGTCAATCGCACCAGTCTGAGTCAGCTCAATTGCTTTTGTCTGTCCACCAAGAAGCTCATTTGGATAAAGCTGAACTTCATACTTGTCACCGAGTTTCTCCTCGACATACTTTTTAAATGTCTCCATACCCTTGTACTCAGGGTGTTCCTCAGACTGTGAAAGAGCCACACGGATAATACGCTTCTTTGAAGAGGAATCCGATTTGCTTCCACATCCCGTTATCAGCATTCCTGCCATGCATACACAGACAGCTGCACTGACAATTCGTTTCCATTTCATCATCTTTGGAGTCTCCTTTCGATACCATGCTTTTCTGGTTAACTGTTATATTTTTGCAGCCTCTCACTCCTTCATTGTGTAAGAGCTTACATTCTGTTATAAAGTATATGTCAAAATCTTGACGAAAGCAAGGTCGTTTTTATTGACTTTTCCGACAAATTATTGTATCTATTTTTGTATAACATCCACAAGTTATTGGCTATTTTTATTTTCCCTTATAGTTTTAGAAGTTTTAATTTTTATTTGTGTAAGCGTTTACATCTTTTCATGGCATATAAACTGAAATTTTCAAACTTTTAGTATAGATTTCAAACTAAAAAAAGGTCCACCGGACCTTTTTGTCGTATGCTTGGCAACAAAAGGCAGTTTCGGTAAGTCTGCTCTATTTGGCTGACTTTTACGAAACTGCCTTTCATACTTAGAACTTTGTAAATATGTGAAATTATCAAAGTACTATATCATTCTCTATTTTTATGTCTTTTTTGTCTTTTTTATTCTTACAACTTACATACGTTGACCGGCTTGCCGCCAAGATAAGCGGTCACGTTATCGAATACAATCTTTGCTCTTCTTACCATAGACTCCTCGGAGATAAATGCCTGATGAGGTGTCAATAATGTATTCTTAGCCTGAAGCAATGGATAATCTGCCGGGATCGGCGGCTCCATATCAAATACATCAACGCATGCATATCCAAGCTTGCCATCGTTCAGCGCTTTCGCAAGTGCCTCGTTGTCTACGATCGGTCCTCTTGCACAGTTGATGAAGATTGTGTTCTCATTCATAAGTGCAATCTTATCTGCTGACAGGAATCCTCTCGTCTCTGCATTCAGTGGAAGGTTCAGTGATACGATATCACTTGTTGATAATACTTCCTCTAATGATTTATACTCGATTCCAAGTGCTTTTGCTTCCTCAGACTCACTTCTGTTGTAAGCGATAACTTTAGCGCCAAATGCCTGGAATAATTTTGCTGCCATGAGTCCGATCTGCCCAAGTCCGATAATTCCGACCGTTCTTCCGCAGATTTCTTTTCCGCCAAGGCCTGCACTTGTTCCACCATTTCTTACAAGTCCGTCAGCTTTTACTACATGTCTTAATGCGTCAATCGCCATACCAATGATAAGCTCGGCAACTGTCTGGTTTGAGTACCCTGCTGCATTACAGATCATAATATTTTTCTCTTTACACTTGTCTGTTCCGATGTGGTCAATTCCTGTAAATGCTACAGATAACATCTTCAATGCGTCCGCTTTCTCTACAACCTCTGTCGGATACGGATTGTTAGCGATCATAACAATGTCGCAGCCTTCACTTCTCTTGGCAAGTTCTGCCGGATCTGTTGTTTTGGTATCATAATATACGAATTCATGTCCCTTTTCTGTAATCGGTGCTGATAACTCATCAATAACTTCTTTTGATACTCCAATTGGTTCTAATAATGCGATTTTCATTTTTTCACGCTCCCTTTCTGTCTGTATTTTATAAATATTATAACCTCATGTCAATACATGGATATACTAAAACTTAAATACATTTTTATCTATTTTTTTCAGGCTTTCTGTAAATCCACTCATAACGAAGCATAATTTTTACTTTCCGGTTCTTGCCATCTCTCAACACTTCAGCTTCAATTTGAAATAATTATGTCCGATTGCCGTAAGCCAGTCTGCTATGTGGCTCATAAATCTCTCCTCTCACACCGGCATTTCTGCCGATGTTATTCCTGTTCTTTTATGTTAAAATCCCTGCTTTTTATAGTTGTAAAGTACCTGAAGTAATTTTTCACCATCTACAGGTTTTGTCAGATGTTCATTCATACCTGCTTCTTTTGTCTTTCTCATGTCTTCTACAAATGCATTTGCTGTCATGGCAATGATCGGGATACTTTTTGCATCAGCACGGTCAAGACTTCGAATCGTCTTTGCTGCCTCAATTCCATCCATATTCGGCATCATAATATCCATAAGGATTGCTTCGAGTTCGCCCTCCCGGCTGTTTTTAAATGCTTCTACTGCCTGAAGTCCATCTCTTGCGACCTCTACGACTGCCTTATCTTCCTCCAGCATAAACTGGGCGATCTCCAGATTCAGGTCATTATCCTCTACGACCAGGATCTTCATGCCACTAATGTCTGGTTTCTGTTCCTCTATGGTCTTTGGCACATTTTCACTGCGATTAATCGCAAATGGCAATGTTACAGTAAATGTGGTTCCTTCTCCTTCTTTACTCTCGACATCAATAGAGCCTGTCATTTCCCGGACAATTCTCTGGACAATGGACATTCCAAGTCCGGTTCCCTGATACTTTGTTCTGGCTTCTCCCGCTCCTTGTACGAACGGCTGGAATAATTTATCTTCTATGAAAGATTCACTCATACCGATTCCATTGTCTGCGACCTTGAACTCAAACAAAGCAGTCTTATCGTTCTGCATAATTTCGTTTACAGTCAGATGTATCTCTCCACCCTTTTTATTATATTTGACCGCATTACTGAGCAGGTTCAGAAGTATTCTTCTCATATGTAACGGGCTTCCGATCAGCTCATTATGGCAGATTCCCGTCATATCCCAAAAAACCGTCAATCCTTTTTCTTCTGCCTGAGTCTCCATAATGGTCTGAAGTTCTTTCATCTCCTTTTCCAGTTCAAATGGAATCTGTTCTAACTGAATCTTACCACTCTCCAGTTTGCTCATATCCAGCACATCATTAAGGAGGTCCAACAGGTGTCCGGAGGCTTTTTGAATTTTATCCAGGCATTCATCTACCTTATTCTGGTCGGAACAATTCTTTTTGATAACCTCGACCATTCCCATTATGCCATTGATCGGCGTCCGTATATCGTGGGTCATATGTGACAGAAAGTCGCTCTTCGCCTGATTTGCCCGCATGACTTCCTGGCTGGATTTTTCTAATTCTGACTGATATTCCAGAAGCGTCGCAATGTAATGCTGCTTCCTGGAATAGTCTGCTTTTAGTATGCTCAGAAGAAACATAACAAATAACCATGTGATCAGATATGCTACATAAAAGACTTTATTCTGCTCTATAACATAACTAAGGGAACGATTTCTTGAATAGTTCACGATCCATTTATTTTCCAGTCTTGCAAGCGTTCCCTGATTCGCATAATACTTAAGGATTGTATTCATCTGGTCTCTTAATTCTTCTTTGTCTTCCCACACGCCAAATGTCAGGAAGCTGTTCATGATTGTAAGGCTTGGTACAACACTCAGATTTTCTTTCTCGATAATCTTCTCTGCAACAGCCTCATGGCAGATTCCATAATCCACCTCACCATTTTCGACTGCTTTCAAAATCTCTGAATTCGTGTTGTACTCCACATACTCGCACTGCAGATCAAACATTGTCATAATTACAGATCTTGCCATCACTGCAACTTTCTTGTTCGCAAGAGCACCGATACTCTCAATCTTATTCTTTCCATATATATTAAGCTGATCTGTTGTCACCGGAACTGTCTTTAATACATGCTGCATATTTGAAAATGTCTCCAGACCGAGAATTGCATCTGCTTTTCCCTCCTCCAGATTCTGCCGGCACGTCATCCAGTCACCACACTCGAATTCCAGCCGCATTCCAAGCTGATTAGCAACCATCGTGATCAACTCCACGTTAAGACCAGATAAATTCCCGTCCGCATCATAAAATGACATTGGGCAAAACCCATCATCAACCGCCACGCGGAGTACCGGAGCACTCTCATCTGTCACTTCCTGCCTGGCTTCTACGACTGGCTCTTTCGCAAATACGCCGATCTGGACCGCGGTAAAGAAAAGCGGAATACAGATTCCAACAATAATTGCAATCATTATCAGCATATTCATCTGTCTGTTCCTTATCATTTTCCCCTCTGCCATAGTATATCCTCACACCTATAATTATCTCAATTAATACTCTAATCTACCATTACCACCATTGCTGCGATATGGATTGCAGAAAATATGCAGAAAAATATATTATAATATCGTATATAGTATATCACTTTTTAGCATAACTGTCAGCTTCAAGTTAATCAATAGTGAAAAATCTATCCCAAAAGTGAATATAAATAATTCAAGAATATCATCAGTATTTCTTACAACATTTAATTTCATCAAATTTTTAAATAACAGGTGCATTTTCTCCGAAAATATGGTTCAATAAAATAACACGTTTTTTATTATTGCCAGGAGAAAACTGGCATTTGGAGGTTTTCATGACAAAAGAAGATATTAAATATCAGGCATATATCCAGATATTAAAAGAAGAATTAATACCGGCTATGGGGTGTACCGAGCCAATTGCTCTGGCTTACGCTGCTGCCAAAGCCCGTGAAGTGCTGGGCTGCATACCGGAGCGCGTACATATCGGAGCAAGCGGAAGCATTATTAAAAATGTAAAAAGTGTAATCGTTCCGAACACGAATCATTTAAAAGGAATCCCGGCCGCTGCTACAGCCGGAATCATTGCCGGAGATGCTTCTAAAGAACTGGAAGTTATCTCTGATGTAACAGAAGCACAGACAAAAGAAATGGCAAAGTATCTCGAAGAAACTGAGATTACCGTCGAGCATATTGATAACGGCTGTATCTTCGACATCATCGTTGAAGTATTTGCCGGAAAGGATTCTGCTAAAGTCCGTATTGCCAACTATCATACAAACATTGTAAGAATTGAAAAAAATGGAAAAGTCCTTCACTATGTACCAGTTGAAGGTGCAAGCGAAGAAGGACTGACTGACCGTACTCTTTTGGATGTAAAGTCTATCTGGGATTTTATTAATATGGCTGACATCGACGATATCCGTGAAGTCCTGTCCCGTCAGATTGAGTATAACAGCGCAATCGCCGATGAAGGACTCGCCGGAAATTACGGTGCAAATATTGGAACTGTACTTCTTAATACTTACGGCAACGACGTCCGCACACGCGCAAAAGCTCGCGCTGCTGCCGGATCTGATGCGCGAATGAATGGCTGTGAGCTTCCGGTCGTTATCAACTCCGGAAGTGGAAATCAGGGAATGACCTGTTCTCTCCCTGTTCTGGAATATGCAAAAGAGCTACACACTAACGAAGATAAGACTTACCGCGCACTGGCACTTTCCAATCTGATCGCAATCCACCAGAAAACCGGAATCGGGCGCCTCTCTGCTTACTGCGGAGCTGTCAGCGCCGGAGCCGCTGCCGGAGCCGGGATCGCATACTTGTGCGGCGGTGGATATGAAGAAGTGATCCATACTGTTGTCAACGCACTCGCGATCGTATCCGGTATGGTCTGCGACGGAGCAAAAGCTTCCTGTGCAGCCAAAATCGCAGCTTCTGTAGATGCCGGAATACTTGGTTACAATATGTACCTGCAGGGGCAGCAGTTCTACGCCGGTGATGGCATCATCACAAAAGGAATCGAGGGAACCATTGATAATGTGGGACGTCTCGGAAAAGACGGCATGAAAGAGACAAATGAAGAAATCATTCGGATTATGATCAATGATTAATAAATGGAATTCATCTCAGGTAAAGATTTCAATTGACGAATGGACATGGAAGTAATATCATCAAAAGCGCAGGAAAACCGTTTCATTTATATGAGCGGATATCCTGCGCTGTTTAGTTTTACACCAGGGAGAGATATTATGACACAGGATATGACGAAGGGTAAGATTATGCCCATGCTTATTAGATTTACAATTCCACTTGTACTGGGAAATCTGTTCCAGCTTACTTACAACGCCGTAGACAGCATTATTGTGGGACATTTTATCGGAAAAGAGGCACTGGCTGCGGTCGGTATCTGCAATCCGGTCACGACATTGGTCATTCTGTTTCTGAATGGTCTGTGCATGGGCGCAAGTATTCTGATTGGCACGTATTACGGGGCGAAAGATTACGATACTCTCTCACGCCAAATCAGTACGACTATGATTTCAGGATCTGTATTTTCTGTAATTCTAACCATTTTCAGTATTGGAATTGCGAAATCACTTCTCAGATTGCTACAGGTAGACGCATCTATTTTGGATATGACGACTTCTTACCTTCGCATCATATTTGTAGGACTTATGTTTACATTTTTATATAATTTTTTCTCCAGTACATTAAGAGCCCTCGGAGACAGTAATTCACCACTGTATTTTTTGATCATAAGTGCGATTCTTAATGTTTTCGGAGATTTGTTTTTTATCATTGTACTGAAAGCAGGAAGTAATGGCTGTGCTGTTTCCACTGTTATCAGTGAGGCACTGTGTTGTATTTTCTGTATTATCTATGTGCAGAAAAAAGTACCACTCCTTCAATTAGGAAAGAAATGGCTCATTTTCGACCGTTCCCTGTTAAAGCGTACAATTATATACGGCTGGGCATCTGCAATGCAACAGGCAACTGTACAGCTCGGAAAAATCGGTGTTCAGGCAATTGTTAATACTATGGGTGTGTCTGTTGCCGCTGCATTTACCGCGGTCAACCGGATTGATGACTTTGCCTATACCCCGGAGCAGAATATAGCCCACGCCATGACAGCACTTATGGCGCAGAATAAGGGGGCGAAAAGAAATGACCGGATGCGTGAAGGCTTCCGATGTGGACTGGTACTGGAGACCATTTACGGCATCCTCATTTTTATTGTCTGTTTTGTTTTTGCAAGACATCTGATGATGCTCTTTGTGAAAGATGAGGAAGTTATCGGGCACGGTGTTACTTATCTGCACCTGATTTCCATAATGTATATCTTGCCGGCTATCACCAATGGACTTCAGGGATTCTTCCGTGGAATCGGTGATTTGAAGATTACCCTGATCAGCAGTTTTGTCAATATGGGACTTCGGGTTCTTGTTGCCGCACCGCTCGTTCTTGTATGTGGATTTGGAATTGAAGCACTGCCATTCTCCTACCTGGCAGGCTGGATTGGGATGCTGGTGGCAGAATTACCACTGTTGATACATACTTACAGAGAATCAAAAATCACCGGCTAATATTTTAAGCTATGCAAGCACTGCTTTCTCATTAGCAAATCAGGAAGGACTTCTAGTATAGAATATTTTTGCGACCGACATTCATGCCGGTCGCATTTTTATATTAGCAAATTTACATCTGCTGTATACTATTTTCTTTTCTTAGCAACTACTGTAATACCTGCCATTCCTGCACAGGAAACTACAAAGAGTGCAGCCCAGAGTAATACATTGTTTGTATCTCCTGTCTTAACTGTATTCACATTTGCTGCAGTCTTAGTTGCTGATGTAATCTTTCCATTATTTCCAGAATCACCACTATTACCTGTGTTACCATTGTTTCCGGAGTTACTATTATTGCCAGTATTTCCGTTGCTGGAACCGTTATTTCCGTTATCCCCGTTATCGCCATTATCGGAACCGTTATTTCCGTTATCCCCGTTATCGCCATTATCGGAACCGTTATTTCCGTTATCTGTTGTTGTAAATTTCTCTAATGGAGGCAGTGCATTAATTCCAGC
>ENA-OQHF01001609-OQHF01001609.1-human-gut-metagenome-genome-assembly--contig:-NODE-1609-length-12205-cov-5.814290_pt1 | contig 12205 bp, 9 predicted proteins | sample MGYA00242559_ERZ504709 | MGnify/ENA primary metagenome ERZ504709 (study PRJEB26092, sample SAMD00036203) | human gut metagenome | host: Homo sapiens | study: EMG produced TPA metagenomics assembly of... | reverse complement strand
CTTGGCAGATGCACAATGCACCAGATGTATTACGGCGTGGCCGGAAAGACCTCCGTAGGCTTCTGCGGGACGAAGGGCGGCGGCAATGGGCACCTCCCTGATCGGCCAGACCTGGGCGATCCGAAGTCCCGTCACCGATCCCACCGTCAAAATGATGATGGCCTATTACTACGCCCACTCCCTCGGCATCTTCACGGACAAGGCCCACGCCCTTGGCGTGGATGACATCTGGGATTCCGGTTATAGCTGGTACATGAACGCCTGGGTACAGGCCATCGTGTGGCGGTATAAGGACGGCTCCCTGGATGACCCCGCCACCGCCTGCGCGGAGGAATTGATGTACGTCTGGAATTCGCTGAAAGGCGCGAGCTATACCAGCATCGACCAGACCTGCGACGGCGCCACATTCCGGGACCGGGCGAAATATATCCTGGATCTTGGCAAGCAGGATGTTTGGGGCGATTGCGACGTAAAAAGAGTATTCCTTCACCGGCGCTGGCTCTACCGCCCACCCCGCCAGCACCGTCCAGAGCGTTATGATCGGCAGTCTTACCGTCACAAACGAGCAGTACAAGCTGGTGGTCAAGAAGGTAGACGCCACCAACCCCACCAAGGGTCTTGCCGGAGCGCAGTTCCACGTGGAATCCACCAACGGCTCCTTCGCCAAGGACATCGTCACCGGCGCGGACGGCACCTATACCCTCTCTCCCTTGGACGCCGGAACCTACGCCGTGACGGAAACGGCGGCTCCGAACGGCTACGAGATCGACAACGCGGGGCCTGAATATGTGGTCCTGCCGAACAACGGCAGCAGCACCGTGACGATCACCTTTACGGACACTCCCACCGTCACCGCCAGCGGCAAGATCCGCAAGGTGGACGCGGACGATCCCACCAGAGGTCTCGCGGGCGCGGTCATCAAGATCACCGGCGTGGATAACAATTTCACCGGCACCTACACCACCGGCGCGGGCGGCGCGCTCACGGATGTGCCTTGGGATACCATGCCCATCGGCAGTTACATTGCCGAAGAAATGACGCCGCCCAACGGCTACTCTCTGAGCAAGGACGCCGGCAAAGTCCGTCAGGAATTCTATTGGGACGGCAAAACAGACGTATCGCTCGTTTTTGAGAATGACGCGAAGGTAAAGATCCAGCTCATCAAGCTGACCGACGCCAACGCGCCCCTCCCCGGCGCGGTATTCCACATCCTCCGGGACGGGCAACTGATTGGCACGGAGGTCACAGACGCGTCCGGCAGGATCACCGTCCCCCACGTGACGGAGGGGATGTACGCCTTTGTGGAGGTCAGCGCCCCCGCGCCCTACGCCAAGCTGACCGCCCCCGTCTGCGCCCATGTGGATCAGGCTACCGTCAATGGCGGCGGCACCGTGACCGTAACAGCCAAAGACCAGAAGCTCCCCAATCTGACCATCCAGAAGCTGGATAAGCAGACCAAGCAGCCCATCCCCGGCACGGTTTTTGAGATCAAGGGCATCCATTACGGCTATCACCAGGACGTCACCACCGGGCCGGACGGCAAGGCGGTTCTCACCGCGATCCCTGTGGACAGCTATGAGGTAAAGGAAATATCCGTCCCTGATCCCTATGTGGTGGGCGGCGAGATGATCCAGACCATTTACCTCGGCCCCGGCGACGATCAAAACCTCGTATTTGAAAACCTGAAAATGCCCCGGCTGACCGTCACCAAAATCGACGCGGAGGATTCCAAGCCCATCCCCGGCACCGTGTTCACCGTGGAGGGCATCGACAGTGATTTTGCCGCCGATTGGACCACCGGCGCGGACGGTACCGTGACGAACCGCGTGACCCCCGGCAGTTACAAAATTACAGAAAAATCTGTTCCCGCTCCGTACTACCTGCCCAGCAAAAACGCCGACAGGGAGCAGACCGTCAGCCTGAACGCCGGTGACGAGGTGAATGTCACTTTTCGGAATCGGAAAATGCCCCAGCTCACCATCTACAAGGAGGACAGCGTGGCTGGCGCGCCTATCGAGGGAGCCAAATTCCACATCACCTACACCAGCAGCGGCGAATCCGCCGAGGCCCCCGGCACCATCGACTACGGAACGATCCTCACAGACGCCAAGGGCGAGATCCGGCTCCATGAGCAGGGCAAGCGGCTCTATCCCGGCGAATACACCGTGACGGAAGTGGAACCCGCTCCCGGCTTCCAGATGAAGGAACCCTCCACCCAGAAAATCATCCTCCACGGCAGTGAGAGCAAGACCCTGACCTTCCAGAATACTCCGCTGAATGCCATTGTTGTTGAGAAGTACGACAGCGTGACCCACGAGGCGCTCCCCCGGCTGCACCTTCCAGCTGCGGTTTTTTGGGGCGGCACCTCCGGCACCGGCGGCACGACCATCGGGCAGAAGGTCACCGGCAAGAACGGCACCGCCATCTGGACGGGGCTGAAAAGGCGGCACCTATATCGTGGAGGAGGTTGACCCCGCCGATGGGTACAGCATCATCAACGCCTCGGAAACGATCTATCTGGCGGACAGCGGTGAGCAGAGTGTTGTCACCGTCCGCTTTGACAACGCCCCGGATGGCATCCTGCTGATCCGCAAGGTCTGTTCCGTAAACCCCAAGCGTGACCCTCACCAACGCGGAATTCAAGATCACCTACGCGGACGGTACGCTGATCGGGGCACGCCAATGGCATCTTCCGGACGGACGAGCATGGCGAGATCCGCGTCCCCGGCCTGAAACCCGGCAAGAGCGTCATCGTAACAGAAACACGCGCGCCGGACGGCTATCTGATCGACACCCAGAGCCAGACCGTTCAGATCAAGGAAGGCCGCACGGTCAGCCTGACCTTCAAGAACCAGCCCAAGGGCAAGCTCATGATCCAGAAGCGGGACAGCGCCACCGGTCAGCCCCTCCCCGGCGCGGAGTTCCGGGTGACCACTGCCGCTGGCTGTGAGGTGGGGCTGGACGGCGTGATCGGCACCAGCACCCTGACGCAAAACGGTATCTTTACCACGGATGGGCAGGGCGAGATCACGATCACCAATCTGGCCCCCGGCGCTTATGTGCTGACTGAGATCAAGGCCCCGACAGGGTATGTGATGGATCGTGCGTCCACAAATGTGGTCATCGGCAAAAACGGCGATACACAGACTGTCATCGTGAAAAACTCCAAGGCCGGAACACTGGTGATCGACAAGCGGGACTCCCTCACCGGGAAGCCCTTGCAGGGTGTGACCTTCAAGGTGACGACCTCTACCGGCGCGTTTGTACCCGCTGAAAACGGACAGATCAGCAGCAACGGCCTGTACTTCACCGATAAGGACGGCAAAATCACCATCCATGGCGTGGTGGGGACGCTGGTGGTGACGGAAACGGCCACCATTCCGGGCTATACCATTGATGAGGCCACACGGACTCAGACCGTGGGAAGAAATACCTGATACAATCAGTCTTCTTCAAATTTACCTGGAACATCATTTTGCGCAGGATATTACCTTAGAAGCTATGGCAGGATTTACAGGAATCAGTAAATATCATTTATGCAGACAATTTAAGAAATTTTATTCAGCATTTTAAAAAAGTATTTGATATGATCCCCGGAGAATACCGGAATACGATAAAAAATTGAATAGGGCGTATAAAATCATCTGATTTCCCTCATATTTCCATCCACTTACAGTATCACCAAAGCAATCATTCAGGAAAGTACTGCATGAGTTAGAAATATGGGGAAATGAGTATATTCAATATTTAAGTAATAAAAAGAATTAGGAAATTGAACCCTGATTTGCTAAAAACTTATTTATTTAATTTCGACTTCAACTTTGGTCCTGCAATCTGGATCAAAATGACAAGAATCAGAATGGTTCCTTTAATCGCATCATTTATAAGCGAATCCATTTTTAAAGCCACAATAATCTTGTCAATGATAGTATATGACATAATTCCAAACAGAACACCGAGCATCTTGCCTTTCCCACCTGACATACTGATACCACCGAGCACAACTGCTGAGATTGCATACATTTCATAGTTTTTTCCTGATGTTGCTGGATCACAGGATGCATTCATTGCGATCCAGAGGAATGCGCCGATTCCTACAAGAACTCCTGTAATCACAAATACAATGATCTTCATCAGGCTGACATTGATACCTGCAAGAACTGCCCCTTTCTGATTGCTGCCGATTGCATATATTTTCTTACCAAACTTTGTACTGGTGGAAATGTAGATAAATAAAAGTGTCATTATAAGGAGAACTATGCCAACATATGGTATTGAAGCAATCTTTCCATTCCCTAACTGGTAAAATGTCTGGTAACTGGCAATTTTTGTATCCATGCGGTATACAGAACTTCCGCCTCCACACAGATCTCTGGGAATGTGCTGACACACATACTGTGCAATGGATCTGTAGATCAGCATGGTTGCCAGTGTTACGATAAATGCCGGCATTTCCACGCCGCCAACTAATACACCGTTGATAAATCCGCAGATTGCGCCACCTGCGATTGCGAATAATAAAGTCACTAAAATATTTCCGGTTATATTATATATAATTACAGAGAAGCCTCCCACCAACGCAAGCATAGAACCAACCGACAGATCAATTTCACCTGTCAGGCAGATCAGTCCCATGCCCAATGCAATTATTCCGATTACCGCTGAATGACGAAAGATGTTCATAACTCCGCCCCAGGTCAGTCCATTGGATGTAACCGCATATACAATAAAAATTAGAATAAATACAAATATATAACTATGCTGGAACCAAATTTGTGCGATAAGTTCCGATTTTTTCTTTTCGCTCATGATCTTCCTCCTCTGGTTATTATTTATTGACAGCATTTACGGAATACATCATTACTGTCTGCTCGTTAATTTCTTCGTGCGGCAGTATCTTGATGATACTTCCTTCATAGAAAATAATGCAATAATCGGCTACTTTCTGTAGTTCCGGAATCTCTAGAGTATTAATCAGAATACTCTTTCCTTTACTGGCTAATTCCAGAATCAATTTATAGATTTCTGCTTTGGCTCCCACATCTATTCCCTGTGTTGGATTATCAAGAAGTAAAATATCAGCTTCTGTATTGAGCCATCTGGCAAGGAAAAGTTTCTGCTGGTTACCGCCACTTAATGAATTGATTCCATCTGAGCTTTTTTGTGCCTTGATATTTAACATGGCTTTATATCGGTCGAACTTCTTCTGTTCCTCTTTTTTTCTTATACGGAACTTTTTGGCCGATAGGGTATGTTCGGAGATATACATATTTTCCAAAAGGTTCATATCTGCAATTACAGAGTTTTCTTTTCGATTTGAAGCCAGCATTGCAATTTTTGACTGCATAGAAGTATGAATAGAACCAAGCGGTACTTTTTTTCCAAATGCTTCTATACTTCCGCCAGTCACTTTCGTTGCACCGAAGATACCCTGCATAATTTCACTGCTCCCAGATCCCTGAAGTCCTGTAAGTCCGATAATCTGTCCACGTTTCACTTCCATACTGACATCATGAAAACCTTTTCCGGATAGATGCCCGATTTTTAGCACAGTTTCCCCTGTCTTTCTTGGCTCGTAGAGACCTTCGGAAGAGTATTTTACTCCTACCATCATAGAGGTTATATCTTCTGGAGTTGTTTCTGCGGTTATGCCAGTTCCAATAAACTCTCCATTTCGAAATACTGTATAGCGATCAGAAAGTTCAAAGACCTCCGGCATCTTATGGGAAATAAAAATAAATGCTGTTCCTGATCTTTTTAATCTCTTGATAATCTCAAACAGATGAGCAATCTCATCGTTATTCAGAGATGTTGTTGGCTCATCCAGAATCAGAAGCTTTGCATTATGTAATAATGCTTTCGCAATCTCTAATAACTGTTTTTCACTGGTCTTTAGATTATCTACCAGTGCCAGCGGATCAATTGCTACTCCCATTCTTTCAAATAACTCTGATGCTTCCCTGATCATTCTTTTCTTATCCAAACGTCCAAATGACCCGGTATATTCGTTCGTCAGAAAAATATTCTCGTATACTTTTAGATCATTAAATAAATTTAATTCCTGATGTACAAATGCAATTCCGATCTTTTCAGATTCAGCAATCGTCATTGTGTTATAATTCTTGCCGTCAAACACAACTGTTCCTTTGTCTCTCTGGTAAACACCTGTGAGGATATTCATTAGCGTGGATTTTCCTGCCCCGTTCTCACCTAAAAGAGCGTGAACCTCGCCAGCCTCTACCATCAGGCTGACATCCTTCAAAACCGGCATACCATTAAAGGATTTATAGATATTTTTCATTTCTAAAAGATTCATATCCGTTCTCCTATGGAAATAAAAATTTCTTCAAATAATATAACTCCGGAAGAGAATGTGCGCCTCTCTCTTCCGGAATCCCGATAATTATGAAATTATTAGCTCAAAAAATGTTATTGTCTTAGTTCTTAGAACGATGGATAATTAGCTACATTTTCAGGTACTACGTTTTCACACTCGATCACATGATCCTGCTCTACTGTCTCTCCATTTAAGTAGTCAACCATATCCTGAATTGCGCTCTGGATCATAGCCGGACTATATGTTACTGACATTACTCCGTCAAAATTATCAACAATGTCTGCATATGAATTTCCTCTTAATACCTCATAGTACTCATCAAGTCCTCCACATCCTGTGAGAACCGGCCGTGTCTCATAAATTGCTGCCTTTGTAGAATCACTGATTCCACCACCATTAAGAGCCTCTAAGATACCCATTGCAAGCTCATCATCCTCTGCATAGAACCATTTAATTGCTGCATTTGAACTGTCTCCCATTAATGACTCATATGACTCTTTTGTATCTGAACGGCTCCAATTCATAGCTCCTGAATATGTGATTGCATCCAGATCATCCTCAGACCACTTTAAATCATCGGAAATCGTTTTGCCCGCAAAATCGATCTCACCTGTGAGGTACTCTGTAAAGCCCTTGTCACGAAGTGTTGTTACTGAAGAAGTATCTCCTTCATACACATAAACAGCCTCCCCTGGCTGAAGTCCTAATGATACGAAATAAGCCGCTGCACCAGCACCAATACCTTCGTTGTCACCTTTGACATTAGAAACTGCTGAATCTGAAACTGCATCAATGATACGGTCAAATGCTACGTAAGGAATCTTAGCATCTACAAGCTGCTGGATTGCCGACTGTACTGTATCATCCATTGGCTGAATTACTACTGCGATATTCTCCTCATCACTTGCCACGATATCTTCGATTTTTGTAATCTGCTCAGTAGCGTCAGCTGATGTGATAACCTCCGCAGTATATGTACCTTCTTTATTCACTTCCTCAACCTTCTCCTTTGCGAAAGTTGCAACAGAACCTGTCCAGCCGTGATCCTCAGCTGCTGTTAATACGTAAATATGTGTTGCATCTGCATCTGTTGACGTACTTTTATCTGCATCTGCTGTTCCTGTTTTGCTGCCACAAGCTGTAAAACTTACGGCTATTGCTACTGCTAATAATCCTGCAAAAAATCTTTTTTTCATTTTCTTCTCCTTAAATTCTACTCCAGAACAAGTCTTACTGCTCCATAGATTCCGGCACTGTTACTGAGTTCTGCCATCTTGAACACCGTCTCTCTTGAAGCATGGAATGCATATTTCGTGTAATATTTCTTGATTGCATCAATCAGAATATCACCTGCCTTGGACATGCCGCCACCAATAACAAATGCTTCCGGATTGACCACACATGCGACCGCTGCAAGAGCCTTACCAAGCATACGTCCAACCTCGTCTACCATGAGTATACTGACCTTGTCACCCTTCTTCGCCTCATCAAAGATTTCCTTTGATGTGATTTTTTCCACATCTCTGAGCGTTGTCTCTTCCTCTGGGTGCGCATCCAAATATCTCTTTGTGATCATAACGATTCCATTTGCAGAAGCATATTGTTCAAGACATCCCTTGTTACCACATCCGCAGGCAAATTCTTCATCATCTTTCATGGGAATGTGTCCAATCTCGCCGGCTGCTCCGTTAATTCCTGTAAGAATCTTACCGCCGATGATTACGCCACCGCCAACACCTGTTCCAAGCGTTACCATTACAATGTCACTGTAGCCTTTGCCACCGCCCTGCCACATTTCTCCAAGAGCAGCAACATTGGCATCATTACCAGCTTTCGCCTTAAATCCTGTGAGAGTTGTCATTTCCTTCTCTACATTAAACACACCCCAGCCCAGATTGACACATTTTAATACATTGCCGTCTCTGCCGACTGGTCCCGGGACACCCATTCCAATGCCTTCAACATCTAGTTTTGAGATTTTTTTCTCCTTCAGTTTTTCTTCTATAGACGCAGCAATATCTATCAGAATATATTTCCCATTCTCCTCAATTCTTGTGGGAATTTCCCAGACTTCAATCAAATTGCCAAGTGTCTCAAACAGACCTAGCTTGATGGTGGTTCCTCCAATATCTGCACCAAATGCATATTTCTTCATTATCTGTTCTCCTATATTACAAAGTTTCTAAGGTGTTTTGCACTTAAAATAACCGCTTTCTTCGCATCCTCAAGGCTGTTCTCAAATGCTTTATCCTCAACCTCGATACAGGTATATCTGTCATATCCGATATCTGTCAGAGCTGATACATATTTTCCCCAGTCAACATCGCCGAGACCTGGAAGTTTCGGGGACATATACTGCAGTGGCGTAGCCATTGTTCCAACATCAGCCAGCTTATCCTGATAAACCTTAATATCCTTGTAATGAACATGGAAAATTTTATCCTTAAACTCATAAATTGGTTTAATATAGTCAATCTGCTGCCAGACAAAATGGGACGGGTCATAGTTAATACCAAAGTTTGGACTGTCGATAATCTCGAAAATTTTTCTCCAGTTTGCAGGCGTTGTCATAATATTCTGTCCGCCCGGCCATTCATCATCTGTGAAAAGCATCGGACAGTTTTCAATAGCGATCTTAACGCCCTTTTCCTCTGCGTATTTTACAATTGGCGACCATACTTCTTTGAAAATCTCCAGATTTTCTGCAAATGTCTTATCTGGAACTCTTCCAACAAATGTAGTGATCATGTTAACATCAAGCATTGCAGATGCATCGATCAGTTTATAAATGTGATCAATGTAGGACTGTCTTTTTTCAAGATCCGGATCCATAGTATTTGGATAATAGCAAAGTGAAGAAATCTCCACACTCTTGGAAGCACATAATGCTTTAATTTCCTCTGCCTTCTCAGGTGTAAGCGTAGCTACATCAATGTGGCTTACTCCTGCATATCTTCTTTTTGCTCCAAAGTTTGGCCAGCATGCAACCTCCAAACATTCCAGACCATTTTCTGCAGCAAAATCTACTACCTCTTCAAATGTCATTCCTTCGCAAATTGATGTGATAAAACCTAACTTCATTATTTTTTCCTCCTGTTTTTTATTCGAATAAAATAGCCTCTCCAGTTTCTGCAGACTTCCATGCCGCTTCCATAACAGCAAGTACACGCCTTACCTCAGATATCTTAATTTTAGATTCCGCATGTCCATTTAATACATCATCCACATTTCTGTAGAAATCCACCCAATCTGTCTGAATCTCCGGAAGTGGTTCTGTTACAATTCCTCCTGGTGGTACAGGAGCAAACTGTCTGGTTGGACCGGCTTCTGTCTCAGTGATCTGAGGAGGAAGCTTTTCAAGCATCTTTCCTGTTCTGTAGATATTTCCATCACAGGCAAAGTTCTTCACAATCATGGTACCCTTATCTCCACCTACAAGCCATCTTGGCTGGTACTCCAGAATATATGTGGAAAGTTCAATATGAACTGTAATCCCATTCTCCATCTTCATGATAATCTTGAAATAATCGTCTACTTCTTCATGAAGTACATTCTGAATATCAGCATAGATTGACTTGATTTTTACTCCCGGCATCATGAACAGAATCTGATCAATGAGATGTACACCCCAATCGTAAATCATACCTCCGCCATACTTTTTGTAAATATGCCATTCATGCATATATCCATTTCCTGAATGAAGCTTCGATTCAATCGTAAAGATGTTTCCAAGCATGTTTTCGTCATATGCTTTCTTTACTATCAGCATATCCCGATCCCATCTTCTGTTCTGATGAGCAGTAAAGAATACTCCTGCTTCCTTGCAGGCCGCTTCCATTTCGTCGAGCTCCTGTACATTCATAGCTGCCGGTTTTTCTGTAATGACATTCTTACCTGCTTTAGCAGCCTTGATACACATTTCTTTATGCAGATAGTTTGGAACTGTTAAGATAACTGTGTTTACCTCCTTATCTTCTAACAGTTCATCTGCTGTCGTATAAACCTTATATCCCTTTTTAAGTGCATCCTGCTGTTTTTCTTCTTCGATGTCACATACTGCTGCAATTTCAACGCCAGCACGAGGGGCATTTTCTGCATGCCACTTTCCCATTCCGCCAAATCCGATAATACCCAATTTGATTTTCATGTCTTTCTCCTTTCGTTTATATTCTTCATCTGTATTTTGATATCTTAATTTTAATCATTTCATGTCATGGGAACTACCTTTGTGCTGTCTCAACAGCAAGTCATTTCTTTACCTTTTTGAGATTAGAGTACAGGCAAAAGAAAAAAGGTCAAAATCAACTGCTTTGATTTTGACCTTTTTTTCTATTTTCACATTTTCTCCAGGTTAATATATCCAATCTCATTAGGACGCATTCGAAGTTCTATCTCTATGCATTCATCCTCCACACAGAATTTTCGTATGATCATCCTGGGAACAGTAGCTCTGTGCAAATACTTGATCTCACTATCAGACAGATCCTGGATATATTCCAGATCCGCCCATATATCCTGAATGCTTCCACTCTTCTCATTAATTTTCTGTATAGTCATCTGATAATTTCCATTTTCAACGCCCTTTATGCAAAGCTTCAATGTCAAAGGATTCCATTCATCAAAATTCTTCCAAAGCTTATCCCACTCCAGCGTTTCCTCGCTCTGAAGATAATACATATAATTCAGATTTTTCATATTATGGCAGACCAAACTATACTGATTTCTTCTATCTGTTGTCAGAAGACAGTTTTCTGTCTTATCTATAAAATATGGTTTCAATTTTTTCAGAAAGCGGAAAGCGAATCCAGATGGCTTTGCAATTCCATCACGTGTAAGAAGCCCTTCCCCTCCATGCATCAACCATACTGTATCATAATACTCTGTGTATATATCCGTCCCGGTGAAATAACACAACATATCGATTTCACCAAAAACATCGATAATGTTTTTCATGACATAAGCGCCGTGGAAACAGTGATCATTCAATTTATTTCTGTCAGATACCGTCAGATTCCATTCCGTTATATAAATCTTCTGTCCAGACAATCCATGCTGTATCAGCTCCGCACGTATTTTGCGGATACTGTTTTTCAAATAATCCGGATCCTCACTTTTTTTACCAAACCGTTCTTTTCCTTCCGGATCTGCCTCATATGCATAAATCATAAAAGAAAAAAAGTCAGGAAGAGGGGCACGTCGGATCCACTCCTCCCAAAAATTCATTCCTCTTTTTTCCAGGTGACACAAATAATCCGGGAAAAAACCACATCCTCCTATCTCCATATGAGGCGCGTGTTTTTTTATTATGGAATAAGTACATTTAAAAATCTGAAAAAAGCTATCTGTCGGATCTATCCCTTTCAAACAGTATCCATCAAAAATCACCTCCATCTTCCAAGTGTTTACTTCTTCAATACCATAGCGCCTTACCAGATGCATAATCAACTGCCTGATAAATTCCTCCCATATTTGAAGCGAATCAACCTTATTGTTCTTTTCTTCATACAAAAGGAAATCCTTATCCGTTCTGTTTACACGTTTTATCTTTTCTTCCATGTCAAAAAACGGTTTCAATCCATTTTCTACCAGGAAATCCAGTATATTATCTAGCTTAGTAAAATTATACTGGCCAATTTCTTCATCGTTTCTCATAATCATTCGATCTGAAAAAAGACTCCAGAACCTAATGTATCTAAAATGCATCGAATCTTTCATCCGAAGGATCTGTTTTCTGACTTCATGATTCTGAAGATCTGATGCCTGGCCAATATTAATTGCCGTATTCCAAAATTGAGGAATTTTCTCCCCGTTCTCCACTTGAAATGTCTTTCTGATTATTTTTCCGCCCATTTTTTTTGACTTTCCCTG
>ENA-OQHF01001607-OQHF01001607.1-human-gut-metagenome-genome-assembly--contig:-NODE-1607-length-12213-cov-2.379116_pt1 | contig 12213 bp, 14 predicted proteins | sample MGYA00242559_ERZ504709 | MGnify/ENA primary metagenome ERZ504709 (study PRJEB26092, sample SAMD00036203) | human gut metagenome | host: Homo sapiens | study: EMG produced TPA metagenomics assembly of... | reverse complement strand
TCCGACGGGAGCCACCGGTCCGGCAGGAGTAATGGGTCCGGCAGGAGCAACAGGAGCCACTGGTCCGGCGGGAGTCATCGGTCCGGCTGGAACAACCGGGAGCCACCGGTCCGGTGGAGCAACAGGTCCGGCAGGTGCAATCGGAGCCACTGGCCCAGCGGGAGCAATCGGCCCAACAGGAGCCACTGGTCCAGCAGGAGCAGCCGGAGCCACCGGTCCTGCCGGAACAGTAACCCCGGCAGCTGCTGTTGGAAATGCAACAACGGTAGATGATATTGTGGAGGATTTTAATGCACTTCTTGCAAACCTTCGTGATGCAGGACTCCTGGAAAGATAGTGAAATGATAAACACACGTTACTGTGCGGCTGCGTATTTTATGCAGCCGCTGCATATTCTCCATAAAAATATTTCATTGTAGCTTTCCGACGAAAGGTGCTATAATATTCTTATGTAAGTATGAACATGGGGGATGAAATCGTGGAAAAAAAAACAAGTATGAGATCGATATGTGTAATGGGTCGATCATGGACAAGCTGATTTCCTTTTCACTGCCGCTGATGCTGTCCGGAATCCTGCAGCTGATGTTCAATGCTGTGGATATCGTGGTAGTGGGACGTTTCAGCGGAAGTGAGGCACTGGCGGCAGTAGGCTCCACTACCGCACTGATCAATGTGTTTACCAACCTTTTTATCGGAATCTCTCTTGGTGCCAATGTGCTGGCAGCCAGATTTTATGCTTCCGGTAAGGATGAAGAAATGTCAGAAACAGTACATACATCGATCCTGCTGGCTCTGATCAGCGGAATCATCATGGCATTTCTGGGAGTGATCTTTGCCAGAATCTGCCTGGAGCTGATGGATACGCCGGAGGATGTGATCGATCTTTCCGCTCTTTATATGCGTATCTATTTTCTGGGAATGCCGTTTTTTATGCTGTATAACTATGGCGCAGCAATTCTGCGTGCAGTGGGAGATACCAAGCGGCCGTTGGTCTTTTTGATCATTTCCGGTTGCGCCAATGCGCTTCTGAACCTGTTTTTTGTGATCATTTGTCATTTAAGTGTGGCAGGTGTCGGAATCGGAACCGTGATTTCTCAGCTGATCTCCTGTATCCTTGTTCTCCGATGCCTGTATCAGACAGAGGGAAGCTATCAGCTGCGTTTTTCGAGTTTGTCCATAAATATGGAATATCTGAAACAGATCTTTCAGGTAGGGCTTCCAGCAGGAATCCAGAGTACGGTGATTAATTTTTCCAATGTGCTGCTCCAGTCCTCTGTAAATTCTTTTGGCTCCATTGCAATGGCAGGATATACGGCAGCAAACAATATCTTCGGATTTCTGTATGTGTCTGTAAATTCAGTTACCCAGGCCTGCATGAGCTTTACCAGTCAGAATTATGGTGTGCGAAAACCGAAACGTATGGACCGGGTACTTGTTGACTGTATGATCCTGTCCTTTGTCGTATCCTTTGCCATGGGCTGTGGTGCATACTTTTTCGGTCCGCAGCTCCTGAAGATCTATACGGAAGACCCTAAGGTTATCCAATGCGGAATGGAGATTCTTGCCTATACCACAGTTACCTATTTCCTCTGCGGACAGATGGATCTGTTTCCGGGAGCACTGCGTGGAATGGGACGCTCCGGTGTGCCGATGATCCTGTCTATTATCGGAACGGTCGGCCTTCGAATTGTGTGGATCTTCGGAATCTTCCCGGTTCACAGATCATTGAAAGTACTGTTTATTTCCTATCCGGCATCCTGGATCATTACGATCATCATGCAGGTGACCTGTTTCTGGTTTGTAAGGCGGAAGGTGCACAGACAACTTTTGGGAGAGAATGCAGAATAAAAACGAATACACAGAATATCAGAGAAAGCGGATAGAATTCCGCTTTTCTGTGTTTATGGGGAAAAAATAAAAACATGTCAGCTCATGTCCATTTTGCAAACAGGAGACATTGGAGCTGAAAATAAAGAATATGGAGAACATGGAATATAAACTGATATACGACGAATTACCTGTATTGCAGACAAATGCACCATCAGCTGCTGCAGGGAATGGAAGATCAACATAGATGATGAAACCTACAGAAACTGGAAAACCATCCAGCCGCCGTCAGAGGTGCCCGGACACAGAAGCTGCCTGCAGGCCTATACCATGAAAAAGGACGGCAGCCGGATCATGAAGATGACGGAAGAGCACGACTGTCCTTTCCTGGCAAAGAACAGACTGTGCTATCTGGTAAGTGCTTATGGGGATTCGATGCTTTCAGAGACCTGCCAGATTTTTCCAAGGGAGATCCATGAATTTCAGGATCATAAGGAAGCGACCATGATGCCCTGTTGCCCGGCTGTCCTGGACATCTGGAAGGAGAAGAAAAGAATCGCTTTTCCGGAAACTCCAAAAGAAAAGGAACAGCCGCTTTTTCTTGTGCGCCGGAAGGTTATGGATCTTATAATGGATCCTGAAAAAACACCGGAGGAAACCCTTCTTGAAAGTTTTTATGTTCTGAAGGAACTTCACCGGAACACGCCGCTTACCACAGAGCTTGTGGAAGATTATTTTTCAGAGAAGACAATTCACCAGCTGGAAAGAGCTATCAGCGAGATAGACCTGCCTGTTCTGGATACTATGGACGAATGCAATGAACTTTTGCAGGATCTGGCTGTAAATTACTGGAAAGAAGGACTTTACCGGAAGTATCTGGAGCCGGTGACGGAGTTGGCGGAGGAATTATCGGAAGAGTATGAGGAAGAGGAAATGACGGAAGCCTGGGAGGATTTTACCGGGAACTTCGTGCATATGAAAATCTTCTCCGAAGCTTTCTTACCAACGAAGTATATTCGGATCTTCTGACATCAGAAGGAGATCTGGAAGATGCCCTGGTTCATATGCAGTGGATCGGTATGGAATATGTCACCATTCGCCAGGCTGTTTTTCTCCGGTGGCAGAAAGAGGGACGGGGAGCACTTCCCTACGAAACACTCCGGGATTATATGGTGGTGATCTCCAGAATGACCGGATATGAGGAAGAAGATATCCGGGAATATCTTGAGAACAGTTTTGAAGAACTTCTGTGGGAGTGGGGATATTTTGCGCTGATCACAGGAAAATGACTTTATAACTTGAAGTTATATTAAGTATTAAAAATATACATTTTAATTATATGACGTTTTGTGTTAGAATATAGGACGAAAAGGGTAACAGAGGAATGTTAACCCGGAAATGGATAACAATCAGAAAGGAACTTGTTTTATGGATAAGGGAACAATTTTTAAATTTCATAATGACCTCGATACCGATCAGATCATTGCATCCCAGTACCTGCTTCTGCCGAATCTGGATGAGATGAAGAGTCACACATTTGAGTCACTGGATCCGGATTTTTCCAAGAAGGTGAAACCGGGAGATTTTGTAGTGGGAGGAGAGAACTTCGGATGCGGATCTTCCAGAGAACAGGCACCGGGCGTTCTTAAGGCACTTGGAGTAAAGGCAGTCATTGCGAAATCTTTTGCCCGTATTTTCTTCCGTAATGCCATCAATATCGGACTTCCGGCAATTGTCTGTAAGGACCTCCCGGATGATGTGAAGACCGGAGATACCATGGAGCTTCATATGTCCGAGGGAACAGCGGTTGCCAACGGAAAGACTTATTCCTGCACAAAACTGCCGGAATACATGCAGAATATACTGAATCAGGGAGGACTTATCGCTTCTCTGAACCGTGAGGAGGAATAAGAGATGGGAATGACGATCGCAGAAAAATCATCGCGGCAGCGGCTGGAGTGGACAGTGTAAAACCCGGAGATATCTATACGGTTTCACTGGATCATCTGATGAGCAATGACGGAACCACACATCTGACTGTTGATATGTACAACAATAAATTAAAAAATCCTCATATTGCAGATACAAAGAAGCTGGTATTAATCGTAGACCATACGTACCGTCTGACAGCCCGAAAACAGCGGCATCCCAGAAAAAGATGAGAGATTTGCAAGAGAAATATATTGATTCGGAGAAGGTGTCGCCACCAGATCATGATCGAGAATTGATGTCCGTCCGGGACAGCTGATCTTCGGTGCTGACAGCCATACCTGTTCCTACGGAGCACTTGGTGCTTTCGGTACCGGTGTAGGATGCACAGATTTCCTTTACGGAATGGTGACCGGAACATCCTGGGTCATGGTTCCGGAAACCGTAAAATTTAACCTGACAGGGAAGCTTCCTGAGGGTGTTTACGCAAGAGATCTGATCCTTACCATTATCGGTGAGATCGGGGCAAACGGCTGCAACTATCAGGCAATGGAGTTTACCGGTGAGGGCGCCAGAACCTTAAGCATCAGCGACCGTATGGCACTTTGCAACATGGCTGTTGAGGCTGGTGCGAAGACAGGAATCTTTGAGGCTGATGATAAAGCTCTGGAATATCTGAAAGAGCATGGACGTGAGCCAAAAGCGGTATATCATAGCGATCCGGATGCTGTTTACGCAAGAGAGTATACCTTTGATCTTTCAAAAGTCCGTCCGGTTGTAGCGAAGCCAGACTTTGTTGACAATGTGGTTCCGGCTGAGGAAACCTGCGGCATCAAGATCAACGAAGCGTTCCTTGGCTCCTGCAATAACGGCCGTATTGAAGACCTCCGTGTAGGCGCAGAGGTGATCAAAGGCAAAAAAGTTGCAGAGGGAGTTCGTTTCCTGGTTGTTCCTGCAAGCCAGACCATTTATCGTCAGGCATTAAAGGAGGGGCTTATCGATATCTTCATGGAAGCAGGGGCTATTGTTATGAACCCGAACTGCAGTGTATGCTGGGGAAGCTGCCAGGGTGTTATCGGCGAGAATGAGGTTCTGATCAGCACAGGAACCCGTAATTTCAAGGGACGTGCAGGGCATCCGAGCTCCAAGGTTTACCTGGGATCTGCGGCAACAGTTACTGCATCTGCCGTTGCAGGTGAGATCGCAACTGCTGACAGAGTATAAGAGTTTCAGAAAAGATTTAAATAATATATTCAGAAATTATCAGAGGATGATCCGTTTCGGCGTGGGTTCTTATAACAGAGCAGACAGAAAACATTTGCCTGATGATACGGAACGGAATAAACAGGAGATATACATATGGAAGCATTTACAGGAAAAGTGTGGGTACTTGGTGATGATATTGATACGGATATCATTATCCCGACGGAGTACCTTGCACTGAAAACCATTGACGATATGAAACAGTACGGATTCAGCCCCCTTCGTCCGGAGCTGGCCGGACAGATCCAAAAGGGCGACATTATTGTAGCAGGAAAGAACTTCGGATGCGGATCCTCCAGAGAGCAGGCACCGGAGATCATCAAGGCACTGGGTGTGCAGTGTGTCATTGCGAAATCTTTTGCCCGGATCTTTTTCCGCAACTCCATTAACAACGGCCTTCTTCTTATTGAGCAGCCGGATCTTCATGACAATGTAAAAGAGGGAGATCAGGTTACGGTAGTAATGAATGAGCATGTAGAGCACAATGGAAAACAGTACCCGATTGCTTCTCTTCCGGAGAATCTGATGGATATCATCCAGGCTGGCGGACTGGTAAAAGCCATGCGTAAGCTGAACGGCCTGGACTAAAAAACGGAGAGGAGAGAAATAATGGGCGAGACGATCATTGAAAAAATTATCAGACATAATACAGGCAAGGCAGTAAAACCTGGTGATATCGTGACGGTCAATGTGGACAGAGTTGATGATCCATGATATACTTTATTCCGTTGTAGCGGAAAAATTTGAGGAGATGGGCTTTCAGAAGCTGTGGGATCCGGACAAGGTTGTTCTGATCTATGACCATCTTGTACCGGCAAGTCAGCAGGATGATACCAGACATTTTCCATGTGGGAGATGCTTTTGCAGCTAATATGGCATGAAAAACGTACACAGAAGTGACGGTATCTGTCATCAGCTTATGACTGAGGCAGGTTATGTTAAACCCGGTAATATTGTATTTGGCACAGACAGCCATACCACGACTTATGGATGTGTCGGTGCGTTTTCTTCCGGCATCGGTTACACAGAGAATGGCCAGCATCTTGGGAACAGGAACCATGTGGATCAAGGTTCCGGAAACCATAAAGGTTGTGATCGACGGAGAATCTTCCGGAGAATGTCATGTCCAAGGATATCATCCTCCGCCTGATCGGTGACCTTCGTGCAGATGGAGCTACTTACCGTGCTCTGGAATTTTGCGGAAGCACCATTGAAAATATGTCTGTGGCAAGCCGTATGACTATGGCGAATATGGCAATTGAGGCCGGTGCGAAATGTGCACTTTTCACACCGGATGAGAAGACAGCTGCTTACTGCAACGTAGAGCTTGATGATTATCAGAAGAGTCTTGTGGGAGATGAGGATGCTGTCTACATGAAGACCATAAGTTATAAAGCAGAGGATTTTGTGCCGGTAATGGCATGTCCGTCTCAGGTGGACAAGATCCGTGATGTCAGTGAGCTTCAGGGTGAGACCATCGACCAGGTATTCATCGGTTCCTGTACCAACGGACGTCTGGAGGATCTTATGGCGGCAGCAGAGGTGCTGAAGGGCAAAAAGGTTGCAGACTTTGTAAAGCTGATCGTGACTCCTGCCAGCCGCAAAATTTACCGTCAGGCTATTGAGCTTGGCATTCTGGATACTCTTGCGGAAGCAGGGGCTATCATTACACATCCGGGTTGCGGACTTTGCTGCGGAAGGACCGGCGGAATCCTGACAGACGGTGAAAAGGTCGTGGCAACCAACAATCGTAATTTCCTGGGACGTATGGGAACTTCCAAGGTTCAGATCTATCTGGCATCTCCGAAAACAGCAGCAGCCTGTGCCGTTGCAGGCAAGATCGTAATGCCGGAATAAGAAGCAGAAGATTCTGAGAGAAATACTGTTGCCAGAAACAGATAAAGAAACGTATGAGAAAGACAGATTTTCGCAGAGGCGTCAGCTGTCTTTTTTTACCGGATCAGAAGGATCCGGGATAAGTCATTTTTACAGAAAATGGGATTTATTGTATTATAATAACAGCCAGTGTGACAACATAACATATATTACATAAGACTCGAGGGATAAGGGTATGGAGAAAAGATCAACCATCAGTAAAAAGACACTGAAGATCATACTTGGGATCTGCATTGGCGTAACGATCCTGGCAGTGGCAGGGTTATTTGTCTATACATACTTGGCAGATCACAATACGCTGGGACGGAAGATTTCCATATGGGGAGTGGATGTTTCCGGACTGGATGCAAAGCAGGCAGAAGAAAAGATCACTGCGGAATTTGCAGATCGTCCGGTATCCTTTCAGGAAAATGATCAGGAAGTTTACAGTACTACTTTGAAAGAGCTGGGCTACAGTCTCAATGAAGAAGCCCTTCTGAGTAAGCTTACAGAAATTCAGAAACAGCGGGAAGAGAGCCGGAAGCTTTTTCCAAAGGAAGAAAATATAGAACCGGAATGTCAGATCGAGGAAGATGAGGAGCAGGAAAAGCAGGCTCTCGATCTTTCAAATTTCGGTACGGAAGAAAGAAAAGCTTCTGTTGATGCAGCCATTCAGTACGATAAGGAGAAAAAAGAATTCACCCTTGTGAAACAGGTACAGGGGACGGAGATCGATCCGGATAAGCTGGAGACTACCGTGGACACAAATCTGAACGCAGCATTTGATACGGCTCTGCTTGGGGATACCATCACAGTACCGATCAACAAGCATGTGTATGTAAGCCCGACGGTCACTGTAACAGAGGATATGAAAAATAAGATTACAGACCTGAACAGCCAGCTGAAGAAATACCGCAGCAGTACAGTAACTTATACATTCGGAAGTGAAACGGCTGTTCTGGATTCCGATACGATCACATCCTGGCTGAAGGCTGAGGGGGAGACGCTGACTTTAGATGAAGAAGCCATTAAAGCCTACATCAGTGAGCTTGCCAACAAATACAATACCATTTATGTTCCCCGCACCTTTCATACATCTGCGGGAACGGATGTGACCATTGAGGGAAATGAGTACGGATACCGGATCGATCAGGACGGAGAATATGCGCAGCTTCTGGAAGACCTGAAAAGTGGTACTGCTGTAACAAGAGAGCCTGTTTACAGCAAAAAAGGATACCAGAGAAACGGAACAGACGATCTGGCAGGCAGTTACATAGAGGTCAGTCTGGATGCACAGCATTTGTGGCTGTACAAGGACGGATGCCTTGTGACGGAAACAGATATTGTCAGCGGTAAGCCGGTGAAGGGGCGTGAAACATATCGTGGTGCATGGCCGATCGCCTACAAGGCGAGTCCCTTTAACCTTACCAGCAATGAATATGGTTACGATGTAAAGGTTAATTACTGGATGCCTTTTGTCTACGGACAGGGACTTCATGATGCGTCCTGGCAGTCATCCTTTGGCGGGAACCGTTATAAAACCAACGGAAGCCACGGCTGCATCAATCTGCCTAAGGATCAGGCAGCACTGATCTATAACACCATTGATGCAGGTTATCCGATCATTATTTACTGATAGGAGCAAAAAAAGCTTCGGAGAGATACCGGAGCTTTTTTTATGCCCGAAAATGAAAATTATCATGGAAGCAGGATCGTAAATGATAAGGCTTTTCAAAAGTACGTTAAAAAAAGCACAAAAAAATATCGAAAAAGCCTTGTCGAAACAGAAATAACGTGATATGATGATTTCGGAAATCGAGCTAATACACTTCTTAATTGCGGAGGAAGAGTGTTTTTCTCTTTTATTTGGTGCAAATTGATAAAAAACTCAAATAAGTGTTAGTTGAGATTTCATTTTTTTATTCATGTATCGTTAAAAAAAAGACAATATATGAACAAGAATATCTACTATAAACGTCAGATTTTAGACTAAGAAAGGATAATGAAAGGTATGAAGTACAGTTATTATCCGGGTTGCACCCTGAGAACAAAGGCCAGAGATCTGGATGAGTATGCCAGAGCCAGTGCCACAGCCCTTGGGTTTGAGCTTGAGGAAATCGAGGACTGGCAGTGCTGTGGTGGTGTTTATCCGCTTGGCACAGATGAGATCGCCACAAAGCTTTCTTCCGTCCGTGCGCTGAACCAGGCAAAAGAAAAAGGCCAGGATCTGGTGACGATCTGTTCTGCCTGTCATCATGTGATCAAACGTGTCAATGATGATATGAAAAATGTGGAAGATATCCGGACCAGAGCCAACAATTATATGCAGCTGGAAGCTCCCTATGAAGGAGAGACAACCGTTCTCCATTATCTGGAAGTTCTCCGGGACAGAGTCGGTTTTGATAAACTGAAAGAAAAAGTAGTAAATCCTTTTACCGGAAAGAAGATCGGAGCCTATTACGGATGTCTGCTTCTGAGACCTGGAAAGATCATGGCAATTTGATGATCCGGAAAATCCAAGGATCATGGAGGATTTTATCCGTGCCCTTGGCGCTGAGCCTGTGATCTATCCTTACAGAAATGAATGCTGTGGAGGATATATATCCCTGAAAGAAAAAGAAATGTCACAGAATATGTGTGAAAAGATTGAAGAAAGCGCAGCAGGCTTTGGCGCAGATATGCTGATCACTGCCTGTCCGCTCTGCAAATACAATCTGAATAAAAATTCCGGAAATAAAATGCCGGTTTACTATTTTACAGAGCTTCTGGCAGAAGCCCTTGGCGTCAAAGAGGAGGTGGCAAAATGAGAGATAGCCATTCTGCTGCGGAAAAAATAAAGGAGATCAGCGGGACCAATCCTCTGAAATGTATGAAGTGTGGCAAATGCTCTGCTACATGCCCATCCTTTGACGAGATGGATATCAAGCCTCATCAGTTTGTGTCCTATGTGATCAATGAAAATATCGAAGCACTTGTAAATTCAGCATCTTTGTGGAAATGTCTTTCCTGCTTTGCCTGTGTGGAGCGGTGTCCGAGAGACGTAAAACCCGGAAAGATCATTGACGGGGCAAGACAGCTGGTTGTTCGGGAAAAAGGCGGAGACTATCTTTCACCAAATGAAATTCCGGAGCTTCTTGATCCGGAGCTTCCTCAGCAGCTGCTTGTAAGTGCGTTCAGAAGATACAGGAGGTGAGAAAGTGCAGAGAATCGGTGTATTTGTCTGTCATTGCGGAAGTAATATTGCCGCTACGGTAGACGTGAAAAAGGTTGTGGAGATCATTGCAAAAGAGCCAGGAGTTGTCCATACAGAAGATTATCAGTATATGTGTTCCGAAGCAGGACAGTCCAGGATCCAGGAAGCCATCCGTGAAAAAAATCTCACAGGAGTGGTTGTCTGTTCCTGTTCTCCGCGTATGCATGAGGCAACTTTCCGTAAGGCAGCGGAAAAGGCCGGCCTGAATCCATATATGGTGGAGATCGCAAATATCCGTGAGCACTGTTCCTGGATCCACAAGGATATGCAGGAGGCTACGGAGAAGGCCGTGATCCTTGCAAGAGCAGCAGTAGCAAAAGTTAATTTAAATGCTCCTCTTCAGCCGGGAGAAAGCCAGGTTACAAAGAGAGCCCTGATCATCGGAGGCGGTATCGCCGGAATCCAGACGGCTCTTGATATTGCCGATGCAGGCTATGAAGTTGATATTGTGGAAAAAACACCAAGTATCGGCGGAAGAATGTCACAGCTTGACAAAACCTTCCCTACTCTGGATTGCTCCGCATGTATCCTTACTCCCAAAATGGTGGAGGCTGCAGCTCACGAAAAGATCAATATCTATACATACAGTGAAGTAGAAAAAGTTGCAGGTTTTGTAGGAGATTTTACTGTTGATATCCGCAAAAAGGCGCGAAGTGTCAACATGGACAAATGTACAGGCTGTGGAGTCTGCCAGGAAAAATGTCCTTCCAAAAAGATTCCCAATGAGTTCAACAGAGGGCTGAACAACCGGTCAGCTATCTATACTCCGTTTGCACAGGCGATTCCAAATGTTCCCGTGATCGACAGAGAGCATTGCCTGAAATTTAAGACAGGCAAATGTGGTGTCTGCTCCAAAGTATGTCAGGCAGGAGCCATTGATTACGATCAGCAGGATGAGATCGTAACACAGAAATACGGAGCGATCGTGGTGGCAACCGGATTTGATACCATCAAGCTTGACAAATACGATGAATACGCATACAGCCAGAGCAAGGATGTAATCACATCTCTGGAGCTGGAGCGTATCATGAATGCCGCAGGACCTACAAAAGGACATCTTGAGCGCCTTTCCGATGGAAAAGCACCGAAGGAGATCGTATTTATCCAGTGTGTTGGAAGCCGTTGCTCCGACGATCGTGGGAAGCCATACTGTTCCAAGATCTGCTGTATGTACACAGCTAAGCATGCCATGCTGATCCGTGACAAATATCCGGATACCAATGTGACGGTATTTTATATTGATGTCCGTACACCTGGTAAAAACTTCGATGAGTTTTACAGAAGAGCAGTTGAGCAGTATAACGTAAACTACATCAAAGGTCAGGTAGGAAAAGTAATACCCGCAGCCGGATGGATCACTTCTTGTTCAGGGCTCGGATCTTCTTGACAATAAGCAGATCTTCAAGAAAGCAGATATGGTAGTTCTTGCAACAGCTATTGAGCCGAATCCGGATGTACGTAAGATTGCTACCATGCTTACTGCAAGTATTGACACCAACAATTTCCTTACAGAAGCTCATGCAAAGCTTCGTCCGGTAGAATCACCGACAGCAGGGAAATTTTCCCTTTCCGGTGTATGCCAGGGACCCAAAGGATATCCCGGAGACAGTTGCCCAGGCAGGAGCTGCGGCTGTTAAGGCCATAGGACTTCTTGCAAAGGATAAGCTGACAACCAATCCATGTACGGCAAAATCTGATGAGCTTCTCTGTAACGGATGCTCTACCTGTGCAAATGTATGTCCTTACGGAGCGATTTCCTATGAAGAGAAACAGGTCAACGATCACGGTATCCGTGAGACAAGAAGAGTTGCGGTTGTCAATACAGCACTTTGCCAGGGCTGCGGTGCCTGCACAGTAGCCTGCCCGTCAGGAGCCATGGACCTTCAGGGCTTCTCCAACAGACAGATTATCGCGGAGGTGGATGCAATATGTCGATAGAAACAAAGGAAGAATTCAGACCAAAGATCGTGGCATTCTGCTGTAACTGGTGCAGCTACGCCGGAGCAGACCTTGCCGGAAGCAGCCGTTTAAGCTATCCGGCGGATGTAAAGATCATCCGCGTGCCT
>ENA-OQHF01001606-OQHF01001606.1-human-gut-metagenome-genome-assembly--contig:-NODE-1606-length-12217-cov-2.586435_pt1 | contig 12217 bp, 14 predicted proteins | sample MGYA00242559_ERZ504709 | MGnify/ENA primary metagenome ERZ504709 (study PRJEB26092, sample SAMD00036203) | human gut metagenome | host: Homo sapiens | study: EMG produced TPA metagenomics assembly of... | reverse complement strand
GTGCAGCATTGTGCCATGATAAATTCCAACATCAGATCCGCAGATTCCCGCAGCGGTCATTTTTACTAATACATTATTTTTAGGATCAATAACTGGTTTTTCAATGTCAATTACTTCTAATTGATTTGGTTTTACAATTTGTACGGCTTTCATAATAGTCTCCTTATCTTAATTTGAAATAGATGATTGATTATTTAGGAATGCCACAAAACAACTTACATACTAGTATTCTACATAAAAGAAAAAAGAAGTCAATAAAAAGAAAAAAACAAAGTAATATTATGCAATATGCATAAAAACAGGATGATAATATGTTGAAATATACATATTGAAAAAATAAGCAAATGAACTACCATACTAGCATACAAACAAAACGCCAGAAACAACTTACAAACATTTCATTTAGGAGGAAAGTGATTATGGGACTTGCAAAGGCGATTAAAAGAGGCGCAAGTGCATTACTGATCGGTTCAATGATGACAGGACTTTTTACAGGCTGCTCAGCGACCGGTGAAAACAGTGGAGGTAAATTAGTAAAAATTGCGGTCTGTGTATCAGATCAGACACCAGCCGCACAGGCATTGGCAGATGTGTTCAAACCGATGGTGGAAGAGGCGACCGATGGACGTTATGATATCCAGATTTATAATTCCGGTGTACTTGGAAGCGAAAAGGTAACATATGACTATACGAAAAGTGGAATCGTGGAAATGTGCGTAGTCGGAACAACCATGTGGTCTGAAACACCGAAAATGTCTATCCCGGATTTCCCATTCCTGTTTGACAGCGTAGAACACGCAAGAGTGTGCTATCAGGGAGAACTTGGGGAATATATTGCAGAAGACCTTGAGAGTACACAGCCATTGAAGCTGCTTTCCTGGTATCCGAACGGAGCCAGAGAGTTTACATCTAATAAGAAGCTGGAAAGCCTTGATGATTTCAACGGACAGAAGCTCAGAATGCCAAATAATCCAATTCATGTGAAACTTGCCGAAAGTCTTGGAGCCAACGTTGTTATCATGGATATGGGTGAAGTGTTTACTGCATTGGAGCAGGGAGTGGCAGATGGACAGGATAATCCGCTTGCTACGGTAAAGACAGAAGGCTGGTACGAAGTTCAGGATTATGTTTATGACACAAATCATATCATTTCATCTTTGGAATTATTTGCAGGGGAGGAGTTCTGGAACAGCTTGAGTGAAGAGGATCAGAAAGCATTTGAAGAGGCTTCACAGGCAGCGTCAGATTACGCATGGGATTTATATGAGGAGCAGCTTTCAGATGATAAGCAGTTTATGAAAGATAATGGACTGGTCGTTACAGAACTTTCCGATGAGGACAGAGAAGTGATGAAAGAGAAAATACAGCCGGTTTACGATTATCTGAATGCACAGTATGACTGGGTAGATGATGTCAGAAAAATGGTAGATGACATTAAAGTAGAGTAAGGAGAAGCAGACTATGAACAAATTAGTAGATAAGCTATTTAAAGGTATTGATTATTTTACAGGTATTCTTACCGGCTTAATGGTGTTCTTTGTATTTTTAAATGTTGTACTTCGAACCTTTTTTAATGCCGGGCTGACATGGTCAGAAGAACTGGCAAGATACCTTTTTGTATACGTTACCTATATCGGAGCAATCAGTGCAATGCGTGCTAATGCACATCTGGGAGTGGATACACTCATCAGCAGAATGAAGCCGCAGGTGCAGATGGTAATGTATATTGTTTCCCAGACAATTATTGCGATCTTAATGATTATTTTAGTGTGGGGTTCTGAAAAAATGGTGGCACAGAATACCGCCTCAAGAACAGCAGCACTCGGAATCCCATATTCTGTATTATATTTTGCTGGAATCATCACAGGCGTGGCAATTGCGATCATGGCGGTGATAAACATCGTCCATGCGCTGAAAAATCCATCTGAAATATCAGAGATTGTTACGATGAGCACTTCGGATGATGATGAGATCGCTGCAGAGGCAAAAGATGGTGCAGAGAATCTTTCGGATGAAGAATATGCAAGAAGACTGAGAGAAGAGGGAGGAAAATAACATGACATTAGTAATATTTTTAGCTGCCCTGATCGGTGGTATGCTGATTGGACTTCCAATCTGCTTCGCACTTTTATTCAGTGGTGTTTGTATGATGTTATATCTGAATGGCTTTAATGCCCAGATTTTATCACAGAATTTATTTTCTGGTGCAGATTCCTTTTCCATGATGGCAGTTCCGTTTTTTATCATGGCAGGTGAATTTATGAACCGCGGCGGTATTACAAAGCGTATTGTAAATGCAGCGAATGCGATTATCGGACATGTCCGCGGCGGACTGGGCTATGTTGCAATCATGGCAATTCTCTTATTTGCAAGTATGATCGGATCAGCTGTTGCTTCCACTGCATTCCTTGGAGCGATCCTCATTCCTATGATGGTACGTGCCGGTTATAAGCGTGATACCTGTACCGGACTGATCGCAGCAGGAAATATTTTATCGCCGATCATGCCGCCGTCTGTACCAATGATTATCTTTGGCGTGCAGGCAGGTGTTTCCGTTACAAAATTATTTATGGGTGGTATTGCACCGGCTGTATATTTATCAGGTGCTTTGTGTGTATTATGGTTCTTTATTGCGAAAAAAGACAACCTCGCAAAAGCAGAGAGACAGTCTGCAAAACAGGTTGCAAAAGCATTGCTTGACGGACTTTGGGCATTGATTCTTCCGGTGTTTATTCTTGTTGGACTGCGCAGTGGTAAATTTACACCGACAGAGGCTGGAGTTATCGCAGCAGTATATGCATTAGTGATCGGACTGTTTGTATACAAAGAATTAAAAATCAGCATGCTGATGGAATGCCTTGTTTCTGCGGCAAAGTCATCTTCTGTAATCATGTTTCTTGCTGCAGCAGCAATGGTATCTTCTTGGATGATGACAGTGGCAAATGTTCCATCCATTGTTACGGGAATTTTAGCACCATTTATTGAGCATCCAGTAGCATTAATGCTAATTATCTGCCTGATCGTGCTCCTTGTTGGAACTTCCATGGATGTAACGCCTACCATTATGATCCTGACACCTGTATTACTGCCGGCAGTGAAAGCAGCAGGAATCGATGTTGCATATTTTGGAGTGGTATTTATCTTAATGACGGTTTTAGGTTTACTTACACCACCGGTAGGAACAGTATTAAATGTTGCCTGCGGCGCAGGAAAGATCAACATGGAGAGAATGGTAAAATCGATATGGCCGTTCCTTCTGGCTGAGGTAGTGATATTACTGCTTATGGTTTTGTTCCCGTCTCTTGTGACGGTTCCGATGAACTTTTTCCTCGGATAAATCAGTGATTGCGGAGTTTTGATTCAGGTTAAAACTTCGCAGTTGTTTTTGAATATAACAGATAGAAATGGAGATCAGAAAAATGGAAATGACAATGAGATGGTTCGGAAAAGATTATGATACCGTCACCTTGGAACAGATAAAACAGACACGCTATGCAACCGGGATCATTACTACATTATATAATAAAATGCCGGGAGAAGTGTGGAATCTGGATGAAATTCTTGCAATGAAAAAAGAGGTTGAGGACGCAGGCCTTCATCTGGCAGGAATTGAGAGTGTCAATGTCAGCGATGCGATCAAGACAGGCGGAGCGGGCAGAGACCATGATATCCAGGCATATATTGAGACATTAGAAAATCTCGGAAAGGCAGATATCCATATGGTTTGCTATAACTTCATGCCGGTATTTGACTGGACAAGAACAGAACTTGACCGTGTGAGAGAAGATGGTTCTACGGTAATGGCATATAATCAGGATGCAATTGATAAAATGGACCCGGAGAAAATGTTTGATGCGATCAAAGATGACATGAATGGAACAGTCATGCCGGGCTGGGAGCCGGAGCGAATGGCAAAATCAAGGATTTATTTGCATTATATAAAGGAATCGATGAGGATCAGCTTTTTGAGAATCTGAAATATTTTCTGGAAGCAATCATGCCGGTTTGCGACAAATATGATATAAATATGGCAATTCACCCGGATGAATCCGGGCTGGAGTGTGTTCGGTCTGCCGAGAATCATTTCATCACAGGAAAAATTAAAACGAATGATGGATATGGTGCCAAATAAACATAACGGTGTGACATTCTGCATGGGCTCGTATGGAACAAACTTAAATAACGACCTGATCGCAACCATTCATATGTTAAAAGGAAGAATCCATTTTGCACATATCAGAAACCTGAGATTTAACGATGGAATGAGAGACTTTGAGGAGAGCGCACATCTCAGCGAGGATGGCACATTTGATATGTATGCCATTATCAAAGCGCTTTATGAAGATGGGTTTGATGGCCCAATCCGTCCGGATCACGGAAGAATGATCTGGGGAGAAAAAGCAATGCCGGGGTATGGACTTTATGACCGTGCATTAGGCGCAGCATATCTTCGCGGACTGTGGGAAGCTGCAAAAAGGAAGGAGAGCAGAGATGAAACTGACATTACAGGGTTTGCAGGAAAAAGAACAGTTGGAAAAACGCAGGAATCGGACTTCCTTCTTATGATATTGAAAAAGTGGCAGAAGAGACAAAGAAAAACCCGGTGTGGGTACATTTTGGAGCCGGAAATATTTTCCGTATTTTTATCGGAGGGATCGCAGATACACTGATATCTTCCGGAGAGATGAAAAAAGGGATTACCTGTGTGGAAACGTTTGATTTCGATGTGGTAGATAAAATATACAGACCGTATGATAACCTCGTTTTAGCTGTGACATTAAAAGCCGACGGCTCAACGGATAAAAAGGTGCTAGGTTCTCTGGCAGAGGCAATCAAAGCGCAGTCAGAAGTGCCGGAGGAGTGGGATCGGTTAAAAGAAATCTTTTCCGATAAAAATCTCCAAATGATCTCATTTACCATCACGGAGAAAGGATATGCGTTGAAGGGAGTGGATGGAAATTATTTTCCATTTATTCAGAAAGATATTGACAACGGACCTGAAAAACCGGTGTCTGCAATGGCGGTTGTCTGCGCATTGCTGTACGAGCGTTTTCAGGCAGGAAAGGCTCCTCTTGCAGTAGTTTCCATGGATAACTGCTCTCACAATGGAGAAAAATTAAGAAATTCCATTCTGACTATGGCAAAAGAGTGGGAGAAAAAGGATATGTAACAGGCGAGTTTGTAAATTACATTTCAGATGAAGATCAGGTGTCATTCCCATGGTCAATGATCGATAAGATCACCCCAAGACCGGCAGAATCCGTCTGCAGATCTTTGGAGGAACTTGGCATTGAGGATATTGCACCGGTCATCACTTCAAAAAATACATACATAGCGCCGTTTGTAAACGCAGAGGGACCACAGTATCTTGTGATCGAAGATCATTTTCCGAATGGCAGACCTGCATTGGAAAAGGCAGGCGTCTATATGACAGACCGGGATACTGTAAATAAAGTAGAGCGCATGAAAGTTACAACCTGCTTAAATCCACTGCATACAGCACTTGCAGTCTACGGATGCGTTTTAGGTTATACCCTGATCGCAGACGAAATGAAAGATGAGGAACTGAACAGGCTTGTCCATGAAATCGGCCCTGTAGAGGGAATGCCGGTGGTTACAGATCCGGGTATCTTATCACCGGAAGCTTTTGTGGATGAAGTTATCAATGTGCGTATTCCAAACCCGTTTATGCCTGATACGCCGCAGCGTATTGCAACAGATACCTCCCAGAAAGTGGGCATTCGCTACGGCGAAACGATCAAAGCCTATGTGGCTCAGTATGGGGATGCGAAGAAGCTAAAAGCAATTCCACTTGCAATTGCAGGATGGTGCAGATATCTGCTTGGCGTCGATGATAAGGGAGAAAAGTTTGAATTATCTTCTGATCCAATGCTTGCAGAATTAACAGCTGCCTTAAAAGATGTAAAATTTGGTGAGAAAGAATCCTATACAGGACAGTTAAAGAGTATTTTATCCAATGAAAATATTTTCGGCATCGATCTTTACAAAGCCAGTATCGGAGAGAAAATTGAAGAATTATTTGTAAAAGAAATCGCAGGCCCGGGCGCAGTGCGCAAGACTTTGAAAGAAAATCTGACAGATTAAACAAATCAAAAACTAAGCCAGAGGAAAAACATGAAAATTCCTCTGGCTTAATTTTTTAAATCCCTTGACAGAATATAAGCAATCCGTTACTCTAAAAATGCGTAAAGCAAAAATCTTTTTTTATCAAATGAGTGAAATCATATATGCTGGATCGGCATGGATTCCCAATATCCACAACTATATAGCAAATGGTAAGTGAACATGAGTTTATTATTGAAAGAAAAATGCAGTACATAGTATAATAGAAGGAGAATATTATTGTTAGAAGAAAAAAGAAATAACAAACCAGATGTAGTATTAAAAAAGTATTGGGAAAACAAGGAACGGTTTTCAGATTTTTTTAATGCGGTTCTGTTTGATGGAAAAACGGTTATCAGACCGGAAGAATTAGAAGATTTAGATACAGATGAATCTTCTATATTGGAGCATAAAAATTATGCAGAAACACTGAAAAGCTTCACGGGATAATATTGCAATTTGCAAGAAATCTACCAGATATGGGATTAATTTTGTGATGCTTGGGATGGAGAGTCAGGAACATATTCATTATGCAATGCCTATGAGAATAATGGGTTATGACTATGGAGCATACAAAAAGCAGTATGATAATAATGCAGTAAAGTATAAGAATGGCAAGGGATTATCTTCGGATGAATTTTTGTCTAAAATGAGAAAAACAGACAAATTTATACCAGTGATCACGGCTGTTATTTATTATGGTGAACGACCGTGGGATGGCGCAGTATCATTACATGGGATGTTAGATATTCCCAAGCAATTCAGTCGTTATGTAAATGATTATAAAATGATATTGATCGAGGCTGGAAATAATAATTTAAAGTTACATAATGTCAACAACAGAGACTTGTTCAACTTAGTGGGAATGTTGATCGATAAAAGGGAGACACCTGGAAAAAGAAAAGAGCAGGCGATTCATTATGTTAAAAAGAATCATGTCGATACAACTGTGATCAGGACAGTGACAAGTGTAATGAACAGTAAACTGGATTATCAATTATTGGAGCGGAAAGGAGAAAATGAAATGTTTACCGTATTTGAAGAGACATGGAAAGAGGGAGAACAGGCAGGAAGAGCGGAAGGAAGAGCGGAAGAAATCATTGCGGCAGGATATGAATTTGGTCTTTCAGAGAAAACCATTTTAGAACGTTTACAGAAAAAACTTGCAATAACTCCGCAGCAAGCCCAGGAATATCTTGCAACTTACACAAAAGAGACCGAGCAGCGTTGCTAAATTATAAATGCTGCGTCGTTTATTAGAAGAACTACTATAAAACCTCTGATTTTTCAAAAATTAGTTCTTTTTATAACACTTTATGTAACGCCCTGAATGTTATAGTTAGTATAACAAAAAGGATAAATATGTTTTTTTGCAGCCTTGGCAAAAGTGCAGCGAGATAAACATTAAAATGGAAGGAAGAGGTTTACACAGATGAAAAAGGAAATGATGGAAAACGCTACAGGCGTAAAATTAACCAAAAAAGCCAGCAAAAACGTGATCAGATCATTATCGGTCGGACTGGCAGCAATGATGGCATTATCTACTCCGATTGCAGCATTTGCTGAGGATGCAGATGGACAGAATAGCAGTGAAACAACACCGGAAGAGAGTACAACAACTGTAACAACACAGAAATCTGCAGCAGAACAGGTGGGAGAAGTTCAGAAAGCCGCTGAAGAAACGAGCAAAACAACAGAAGCAGCAAAGGATGCGGTAAATGCAGCAGTTGATACAACAATTGCGGATGACAGTGGCGCAGACCAGACAACAAAAGATGCAGCAGGCGTATTGGATGCTACCGCAAACGGAACATTCGAAGGCGGTACAGATGTGAATGTGGCAGAAGAAATAGTTGACAAAACAATGGATCGCATAAAAGATGCGTCAGATGCCGCAGCAGATACCGACGCAGCTCTTGATAAGGCAGATAAAAAAGCAGATGAGGCAAATACAATTGCGGATGATGCAAAGAAAGAGCAGCAGGAAGCACAAGACGCATTTGATAAAGCACAAGCCGGAATTGATTCTGCAACAGACATTGAGGAGGCGAAGAATGCTTACGATCAGGCAGCTGGTATTGTAGGCGATGCACAGAAAGCGTATGAGACTGCCAAAGCAGCTTATGACAGCAAAGTAGCCGAATACAATACAGCGTTAGACGAGCTTAAGGCGGCACAGGCAGCTTATGATACAGCAGTTGCCGAAGCAAGTACCGAGGCAGCGGCAGCCGCAGCAAATCTTGCAGCAGTTCAGGAGAAAGCGAAGGCTCTTCAGGAGGCAGCAGAGGAAGCAAAAACAGCAATTCCGGAGCTTACCGATGCACAGAAAGCAGCACTTGAGATCATCGCTCTGGAAAAAGAACGTGCAGGGGATACCTCCACAAACTGGAGAAAAGAAGATGAGCTGTTCAAAGTGATCCTTAAGAATTACTACATTCCGGAACTTGCCAAGGGAGAACTTGTTGACTGCAAGTGGACCTGGAATCGGAATGATAACAAAAACTATTGTGAGGTGACTTACAAAGATGTGGCAGGTGACACACAAACCGTATATCTGAACTACAAGCTCAACGATACCCGCGATGATCTTGTTATTTTCGAGAAGGCAGAAGAAGTGGTTTCCTATGATGTGAAGGGCACAGACGGAAGCCTTGCATTCAATATCAATGCAGAGAACTTCCCGGCAGATAAGCTTCAGAATGATCAGGATACCGCAGTTTATGAGAATAACGGAGTGGTATACACAATCGTAAATATAGGTGGACAGTTCTATGTGGTCGACTCAGCTTCTAAGGACGTTGAGGTGAACAATAACTATAACAGTGAACAATATGAAACTTCCGGTGAGAAAAAGACCACCTATTCAGTGGATGAAAATGGCAAACTGGTCAAAACGGTAAAACAAAACGTTTCCGAGATTACATACACGGAAACTAAATTATCTTCTGATAAGACATATGACAATGTCGAGGCAGCAGAAAAGGATCTGGCCGATAAAAAAGCAGCATTGAAAGACGGAGATAAAGATGTCGAGACGTCCATGAGCGCAACAGCGACTGCAGATGTGACCGTAAGCCAGAAAACTACATTTACGACAACTATTAGATTTATCGAAAATTGTTGTTGAAATGAAAAAAATCAATAATGATAACGATAAATACGAGAAGAAAAATGCCGAGATTGCAGCAAAGGAACTTTTGGCTAAATTCACCAACAAAGAGGCGTTAGAGAACCTGCTTGGCGGCGATTATAAGATCGAAAAGTATTAATACAGATAATGCAAAAGTGAATGCTGTAGATAAGTACAAAAATACTTCCGGCAGATGGGTAGACTGGGGTGCAGATTCTGCTGCTTATAAAAACGTATTTTCAGGCACGATCGTTATTACTTATTCGCAGACAGTGACTGCAAAAGCAAACGCTGTGGAATCCAAGACAAATGCTGTAAATGCAGCAGATAATAAAAATCTGGAAGAGTTAAAGGATCAGGCATATGATGCTGCAAAAGCAGATGCAGAAAAACTTCTTGGAGATGCGGTTTCCCAGAATAAGAAGATCACAGACAGCCTGAAAACGGGAGAACTGCATATTAACGGTTATGAAGGCTGGAATGGAAAACATAACTCCAACGTAGCAATCAAAATCCATTATGCCGATGACACATTCACAGAGGGAAAGAAGACAACGGATCAGGCAGTTGTTGACGAGAAGAACAGCTCCACAACCTTATCCGTTTCCTACACCGGAACTTATCAGCAGAAAAATTCCAAAGATCTTGGTGCGCAGACCGTGGAAACACAGAAATACAATCAGACTGCCAAGGCAGAGGAAAAAACAGCTTATACAAGCAACAAATATTATGATGAATATAAGAAAACAGGAGAAATCAATGAAGGAATCTGGCTCACCGGAAAAGATGATAATCGTTTCCCGGGACATGAAAGCTTAAAGAGCTTCTATGATTTCAAAGATGCAGCATTAAAAGCGGAGGCTGAAAGAGCAGAGAAAGTAGCAAAAGCGGATGCGATCATTGACGCAGCAAAGAATGCGGTGGAAAAAGTTGATAAAGCAAAAGCAGATGCGACAGCTTAAAGGATAAGCTTACAGCACTTCTTGCAAGCCAGAACTACACAGCAGATCAGGTAAAAGAGTTAGAGGGACAGATCAGCGCGGCAGAGATAAAATTAAAAGAGGCAGAGGACATGGCAAAAGACCTGACAGATAAGTTAGGAATTGCAGGAGAAACACTGGCTGATAAGATCACAGAACTCACCCCTGCACCGGCTCCTGGCGAAGGCGGTTCCACAACGACACCGGGCGGCACAACTAGCCCATCCGGCACTGAAACGACACCGGGCGGCACAACTAGCCCATCCGGCACTGAGACCACACCGGGCGGCGCAGCCACAACACCTGCAGGCACTGTAACTACAGCAGCGGCTCCGGCAAGTGCAGTCACAACCGTTACAACAGCCACAGCAGCTGCAGCACCGGTTGAGATCGCAGAGACACCGGTAGCGCTTGCAGCAGCTGCAATACCGGCGGCAGCAACGAGAACAGCAGCGGTTGCAAATGCAAATGCCGCAGCTGATACAGATGCGGACGCTGACACAGATGTGACAATTGCGGACGAGGAGACACCTCTTGCAGCGAACGGTGCACAGGAGAGCACGACAATTGACGATGAGGAAACTCCACTTGCAGCAGAGGCTGGCGCAGTGGAAAACAAACAGCAGGAGAAAATGTCCTGGTGGTGGTTACTCATCATTGCACTTCTTGGTGTAACCGGCGAGGAAATGTACCGCAGAAATAAAAGAAAAAAGCAGAAGCAGCTCAGAAAGATGAGAAATAAATTTTAACAGTAAGGCGCATCCAAAAGGTGCGCCTTTTCTAAAACGTCCATTGCAAAAAAATAAAATACGGAGTATTCTGAAAACAGGAAAAACATGATCCGTAATTTGTATACAAGGAAACAAAATCTATGAAAAAAAAGAAAACACTCATAATTTGCATGCTTCTTGGCATAATGCTCCTGACTTCCTGCGGAAAAACAGATCATCAGGATCAGGCGTCAGTCGCCACCGAGCAGACATCCGGAGACAGCCGGCAAACGACAGAAGAACCTGCGGAAACCGTCGGCGGATCGGAAGAGTCAACGGAAGCAGCCGGGACAGCCCAAGCGGCAGTAGAAGCCGTGGAAAGCACAGAATCTTCTGAATATGCAGAACGTAAAAGCATCATCATCACAGCCACAAACGAGTGCGGCATCGACATTGGGATGTTTTCTGTGATCGATCCGATCAGCGGCGAACAATACAATATCAGTGCAATCGCAGATGGACAGTCTGTTTCCATGCCGGTAGAGTGGCCGGTGGAGATCACAGATTTTCAGTGGGCGCTTTATAATCAGAACGGTGAACTCTGCGTTGAGGCAACCACGGATATCAGCCAGGCGGAGAGCGGAGTGACCTTGCTTCTCACCGGAGACGGAAGTCTGGATGATGTACAGGAGATCTTCGAATAATGCAGACGATCTGATACAGACAATTCTGCCTGTACAGGGCAGTCAGGACAGAAATGATAAAAACAGGGGGTACTCATGGAAGAAAGAAGAGAAATATCAAGGGTAGAATACAAGACAAATGGTGTTGTCGTAATCTGCGATACACAGGAAAAAATATACGTGGACGTGAAAGACATCAGTCCGTTAGGCATGGGAATCTGTGTGCCGGAGGGGCATGAAGGCCTTCTCGGAAAACAGGTGATCGTTGTGGCAGAAACACTGATCATGTATGCGGAGGTTTCCCGCGAAGAAAGCAGGAAGACGGCTCCACATTCATTGGTGTGCATGCGATAAAATTACAGATGACGTTCTGCAGTATCTGTTTCACACATTGGCTGATGAAACCAATCTTCTAAGCTCGCAGTTTCCGAGCAGCTGATCCCAGAAATATTCAAGAGGAATCTCTTCATACTGGCAGATCAGGCTGCAGTCTAAGGCTCCATGGGTCGACGATCAGTACATTTTTTCCGGAAACAACTTCCGGCGTTAAAACATCGTGGATAAAAGAGCCGCTGCGGGCATACAAATGCT
>ENA-OQHF01001605-OQHF01001605.1-human-gut-metagenome-genome-assembly--contig:-NODE-1605-length-12219-cov-2.969153_pt1 | contig 12219 bp, 12 predicted proteins | sample MGYA00242559_ERZ504709 | MGnify/ENA primary metagenome ERZ504709 (study PRJEB26092, sample SAMD00036203) | human gut metagenome | host: Homo sapiens | study: EMG produced TPA metagenomics assembly of... | reverse complement strand
GTCTGCATTGAATCCGAAGTAAAAGCCAAAAATGAAAATAAGCATCAGAAAGAGAACCGCTGCTATTATTTTCCATGTGCTTATCCTTGATGTTTTCTTTGTTGTGTAATCAAATTTTACCTTCACCATGTCCGTTCCACGAATTTTTACCCAGACATACCAGCCACCAAAAATAAGAAATGTAAATATAATAAAAATCATTTTTTATAATTCACCTTATTTTCCTAAAGTCACGTTTTACTCCAACGTACAGTATTCTTTGATTGCTGTCTCATACAGATTGTTTCCCTCACTGTCAATGACAACGATCACCGGGAAATCTTTCACTTCAAGCTTACGGATTGCCTCAGCTCCAAGATCTTCGTAACATACGATTTCAGATTTTGTGATACATTTGGACAAAAGTGCTCCTGCTCCGCCGACTGCCGCAAAGTAAACTGCATGGTTACGGACAATTGCGTCCATTACTTCTTTCGAACGTTTTCCTTTTCCGATCATCGCCTTTTCTCCGAGATCTAAAAGAGTTGGCGCATATTTATCCATTCTGGTTGCAGTTGTCGGTCCTGCAGAACCTATCGGACGTCCCTCTCTTGCCGGGGATGGTCCCATGTAATAGATTGTGGAATCTTTGATGTCGATCGGAAGATTTTCCCCACGCTCCAATGCCTCGATCATTCTTTTGTGTGCGGCATCTCTTGCCACATAAATGGTTCCCGTTATGTAAACGTAATCACCGGACTTTAAATTTTTTGTCACTTCCGCGGTGATCGGTGTTGTAATATGTTTGTCCATATTCTGCGCTCCCATTTCTAAATTTATATTTTTCTTCATTTATGACTGTAAAATAAAAACTACATTTGTAGTTATATGTTTTTTCTTACACTTCTCTTATCACATGTCTATTCACATGACAGCAGATATTGACTGCCACCGGAAGTCCTGCAATATGTGTCGCGTAAGTATTCACATTCACTGCGAGAGCAGTGGTTGTACCGCCAAGTCCACCCGGTCCGATTCCAAGCCGATTGATTTTTTCTAACATTTCTTCCTCTAACTCTTTCACGTATGGGATAGCAGAATGTTCTCCCACCGGTCTGGTCAACGCTTTTTTTGCTAAAATCGCACATTTTTCAAAAGTACCGCCAATACCAACTCCGACAACCATTGGCGGACAGGCATTCGGTCCTGCATCCTTCACTGCTGTAATAATTGCGTTTTTTTACGCCCTCAATTCCATCAGCTGGTTTTAGCATGAACACACGGCTCATATTTTCACTTCCGAAACCTTTTGGAGCCATTGTAATTATCACTTTATCTCCCGGAACAATGCTGTAGTGGATCACCGCTGGGGTATTGTCTTTCGTATTTTCGCGGATGATAGGATCACCAACGACTGATTTTCTTAAATACCCTTCCGTATATCCCTGACGGACACCTTCGTTTACCGCATCTTCGATTGCCATTCCCTCAAAATGAACATCCTGTCCGACTTCCAGAAAAATAACTGCCATTCCGGTATCCTGACAGATTGGGATCATCTCTTCATCTGCAATTTTCAAGTTCTCCTGAAGCTGATTTAATATTTTTTTACCAAGTTCTGATTTTTCAGAAGCGGTGGCATCTTTCAGGGCTTTATCCATATCTTTGGAAAGATAATGATTTGCCTCGATACACATTTCTTTTATATTTTTTACGATATCATCTGTATTAACTGTTCTGATCATTTTTATTTCTCCTAATATTAAAATATTTCTTATACTTCTGCAAAGATTCATTCTGTTCACGGGAAGTCATATCCGGGAACGCCTTCATCAGACGCTTGAAACCAAAATTCTTCTCTGCAAATAATTCTTTGTATCTGCGTTCAAGTTCCTCTTTCTCATGCTGTTTTGCAAGTCGGGCTGCTTCTCTGTTTTCTTTGTATGCAGCAAATTTTCTCTTTTGCTGCTTCGGTCGATTCAGCAAATCTCTCTCTTGCACTTTTCTTGCAGACTCTGCAATTCATTTTCCTTTTCCTTTCCTCCGCAGAGAGTACTAATTTTTTTCTCTGGTGGATGATTTTGTTTCCGCCAGTTTCATCCTTGTTGACTCAGCAGATTCTTCGATCCTTGCTTTCGCATTTGCTGGAATCTCTTTTATATTTTCCTTTTTTGTCTGAAACTTTTTGTAAGAAATTCCTCATGTGTTTCCTGGAACTCCTCCGAATTTTTCTACTGCAGTTGTCACATTTTCGTAGATATTTTCACCGATTTCATCGGATAATTTATGTATTTTCGCAGCCATTTCATCCATAACTTTTAATCGCTTGTTAAACTTCAAAATTGTAGTAACGGTAACACCGCAGTCAACAGCGAAAGCCGACATGATAATACAGAGCAGCACAACACCCAGAATATGTGGAATCATGGTGATTCCTTTGTAAATGATTGGATGAATCACATCCATAATAAATGTACATGCGAGTCCCCAGTAGATGGAAAATTTCAAACATACATATCCGTGAAGATTAAACGGCTTATTGCTATAGTCCCACCATTTATTGTGAAATACTTTCTCCAGAATAAATCCTGTAATGTATTCCAAAATGGAAGTCAGTAAGAAAGAACCCGCAAATAATATCAGCAGGTTGTCCTTTAGCGGAGTCAAAGCAGCTACAACAATCACCACTCCACATCCGTAAATTGGACAATACGGTCCATTTAAAAATCCCCGGTTTACAAAAATTCCCCGGTCCAATGCTGCATAAGATACTTCTGTGCACCATCCGATAAATGCATAAATAATAAAAATCCATACTAACTCATAAAAATTTTGCGGCACTTTTCATTCCCCCTGTTGTTCTGCTTTCTATTGGAGTTTTACTACAATTTTAAAACTCATGTATTCTATATTTACGCAAAAGTATAAACGAAAGTTTTTGCTATGACAATGAAATTTTTCCACGGAAGTTGGATTTTCGCAACACGTTATCCACATTTACACTATGGATTTCTTGATAACATGTGTTGTTTTTTATTTTTGTGTTGATATCATTCATTTTTCAAATAATCAAAATTGAACATCCTTTTTTTCAAATCAGGCTTGTTATCATGAAAAATAATTTGTTTTTAGATAGACAAATCGGCTGCTACATAAAAATGTGGCAGCCTACTGTCCAGACCACAGTGAAGTCTTTGTATCACTGCGGTCAAAATATTTTTTTATTCCTCTTCCGAATCAGACTCAGCACGGCTTAATAATTCCTGCATTAATTCATCATCCGTTTCTGTCATCTGACCTGCCGCTTTTTTCGCAGCCTCTGCTGCAGCCGCAGCACTCTTGGCTTCCTCTTCCTCTGTGACAAGTTCAGATTCATCTGTATTTTCCATGAGGGATTTGTCCTCACGTACTTTTGCAATGCTTGCAACTGTGACATCATCCGCAAGATTCATCAGTTTTACACCGGAAGTAACTCTTCCGAGCAAAGCAGTATCACTGACTTTGATACGGATGATAATTCCTTCCGTTGTGATCAGCATCATCTCATCATCCTGATTAACTGCTTTCACACCGACGATATTTCCGGTTTTTTCTGTGATCTTATAGCACTTGACACCTTTACCACCACGGTTCTGGGCAGTAAATTCAGATGCAAGTGTGCATTTTCCAAGACCTTTTTCAGATACGATCATCAGAGCATCCCCTGGGATTCCATCTGCATTCCGACAACTTTATCGCCGTCCGTTAAGTTCATACCGATCACACCCATAGAGGTTCTTCCGGTACTTCTGACATCTCTCTCATTGAAACGGATACACTGTCCGTATTTTGTCACAAGGAAAATATCCTGTTCGTTATCGGTCTTTTTCACTTCGATCAATTCATCATCTTCACGCAGTGTGATGGCTGCAAGTCCTGTTTTTCTGACATTCGCATAATCGGTGATCGGTGTTTTCTTCACAATACCGTTCTTAGTTGCCATAAACAGATAGTGTCCTTCGGTATATTCCTTGATTGGGATCACTGCGGTAATTTTCTCTCCCGGCTGAAGCTGCAACAGGTTAATGATCGCAGTGCCTCTTGCGGTTCTGCCCGCTTCCGGAATTTCGTATGCTTTCATTCTGTATACACGACCGGTATTGGTAAAGAACATCATGTAATGATGGGAAGTTGTCATCAAAAGTTCCTCGATGTAATCTTCATCGATTGTCTCCATTCCCTTGATTCCCTTGCCGCCACGGTTCTGGGCACGGAAATTATCAAGGCTCATTCTCTTGATATAGCCAAGTTTTGTCATTGCAATCACAGTGTTGGTTACCGGAATGAGATCCTCCATGGAAATATCATACTCGTCAAATCCGATGGAAGTTCTTCGCTCATCACCGTATTTTTCTGCAATCAAGAGGATTTCCTCACGGATAACACCAAGGAGTTTTTTCTCATCTGCCAGAATTGCTTTTAACTCTGCAATACGATCCATCAACTCTGCATACTCAGCTTCGATCTTCTCGCGTTCAAGACCTGTCAGTGCGCGCAGACGCATATCGACGATCGCCTGTGCCTGGACATCTGTCAGGGAAAATCTCTCGATCAAACGATTTTTTGCTTCCGGTGTATTTGCACTGCTTCGGATAATATTGATCACTTCATCGATATTATCAAGCGCAATGAGTAATCCCTCCAGAATGTGGGCTCGTTCTTCTGCTTTATTTAAGTCATATTTTGTTCTTCTGGTCACAACATCTTTCTGGTGATCCAGATAATAGCCTAACATTTCCTGAAGATTTAATACTTTCGGCTGATTGTCCACAAGGGCTAACATGATAACACCAAACGTATCCTGCATCTGGGTATGTTTGTAAAGCAGATTCAAAACCACATTCGGATTTACATCACGGCGCAGCTCAATACATATACGCATACCCTGACGGTCAGACTCATCACGAAGATCCGTGATTCCGTCAATTTTTTTATCTCTTACAAGCTCTGCGATTTTCTCGATCAGTCTTGCTTTGTTGACCATGTATGGAAGTTCAGTCACAACAATACGGTTTTTACCGTTTTGCATTGGTTCGATATTGGTGATCGCACGAACTCTGATTTTTTCCACGTCCGGTGCGGTAAGCTTCGTTAATTCCGGTTGTTCCAAGAATCATCGCTCCGGTTGGAAAATCCGGACCTTTTACAATACTCAAAAGTTCTTCGATATCTGTCCCACGATCCTCTAGCACTTCGTTGTCGATAATTTTTACGACGGCATGAATCACCTCACGCAGATTGTGAGGCGGAATGTTTGTTGCCATACCAACAGCAATACCGGTTGTTCCGTTTACCAGAAGATTCGGATAGCGGGAAGGAAGCACCGTCGGCTCTTTCTCAGTCTCATCGAAGTTTGGTACAAAATCAACGGTATCTTTATTGATGTCCGCGAGCATCTCCATGGAAATTTTACTAAGTCTTGCCTCTGTATATCGCATTGCAGCGGCACCGTCACCGTCGACAGAACCAAAGTTTCCATGACCATCAACAAGCGGATATCTTGTAGACCAATCCTGTGCCATGTTGACCAATGCTCCATAGATGGAACTGTCACCATGTGGATGATATTTACCCATGGTATCACCGACAATACGCGCACATTTTCTGTGTGGCTTGTCCGGTCCATTATTTAATTCGATCATGGAGTAGAGTACACGACGCTGTACCGGTTTCAAACCATCTCTTACATCCGGCAATGCACGCTGGGCGATAACGCTCATCGCATAATCGATGTAGGATGTCTCCATTGTTTTTTTCAGATCGACATCATGGATTTGATCAAAAATTTTGTCATCCATTCTATTTACCTCATTCCTGCAGATTCTTTTTGGTTCAAAATCTGCATTTCTCTAATTAAACTACATTTGCAATTATATTATAAATTAACTTCCTATCACGCTATTAAACTACATTTGCAGTAATATATAATTTCCAGCACACTTAATCTTAGATATCGAGATTCTGCACATACTTCGCATTTTCTTCAATAAACTCACGTCTCGGTTCTACTTTATCTCCCATCAGAGTTGTAAACGTAATATCAATTTCAGAAGTACTCTCATCATCGATCATGACACGTTTTAAAATTCGTTTCTCCGGATCCATGGTAGTTTCCCAGAGCTGCTCCGCATCCATCTCTCCAAGACCTTTGTAACGCTGGATCTTATTATTTCCATCACGTCCGATTTCCGTTAAGATTGCATTTAACTCATCGTCACTGTAGGCATACCATACATTTTTATTTTTCTCGATCTTGTATAGTGGCGGCTGTGCCAGATATACATGGCCTTCTTTGATCAGATCCGGCATGAACCGATAAAGGAATGTCAGCATTAACGTACTGATATGGGCACCATCGACATCGGCATCCGTCATAATGATAATCTTGTTGTAACGAAGTTTGCTGATATCAAAGTCTTCATGAATACCTGTACCAAACGCAGTGATCATAGCTTTGATCTCAGCATTTCCATAAATCTTATCCAGTCTTGCCTTCTCGACATTTAAAATCTTACCACGAAGTGGGAGGATTGCCTGGGTTGCACGGCTTCTCGCAGTCTTAGCGGAACCGCCGGCGGAATCTCCCTCGACGATGAAAATCTCACAGTTCTTTGGATCTTTGTCAGAACAGTCTGCCAGTTTTCCCGGAAGAGACATTCCCTCCAGTGCTGTTTTTCTTCTGGTTAAATCTCTCGCTTTTCTTGCTGCCTCTCTCGCGCGCTGTGCAAGAAGTGACTTTTCACAGATTGTCTTGGCAACCGTCGGATTCTGCTCTAAAAAGTAAGTAAGCTGCTCGCTTACAATGGAATCCACCGCACCGCGGGCTTCGCTGTTACCCAGTTTCTGCTTGGTCTGTCCCTCAAACTGAGGTTCCTCAATCTTGACACTGATAATGGCGGTCAGTCCTTCACGGATATCATCACCCGTCAATGCCGGTTCACTGTCTTTTAATAATTTATTCGCTCTTGCATAAGCATTAAATGTTTTCGTCAATGCATTACGGAATCCGGCAAGATGTGTACCACCTTCCGGTGTGATAATGTTATTGACAAAACTTAACGTCAACTCATTGTAGGAATCATTATGCTGCATGGCAACTTCCACATAGACACCATTTCCACTGCCCTCACAGTAAATGACTTCCGGGTATAAAGCTTCTTTGCTCTTGTTTAAGTAAGTAACAAATTCTTTGATACCGCCGGCATAATGAAAATCATGAGTTCTCGCCGGGTTTTCTCTTAAATCTGTCAGCACGATTCTTAAACCTTTTGTCAAAAAGGCTGTCTCACGCAAACGCTGTTTTAACGTATCATAATCAAAAACGGTCTCTTCAAAAATCAATCCGTCCGGCCAGAAAGTAACCTTTGTTCCGTGCTTGTCCTCGCCGCATTCTCCGATCACTTTCACCGGTTCATCCGGTTTACCGATCTTGTAACTCTGGAAATAAATCTTTCCTTCACGGTAAACCTCAACTTTTAACTTTGTGGAAAGTGCATTTACAACTGACGCACCTACGCCGTGAAGTCCACCAGATACTTTGTAGCCTCCACCGCCAAATTTTCCACCGGCATGAAGTACAGTGTATACGACTTCCAATGCGGATTTTCCAGCTTTGTGATTGATGTCGACCGGAATACCACGTCCATCATCTTCTACGGTAATAGAGTTATCTTCATTTATGGTCACTTCAATATTTTTGCAGTATCCGGCAAGTGCCTCATCTACTGAGTTATCTACAATCTCATATACCAGATGATGTAAGCCCCTGGCTGATGTACTACCGATGTACATACCCGGTCTTTTACGAACAGCCTCAAGTCCTTCCAAAATCTGGATCTGGTCTCCACCATATTCGTTTTCTGTACCCATTTATTCCTCCATTCTGCACATAAAAAATATGTACAATGCAATTATATTTCTTTTCTCTCTTCCACAGTCCCCTGCACAACTTTAAATATCTTGTTGATATGAAATCTGTTTTTTACAAATTCATCCAGTCCTGTACAGGTGATCAGCGTCTGTGTATCATGAATACTGTTGAGCAGATAATTCTGCCGGTTACTGTCAAGTTCCGACAACACATCATCGAGCAACAAAACCGGTGTATCATGAATGGACCGTTTGACCAGTTCAATTTCTGACAGTTTCAAGGACAGAGCTGAAGTTCTCTGCTGTCCCTGCGAACCGAACTTCCGAATGTCCACCTCACCGATGGAAAAAAGAAGGTCATCCCGGTGCGGTCCCACTGATGTCATACACTGCCGCATATCCCTCTCTTTGACTCTGGAAAGTTCATCCTCGAAAAAAATATCTTCAATACTTGGTTCATACTGCAAAAGCAGATCTTCTTTTTCACCGGAAATCCGATAGTGAATATCATGCACGATCTCATTTAGCTCATCAACAAACTGTTTTCTTCGCCGAATGATTTTCCTGCCAGTTTCTACCAGCTGCATATCCCATACCGGAAGTGTATCCTTTAAATCCGGTCTGTAAACCATATCTTTTAATAATTTGTTGCGCTGATTCAAAATTTTATTGTAAGTTGTAAGATCTGACAAATATATTTTATCCAGCTGGCATAATTCAGAATCCAGAAATCTGCGGCGTTCCGCCGGACCATTTTTGATAATATTCAGATCCTCCGGCGAAAAAAATACCATATTGAGAATTCCAAAAAGCTCGCTGGCTTTTTTGATCGGAACTTTATTGATTGCGATTCCCTTGGAACGATTGTGTTTTAAATGCATATCAATCTGATATTCTTTATCTTTTTTTACAACAACCGTTCTGATATGGGACTCCTGCTCCCCGAAATGGATCATTTCCTTGTCCTTACTACATTTGTGGGACTTAGTTGTTCCACTTAAGTATGCAGCTTCAAGGATATTCGTTTTTCCCTGCGCATTGTCCCCGTAAAAAATATTGGTTCCCTCATCAAATGAAATATTTAAATCTTCATAATTTCGAAAATTCTGCAATTCAATTGACTTTATGATCATTTTACAATCTGAATTGTCTCGCCGTTAAAGGAAACAACATCTCCATTGTATAATTTTTTTCCGCGCTGAAGCTCTGTCTCGCCGTTTAATTTTTACCTGTCCATCCTGAATAAAAAACCTTTGCGTCTACTCCGGATTCTACAAGACCTGCTTTTTTCAAAGCCTGTCCCAGTTTGATAAATTCGTCCGTCTCTCTGATATTTACTGTGATCATCTTTCTGCCTTTCTTAGTTAGTGGCTGCGTTAAAGTTTACCGGAAGGATCAGATAAATGAACTTTCCTTCATCATCCTTGATAAAACATGGAGCCTTCGGGTTTACCATATAAAGAGAAACCTCTTCCTCATCGATGACTCTCAATGCATCGATAAAGAATTTCGGATTAAATCCAATGAGGATATCTTTTCCCTCTTTTGTGATATCAATATCTTCATTCATGGAACCAATAAAAGAATTGATCTTTAATTCCATATTTCCATCTGTGATATTCATGATAATTGGTTTTTTGTCACCCTCTTTTACGAGAAGTGTTGCACGGTCGATACAGTCTAATAATTCACGCTTATTAATCTTAACTTTTGTATCATAATCAGAGGAAAGCATCTGCTCAATCTTGAAATACTCCCCTTCGATCAATCTGGATACAACTGTAGTATCATCAAATTCAAATACAATATGATTGTCCGAAAGGAAAATGTTAACTTCTTCCTCTGCATTTCCAGGTAAAATCTTACTTACTTCCTGAAGTGTCTTACCAGGAACAACCACTTTCTTATGGTCATAATTATTCTTTAATTCAATATTGCGGATGGAAATTCTGTGTCCATCCAGGGAAACTACTTTTAACTGATTCTCCTCAATCTCAAAAAGTTCACCAGTCATCAGTTTATTATTGTCATTGTCAGCAATTGAGAAGATTGTCTGACGGATCACTTCTTTTAAAGTAAATTGGGAAATTGAAATACATTCATTTCTTTCAATAAATGGAATATAGGAAAAATCATCACCTGATTTTCCAACAATGTTAAACTTTGCTTTCTCACAGGTAATGGTAGTTTTAAAATTGGAATCTGTTTCGATCACAACATCACTGTCCGGTAATTTACGGACAATCTCAGAAAAAATCTTAGCATCTAATGCAATGATTCCCCTCTCTGCAATTTCTCCTTCAATCTTAGTTTCAATTCCAAGTTCCATATCGTTTGCTGTTAATTTGATTTCATTAGCAGAAGCATCAATTAAAATACATTCAAGGATTGCCATTGTTGTTCTGGTTGGAACAGCCTTGGACACAATGTTAACTCCATGAAGCAGATTTGATTTAGAACAGATTAATTTCATAATGTGAATAACTCCTTCCTGCTTGGCGAAAGCCAAAATAAATATAATTAATAAAAGATATTAAAAGTAGTCGTATTAGTGTGTGTGAATAAGTGAATAACCCTGCAACCCTTGAAAACATAAGGGCTTGTCCGAAAAATCCGACTGTATAACTATGTGAAAAGCATGAGGATTAACCTTGGATAAAATGTGAATTAAAATTTTAAGCCTCCTCAGAAAAAATTTGAAATTCATCTTGAAAAGTAGGTTATCCAAAACTTTAAACATTAATTAAACACGATTTGAACAGGTTATCCACAAAATTTTGTTAATAACTCAAAAAAAAGTTGATAACTTTAGTTTGGATTGATTTTTTTCTTGATAGTTTCAATTAAATTGCGTGTCTGTTCGTTGGAATCGTACTCATCCGCAAATTTTTTTTGATGCCGTGGATAATGGTCGAGTGATCTCTTCCGCCCAGTAAGGAACCGATGGAATCCAATGGAATATCCGTCATGGTTTTACAGAGGTACATGGCAATCTGCCTTGGTCTTGCAATCTCATTACTTCTGTTTTTTGAGATCATCTGATCCAGTGAAATCTGGAAATGTTCCGAAACAACTTCAATGATAAGCTGAGGAGTGATTTCTCTTGGCTTGTCCGGTGTGATAATATTCTGAAGTTCTTTCTTGGCAATCTCCATGGTGATCTCTGTTTTTTCCAGATTCGAGTAAGCGAGGAGTTTGTTCAAAGCTCCCTCTAATTCACGGATGTTGGATTTAATATTATTTGCGATGTAATTTAAAATGTCATCGCTTAAGGACATATCATCAGATTCCACTTTCCGGCGAAGGATTGCCATTCGCGTCTCGTAATCAGGAGCTCCGATGTCTGCCATAAGTCCCCATTCGAAACGGGAACGGATTCGTTCTTCTAACGTTTCCATATCCTTTGGCGGTTTATCCGATGTTAAAATAATCTGTTTGCCTGCGGAGTGGAGAGCGTTGAACGTGTGGAAAAATTCTTCCTGTGTACTTTCTTTTCCTATAATAAACTGAACGTCGTCGATCATGAGAACGTCGATGGTTCTGTATTTTTCACGGAATTTATTCATCGCAGAGGCGTTACCACTACGGATAGATTCGATAACTTCATTGGTAAATTCCTCGGAAGTAACATACAAAACTTTTGCTTCCGGATTTCTTTCCAGGATGAAATGTCCAATGGAATGCATCAAGTGGGTTTTTCCAAGTCCAGGTCCACCATAAATATAAAGAGGGTTGTAAGCTTCTCCCGGAGATTCCGCTACTGCCAGGGAGGCAGACTGTGCAAAACGGTTATTGCTGCCGACAACGAAAGTATCAAATGTGTAATTTGGATTTAAGTTGGAACGTTTGGAAGCTTCAGGTTCAGGTGTTTTCTTTCCTTTATTATTGGAAGGTCTGATATTCCTGGTCTGTTCCGGTAAAATAAACTGAATCTCATATTCGGTTCCGATAATTTCAGCAATTGCTACTTTTAAAGGAAGATAATATTTTTTTGAGATATAACTTAAAGTCATCTGTTCAGATGGAACAAGGATATAGAGGGTATTTCCCTCAACACCAAAAACTTCCAGAGGTTTGATCCAGGTATCAAAAGAAATGTCGCTGACATCATGCTCTGTTTTTACTGTCTGTAAAATTTCATCCCATTTTTCCAAAATCTTGTCCATTTTCTAACTCCGTTTTCTGATAGCACTAAAATATAGCAGTTAAGATTAACTGCTTAAAAAACTCTAAAAAATTCTATATAATGCTATCCTACACTATTTTTGCGGAATTATCAACGTTTAATTGTGGAAGGACTGGGGATAGGGCGTTGATAAAAAAAGTGGCTAT
>ENA-OQHF01001604-OQHF01001604.1-human-gut-metagenome-genome-assembly--contig:-NODE-1604-length-12228-cov-4.097678_pt1 | contig 12228 bp, 13 predicted proteins | sample MGYA00242559_ERZ504709 | MGnify/ENA primary metagenome ERZ504709 (study PRJEB26092, sample SAMD00036203) | human gut metagenome | host: Homo sapiens | study: EMG produced TPA metagenomics assembly of... | reverse complement strand
TGAAAATGGTTATAACAACTATAAATGACCAATGTCTATTGTGTACAGATAAAAGATTGTATAACCATTTTGGAAGAATTGTTTTTTAATTTCAGGTCGATATAATGAACGATAAATCTTTTTATGCGCATGGAGAAAAATGGAGAAAAGGTAACGAGGATAAAAAAATGACATATCTGGATCGGTTTTTTCATCTTACAGAAAGAAATACAAGTGTGCGAACAGAAATTATAGCAGGACTGACAACGTTCTTATCCTGCGTTAGTATTGTGGTTCTTAACCCCAGCATTTTGAGTGCAGCAGGTATGGATATACGTGCATTATTCTGGGCAACAGCGATTTCCTGTGCGATTGCCTGCGTCTGATCGGTTTGTGGGGAAATTTCCTCTTTGCCTTGGGACCGGCCATGGGACTTAATAGTTTCTTTGCATTTAGTGTGGTACTCGGCTTAGGAGTTTTCCTAGCAGAATGCATTGGCGTGTGTGTTTACATCGGGCTGCATTTTTATGCTGTTGAGTGTATTCCGTGTTCAGCAGAAAATTGTTGATGCAGTACCCGATTGTGTAAAAAAGAGCATTGGAGCAGGAGTTGGACTTTTTATTGCGTTTAGTGGATTTCAATCTGCTGGAATTGTGGCGAAAAGTGACAGTACACTGGTTACCATCGGTCAGCTGGGTACACCAGGTACGATACTGGCACTGATCGGCCTGGTTGTGACTTTAATATTGGTCATCCGGGGGGTTAAAGGTGGTATTTTAATTGGTATTGTTCTTGTAACTATTGCAGGTATTTTTGTTAAGGATCCTGCAACAGGTATGGCGTATACCGTTTTACCATCTTCTTTCATAGCATTAGACAATCCGGTAGAAGCGTTAGCACCAACATTTGGCAAATTGACATTCCGGGGCATGTTTGACGGGGATTTTTCTCATATAGCAAATATGGCTTTTTGTATTATCAGCTTTCTGTTTGTGGATCTGTTTGACAGTATTGGTGTATTTTTGGGAGTTGCTCCGAAAGCAGGATTAGTTGATGAACAGGGAAAAACACCTGGAGCAGGTAAAGCATTATTTATTTCAGCAGGTGCAGCGGCAATTGGTGCAATTTTTGGTACCAGTACGGTAACAATTTATGGTGCTGAGAGTGGAGCGGGAATTGCAGCAGGGGGACGCACAGGTCTTACAGCATGCACGATCGGAGCATTGTTTTTATTAACACTGATCTTTTCGCCATTGTTCTTAATGATTCCGTCTATTGCAACAGCACCGGCATTGATCGGTGATGCAATATATCCTATGAACATATTAGAAACCGTAATTCCGACTCCGGCAATAAATCCTGCCCAGACTCCTGCTCTTGTCACACCTTTCCAGTACAGACCATACAGAAACGGTGCAAGAAATGCTCCTGCAAGAGCTCCCCATGAAATTCCCATAAGCTGAGCAATAAAAGTCGGCGGATCCAGTGCGATCACCACCGATACAACGATAAAAAATACGATCAGGATCTGCATCGTAATGATCTGCTTTTTCTCACTCATCTTTTTCATGATATTGTCTTTCAACAGATCCAGTGTCATCGTTGAACTGGATGTCAGTACCAGGGATGAAAGTGTTGACATTGATGCGGAAAGCACCAGGACAACCACAATTCCGATCAGAATATCCGGCAGTTTTGAAAGCATGGAAGGAATAATACTATCGTAAACGACCGCTCCGGTTTCTGCATTATAAATTTCTGCACTGTCAAATAGTCTTCCAAATCCACCCAGGAAATAACATCCTCCTGAAATCACAATAGCAAAAAGTGTAGAGATCACTGTTCCCGTATTAATAGACTTTTCATCTTTGATTGCATAAAATTTTCCGATCATCTGCGGAAGTCCCCATGTTCCAAGTGAAGTTAAAATCACTACGCCAAGCAGATTCAGCGGATCCGGACCGAAGAAGGCTGTAAATGCTCCGGGCTGTCCCATCGTTGCAGGAACATCACTCGGAATCTGTGCCATCTTAGAAACTGCTTCCATAAAGCCGCCCTGACCGTTTAATACAGCAGCAATCACCGCAACAATTCCGAACAGCATAATAATTCCCTGAATAAAGTCATTGATCGCTGTTGCCATATATCCGCCCAGAATCACATAAATCGCCGTAAACACTGCCATTGCGATCACGCACCATGTATAAGGAATGTTAAATGCCATTCCAAAAAGTCTGGACAGTCCATTATAGACGGATGCTGTATACGGGATCAGGAACACAAACACAATCACCGATGCTACGATTTTTAACGATTTGCTTCCATACCTCTGTCCAAAAAAATCCGGCATTGTCTTTGCACTCAGATGCTGCGTCATAACCTTCGTTCTTCTTCCAAGAATAACCCATGCCAGCAGACTTCCGATCAATGCATTCCCGATTCCGATCCAGGTACTTGCAATTCCGTATTTCCATCCAAACTGTCCCGCATATCCTACAAATACAACTGCAGAAAAATAGGAGGTTCCATACGCAAACGCAGTCAGCCACGGACCTACCGAACGCCCTCCAAGTACAAACCCGTCTACACTGTTCACATGTCTCCTGGAATAAAATCCGACGCCAACCATCACTGCAAAAAATAGGATCAGCAAAAATAATTTAATCCCCATCTCTTTTCTTTTTCCTCTCTTCCTCTTCCTTTTTATCCCTTGCTTATTCTTTGCTTTAAACCGCAACGCTTTAAAGTATTAAAGTGGTTTTGTATAGAATAACACGGGACAATCGCCCGTGTCAATTCTTTTCTGAAGATTCAGCCATATTCAATAATATTTCAACGATATTGCTTTCTGATCATTCAGCAATATCCATACCGGACGATTTCTATTCTTCTGCCTGTTCCGGTTCTTCCTCATCTTCCATATATCGATGTTCTTCATCATAAAATTTGATCAATGCCTGCGTTCCCAGTTCTCCATACCCTTCTGCCTCCAGTTCTTCATAATTCGCAAGAACCATGCTTAAGACATCCAGTGATAAGCCTTTCCGGTTTGCTTCGATCAGGGCAAGCTTCATATCTTTAATAAAATGCTTCATGAAAAATCCCGGTGCATAATCTCCTGCAATGATCTTTGGTCCAAATGTATCTAACTGCTTACTTCCTGCTGCCCCCGTCGAAACAGATCTCATCACTACATCCAGATCCAGTCCCTGTTCTTTGGCATAAGTAAGAGCCTCACATACACCGGAAAGCGTTCCGGCGATCATGATCTGGTTTGCCAGCTTACAGTGCTGACCTTTTCCGGCTTCTCCCTGGTAATTGATGTTCGTTCCCATCGCCTCAAAAAGCGGCATACATGCTTCAAAATCTTCCTTATCTCCACCGACAAGAATGGATAACGTTCCTGCTTTCGCTCCTGTATCGCCTCCTGTCACCGGTGCATCCAGCACATGGAATCCCCGCTTCGTTCCCTCTGCATAAATCTTTTCTGCAATCTGAGGGCTGGTTGTTGTCATGTCGATCAGATAAGCACCCTTCGATGCACAGTCAAGGATATTTTCCTCATCAAAATAAACTTCTTCCACATCCTGCGGGAATCCTACGATCGTAATCACTGCATCACATTCACTGACGCACTCTCTGATCGATTCATGAAAGATTGCACCTTCACTGATAACATCTTCAACCTTTGCTTTTGTCCGGGCATAGATATGAAGTTCAAATCCTGCTTTCATAAGATTTCTGACCATGGATTTTCCCATGATGCCTACGCCAATAAAACTAATCTTTTTCACGCTTTATTCCCCCTGCTTTTCGGCTACTTCTCCCTGCTTTTTATAAATACTGTAGGCAGGTACAAATCCACGTACAGAAGAAAGTGGATAAATATTACTGTGACTTCCAACAACAGTTCCTGGATTCAGGACACTTCCGCATCCGACTTCCACTTCATCCCCCAGCATCGCACCAAACTTTTTCATGCCTGTCTCGATCTTCTCTCCGTCTGCTTTTACAACAACCAGTTTCTTGTCTGATTTCACATTGGATGTGATCGAGCCTGCTCCCATATGAGATTTATATCCCAATACAGAATCTCCTACATAATTATAATGTGGTACCTGTACTTTGTTAAACAAGATCACATTTTTCAACTCGGTCGAATTGCCTACAACAGCACCCTCTCCTACGATCGCATTTCCACGGATAAATGCACAATGACGGACTTCTGCATCCTTCCCAATGATCGCCGGTCCATTAATAAATGCAGTTGGTGCTACTTTTGCACTCTTTGCGATCCACACATTTTCTCCACGCTTCTCATACTCATCTTCACTCAGCGTCTTTCCCAGCTCCAGAATAAAGCTGCTGATCTTCGGAAGTACTTCCCATGGATAAGTCACTCCTTCAAAAATATCCTTTGCTATTGTCTGATCCAATGTATAAAGTTTTTTTACTGTTAATGCTTCTGTCATCTTTTTTTCCTTTCTACGCTTTGAATTTTCTGTACCCGGTACAAAGATCTACCTCATTGACAAGTTCTTTTCCATCAAGGAATGCCTCCAGATTCTCTCCCGCGATCTTTACAACTGTATCAAGGATCTGCCTCATATGGTAATTGCCCGATACATGTGGTGTGATCAGAAGATTGGGAAGATCCCACAAAGGAGAATCTGCCGGAAGCGGTTCCTCCTCCGTCACATCCAGAATTGCACCTCCTAAATGACCTTCAACAAGCATTTTTTTCAATGCTTCTCCCGGGATCAGGCTTCCCACGCCCTACATTGATGAGGATTGCTCCCGGTTTCATTTTCTTCATCCGCTCCAGGTCAAACATCCCTGCTGTCTCCCCTGTTCCCGGCATACAGCACGCAACGATATCCGCTTTCGGAAGCAGACGGTCTAAATCTTCCTGCTGACAGACTTCTTTTATATAATCCGGTCTGGCTGCTTTATGCTTTCTCACACCGATCACTTCACTGCCCAGTGCATGCATTTTTTCCGCAAACTGACTTCCAATATCACCAAGTCCCACAACAAGCGTCACCGAATCACGGATTGACAGCACTTCTCCCTCGTCCTTCCACAGATGCTGCTCCATATTTTTCTGATACAGATGCAGCTTTTTCCGCAGCATCAATACTCCAGCCAGCATATATTCTGAAATTGCCAGCCCGTAAGCTCCTGTGGCATTTGCCAGCTTTGTATCCGGCATGAGGACTCCTGATGCCGTATATTCTGTCGATCCGGCACTGTCAAGCTGGAGAAACTTTAACTTTTTAGCCTTAGGGACCAGCTCTACAGGGATATTTCCCAGAATGATCTCCGCATCCACCACATCTGAGACGGTTATTTCCTCTTTTGTCCTGTAGCAGAACTGAAATTCCTTCCCCTTTTCTTCCAGAAACTTCCGGTCTTTTTCCCCGTACCGGAATGGTTACAAGTATTTTTTTCATTTTCTACCTCTTTTATAAAATGCAGCTGCATGGTCATAACACGCACGTAGCTGATACTGATTATTCAATCCTTTCACGCCCACAGTCCTGACCGTTACAAAATGATCCAGCTTCTGCATATATTCCTCGGAAGTGATCGTTCCTTCTGCCACGTAGTTCAGTCCTTTTTCCCAGCTTGCTGTCAGCTCCGGATTCAAAAGTGATTTGATTGAATGATCAACCACATCATAAACCATCTCTCCCTGAAGCGTCGGCGTGATCACCTGCGTCTTCTTATTCAGAGAAAGATATTTAATATTGATCAGCTTTTCAGGATTTCTGCACGAGTCGCACTCGTTCCGATTCCACTGCCCTTGATCTGAGCCCGCAATTCCTCGTCTTCAATCAACTGTCCTGCATTCTCCATCGCAAGAATGATCGAACCGGAATTATATCTTTTCGGTGGAGACGTTTCTCCCTCTTTGATATTCAATGCCCTGACCGGAAGCACTGCCCCCTTCTTCAGTGATTTGATCACCTCAAACAATGCAGTATCCAGTCCCTGTTCTTCCTCTGCTCCATCTGCTCCGCTTTCTTTTTCTTCCTCTTCTTTCATGCTGCCTTCCGGTTTTCCTTTTGCGGAAGTATTCCTGCCTTTCGGAACTCCTGCCACTTTCAGATACCCCTCTTCTGCCAGTACTTTAAAGTTGGAGAAAAAGCGTTCTTCTTTGATGGAGGATACGATTGCAACTTTCTGATATACGGCAGGCGGATAAAAAATACTTAAAAAACGCCGTACGATCAGATCATAGACCCGGTGTGCTGTCGGTGCAACAGAACTTAAAGCATTCAGTCCCTGCCCCGTCGGAATGATAGCATAATGATCCGTGATCTGCTTATCATTTACATATCTGGTCTTTGCAAGCTCCTTATAATTTCCAAATGCCTGGATATCTTTCAGATAAGGTGCCGCCATCGGATATTTTGACAGACCGTTCAGATTGCGGGATATCTCTTTTGCCACTGCTGTGGAAAGCACCCTTGCATCTGTTCTCGGATAGGTTACAAGCTTCTTTTCATACAGTTCCTGCACAATCCGCAACGTCTCATCCGGACTGATCTTAAATCTTTTGGAACAGTCATTCTGCAATTCTGCCAGATTATATAAAAGCGGTGGATTTTTCTTTCCTTTTCTTCTCAATCGATTCGATCCGACAGACCGGACCCTCTTTCTGATCCACACCTTCCAGCAAAAACCGGATCAGTTCTTCTGCTTTTTCTCTTTCCTTAAATCCATTTTCCTTATAGAGATCATATGACTCAAAGTATCGTGAGCCTTTGACTGCTTTCCATTCTCCCTCAAACTGATGCCCCTGTGCATCAATCGTACTGACGACTCTGTAAAATGGAGTCTTTACAAAATCCCGGATTTCTCTTTCTCTCCTGACCACCATTCCCAGCACACATGTCATAACCCGACCGACTGAGATCACCGAATACTTCGTATGGAGATAGTTGGAAATGCTATTTCCATATTTTAATGTCAGCAGCCTCGAAAAGTTGATTCCCATCAGATAATCTTCTTTCGCTCTCAGATAAGCTGAAGCTGCCAGGTTGTCATATTCGGAAAGATCTTTTGCTTCACGGATCCCACGCAGGATTTCTTCTTCCGTCTGCGAATCGATCCAGACTCTTCGCCGTTCCTTTCCCTTTACATGAGCCTCCTGTTCAACCAGCCGGTAAATGTATTCTCCCTCACGTCCTGAGTCGGTACAGACATAAATCCGGTCTACATCCTCTCTCGTCAAAAGCCCGCTGACAATCTGAAACTGCTTTGCAACCTGCGGGATCACCTCATATTTAAAATCATCCGGAATAAACGGCAGTGTATCCAGACTCCATTTTTTCAGTGCCGGATCATACTCCTCAGGATAACTCATTGTCACAAGATGTCCTACACACCACGTAACAATCGCATTCTCCGACTCCATGTATCCGTCCCGGTTCTTTGCATTTAATTTCAAAGCTTTTGCAAACTCTCTTGCAACACTTGGTTTTTCCGCTATGTAGATTGATTTTCCCATAAATATGCCAGTCTTTTCTCTTTCTATTCAATATGGAAACGATAAGCGGTCTTTGTATCGTAAGTTTCCCCTTTTTTGCAGATTGCTTCAGGAAAATTTTTTCTGATGGACCGCATCCGGATAATTCTGTGTCTCCAGGCACACTGCATCCCGCTTCTGATAGACTGCCCCATTCCTTCCTGCTTCATTTTCCAGGAAATTGGCTGTATAAACCTGAACTCCCGGACGGTCTGTCCATACTTCCATGACGATACCGCTTTCATCTCCAGTCACTTCTGCTACTTTATCAAATCTGCCCTCGTTTTTCAATACCCAGTTATGGTCGTAACCATTTCCAAGTATCAGTGGTTCATACGCTGCATCAATCTCCGCTCCCAGTTCTTTTGTACTTCTGAAATCCATCGGTGTTCCATCTACAGAACAGACTTCTCCTGTCGGTATGGACTGAGCATCAGCCGGGGTAAAAGCATCAGATAAAAGCTGCATTCTATGATGTAATACAGAGCCGCTTTTATGACCGTTCAGATTGAAATAACTGTGGTTTGTCATATTAATTACCGTATCCTGATCAGGTACAGCTTCATAATGAATCGTCAGCCCATTTTCCTCGTCCAGCGTATAGGTAACTTTCATGTCCAACGCTCCCGGATATCCCTGATCTCCATCCGGGCTGTGCAGAAGAAAGGTTACATGGTCATCCCCGTTTTCGACGACCCTCCACATCCGTTTCTGATAGACATCCGGTCCGCTGTGCAGATTATTTTTCCCGTCATTCTCTGCCAGCTTATAATCAATCCCGTTAATCGTCACACACGCACCACCGATCCGGTTTGCATTTCTTCCGACAATTGCACCGATCGCTGCCGTTCCATTTTCATAACCGGCTGCATCCTCATACCCAAGTACCACTTCTACCGGATTTTTATCTTGATCCAAAACGGTCACATTCACAAGGGTCGCTCCAAAGTCAGAGACCTGCACTTCCATCCCTGCGTCATTTTTCATTTTATAAAGATAAGGTTTACTGCCGTCTTTCGTTATCCCGAATTTCTGAATCTGAAGTTTTTCCATTTTATTCTCTCTTCTCCTATTTTCTTCGTCTGAAAAATCCTAACACTCTTTTTATTACGCCTGTATTTTTCTGTTCACGCATCTCCCTGGTTTCTTCCTTTCTTGCATGAAGTGCCTCCTGCATAAATGTCTCCTGTGCATTGATCTTTCTTCCGCTTTCTGCTTTCTTATGGTAAGTGCCATCTTCTGCCATTTCTCTTGCTTTCACATTATCTGCAAGCATCACTTTTAACTGATGGAGCAGACGTTTTTTGACTGCCTCATCATAAACCGGGCATGCTACCTCAACTCTCTTTTCTGTATTTCTGGTCATCATATCAGCCGAACCAATGTAGATCTTCGTCTTTTCACCTTTTCCAAACACAAATACTCTCGGATGCTCTAAATACCGTCCGACAATACTTGTCACCCTGACATTCTCCGTATGTCCCGGTACCTGCGGTAAGATATCAGCAGATTCCCCGCACGATCAGATCTACTTTAACACCCGCACAGGTATGCCTCTTCCACTTTTCTGATAAAATCTACATCCGTTACGGAATTCATTTTCATGATGATCCTGCCTGCAGATCCCTTTTCAATCTCTTCATCCATCGTGGCAAGAACTCTTGCTTTAAACTGACCGGTGAAACGATCAGGTGTCTGTATTGCACCATGAAGATTTCCAATGGACATATTTTTGAAAAATTCTGCCGCATCCGTACCAATCTCCTGATTCGCCGTCATCAGGGAATAATCCGTATACATCTTTGCAGTCTTTTCGTTGTAGTTCCCTGTTCCGATCTGGGTAATGTAACGGATTTCATTTTTATTGTTCGGCTCACTCTTACTTCTATAAGTGATCAGGCAGATCTTGGAATGTACCTTATAGCCTTCAAATCCATATAACACCCGGCATCCTGCCTCTTCTAAACGTTCTGACCACTCGATATTATTCTGTTCATCAAATCTCGCACGCAACTCGATCAGTACCGTTACCTCTTTTCCGTTCTCCGCTGCGGCACAAAGATATTCTACCAGCCGTGCCTTCTTTGCCAGACGGTAGATCGTGATCTTGATCGTCAGCACATCCGGATCTGACGCTGCCTCCCGGATCATCTGCAGGAACGGCTCCATGCTCTCATAAGGATAGCTTAAAAGTACATCTTTCTTTTTTACCTGTTCCATCACACTGCCTTCATGGAGCATTGCCGCCGGCTGTGGGGAAAATGGCTCATCCACAAGTGTCCGCTTCATTGACTCAGGCAGTTTATCTGCAATCGCGAAGATAAAATCCAGCTTCATCGGCATCTTTGTCCTGAAAATACATTCCGGCCCGATCTTAAATTTTTCACAGAAATACTTTTCCAGCTCTTTGCTCAGTGGATTAGCTGCCTCCAGACGCACAACCGCCATTTTTTTCCGCTTATGAAGCGTCTCTTTCATAATATGCCTGAAATCCCCATGGTCTGCATAAGCCTCATCATCCGGTGATACATCTGCATTCCGCGTCACACAGATATAATTCTTATCTGAAACCTGATACTGGTTAAATACCAGTTCTGCAAATTCCAGAATGATCTTTTCCATTCTGATATAACGGATATCATATCCTGGAAGATACAGAATATTGGAAATATACTGAGGAACAGGAATAATTCCCAGCATTGCTTTATCTCCCTGCTTTAAATTTGCCACCACATAAATCTCTTTACTCAGAAGATGCGGAAACGGGTGATTTGCGTCTACGATCTGAGGTGAAAGCACCGGCAGAACCTCTTCTTTAAAATACTTTTTTACAAATTTCTTTTCCTGCTGCTCCAGTTCTTTGAAATCCAGCCCACACACACCATAGGGATGAAGCTGCTTTTTAATCTCCGCATAAGTCTTATCCCGTTCCTTATAAAGCGGAGAAACCGCACGATAAATCGCATCAAGCTGTTGCTTTGCTGTCATACCTGAACGCTGATCGATCTTTTTATCATCTGTTGCTGCCAGATCGTACAGACTTCCTACACGGATCATAAAAAACTCATCCAGATTGCTGGTAAAGATTGCAACAAACTTCATCCGCTCCATCAGAGGTACACTTTCATCTCTCGCTTCTTCCAGCACTCTCTGATTAAACCGAAGCCACGATAACTCCCGATTCTGCGTAAAATCCGGTATTTCCTTTTTGCTCATATTCATTCCCCTTTTCCATATATGTGTCCTGATATACGATTATTTTGATACCAGGGTCAAAAGGTCTGACACCACGTGTGCTCGCACACTAGTGGTAGAACGACCTTGTGACCCCGACATCTTATTTTTCAAGATATTCCTCCAACGCTTCCAACTGTCTTTCCATATAATGATAACCATGCTCATAAAATGCGTAAAGAGCCTCTCGGTTCCGTTCCAGCCTTGATACCGGCTTCACATGGGGACGGATCACAAAGATCTCTCCCTTCCGCTCCAGCACATCCAGATAATTCATCGTCTTATTATACATAAAACTTCTCCGTAAAATCGTCCGCACCACATTTGGATAAGAACTGTAAGCCTTTCTGTAAAGCTTCTGCATTGCAGGAGAAAGTACTTTTTTCCTGTAACCGGCATTTTTTGTCAGCACAACTACAATCTTCTCATTCCCGATTTCCTTTGCCCTGCGGATCGGTACTGAATCAGCCAGTCCTCCGTCTAAATACGGAACATCCTCAATATTTACGATCGGAGTCAGAAGCGGCATACTGCTCGACGCCCGGCAGATTTTCATCAGTCTGTCCCGATCTTCCTCTTCTGACATATATTCTGCCTTTCCGGTCAGGCAGTTTGTCGTAACCAGTTCACAATTCATCGGTGAACTGAAATATGTATCAAAATCAAACGGGATCAGTTCATTCGGAAACCGGTCAAAGATCAAATCCATATTCATCATGCTCTTTGTACGGATCGTATCCCTGATCCCATAAATATATTTTCCATACTGCTCATCGGGAATCATACAGTCTCTTGTCCTCCCCGGCTGCCTGGATACATAATCCAGTGCATTGCACGCTCCTGCCGATACCCCGATCACATCTGACATATAAATTTCTTTCTCCATAAGGCAATCCAGCACACCTGAGGTAAAGATTCCTCTTGTCGCCCCGCCTTCAAGTACGATTGTAGCTTTTTTTATCGCCATAATTTTCCTCTTTTCCTGAATCTATGTCTTTTTGTCTTCCATAGTTTATTATATCTTTTTCATTCCGAAAGAACAACGGTTTTCTTACGGAAATGCAGCTTGCTTTTTTATCAATCAAGATTCCTTTTCTCCCGTAAATACTTGTGTAAATACTTGCCTTTTTACTTTCACCCATGTTAATATAAGCGTTGATGTTTATTTTAATGTATGACTGATAAGGAGATCATTATGATTAGTGCAAATAACGTAACCCTCCGCGTCGGGAAAAATGGCGCTGTTTGAAGACGTTAATATCAAATTTACAGAAGGGAACTGCTATGGTATGATCGGTGCCAATGGTGCAGGAAAATCTACTTTCCTTAAGATTCTTTCCGGTCAGCTTGAGCCGACTCAGGGAGATGTCGTGATCACTCCGGGAGAGCGTCTTTCTTTCCTGCAGCAGGATCATTTCAAATATGATGAATTTCCGGTTCTTGATACCGTTATCATGGGAAATGCCCGCCTGTACGAGATT
>ENA-OQHF01001603-OQHF01001603.1-human-gut-metagenome-genome-assembly--contig:-NODE-1603-length-12230-cov-2.673056_pt1 | contig 12230 bp, 11 predicted proteins | sample MGYA00242559_ERZ504709 | MGnify/ENA primary metagenome ERZ504709 (study PRJEB26092, sample SAMD00036203) | human gut metagenome | host: Homo sapiens | study: EMG produced TPA metagenomics assembly of... | reverse complement strand
CATTCACACTGATACTGGTACTTCTGGCAGGGCTGTCGGGATGTACCTCCTACAAAAACGTTCCTTACCTGCAAGATCCGGAAGCCGTAAACCAGTACGGAAAGGAAATTCCGCTCTACGATGCCAAGATCATGCCTAAAGACCTGCTCAGCATCACGGTAAATACTACCGACCCGCAGGCAGCAGCTCCTTTCAACCTGACCGTACAGACTCCGCTGAATGCGGCACTGACCAATATCAATACCACCACGCAGCCTACGCTGCAGCAGTATCTGGTAAACAACGACGGCGAGATAGACTTCCCCGTACTGGGACGCCTCAAGGTGGGCGGACTTACCAAAAACCAGGCAGAAGACCTGATACGCGAAGGCCTGAAATCCTACCTTAAGGAAACACCTATCGTGACCGTACGTATGTCCAACTACAAGATTTCCGTACTGGGCGAAGTAAACCGTCCGGGAACCTTCACCGTGAGCAACGAAAAGGTAAACGTACTCGAAGCCCTCGCCATGGCAGGCGACATGACCGTATACGGTGTACGCGACAATGTGAAGCTGATCCGTGAGGATGCTACCGGCAAGCGCGAAATCATGCTGCTCGACCTGACCAAGAGCGACCTTATCCTGTCGCCCTACTTCTACCTGCAGCAGAACGACATTCTGTACGTCACTCCTAACAAGACCAAGGCGAAGAACTCCGACATCGGTAACACAACCACTACCGTCATCTCGGCCACTTCCATTCTGGTATCCATTGCCAGCCTGATCGTCAACATCCTGCGATAAATATTTTCCTAAAAAAATTCAAAGAATATACAGCAAACATTATGATAGAAGAACAGAACCCGAACAACGAACAGCAGCACGAAGAGAGCATCAACTTCTATGCCATCTTCTTCAAATACCTTGCCTACTGGCCCTGGTTTGTGGCAAGCGTCATCGTCTGCCTCATCCTCGCCTTTGTGTACCTGCGCTATCAGGCACCGGTGTATAACGTAACTTCCGCCGTACTTATCAAGGAAGACGACTCCAGTAAGCGCGGCATGGGAGCAGCATCCGGAGCACTCGAGGCCATGCAGAGCCTGGGCGGGCTATCCATGAGCAACAACTTCGACAATGAGGTGGAAATCCTGAAAAGCCGCACCCTGATCCGCAAGGTAATCACCCAGCTGGGACTTTACACTTCCATGGCAGAGGACCGCATGCTGGGCTACGACATCCCGTTGTACCAGAGCTCTCCTATCAACGTATTCATGTCGCCCGAAGAGGCCGAAAAGCTGGAGGCAAGTGCACGCCTGAAGCTGAGCTACAGCCCCGATGGCAAACTGTACGTCAAGGTACGCTATACCCTCAATGAGGAAGAACAGGAAACGGAAAAGACCTTCGACAAACTCCCAGCCGTATTCCCCACCCCGGCGGGTGTATTCAGCTTTACGGCAAACGATTCCATCCTGAACGAATGGAAGGCTAAGGAAAGCGGCGATATCCGCCTGGCAGCCTATGTGGGTGCTCCTACCGCTGTGGCAAAATCATACGGTGAAAGCCTGACAGTAGATGCAACATCTAAAACTACCACTATCGCCCAGATATCCGTAAAGAATAGCAGCCGCCAACGGGCAATCGACTTTATAAACTGCCTGGTAGCCTTCTATAACCAGGATGCCAACGACGAGAAGAACGAGGTAGCACAGAAGACGGCCGACTTCATCGAAGACCGTATCGGCATCATCAATCAGGAACTGGGCAGCACCGAAACCCAGCTGGCGGACTTCAAGCAGAAGTCGGGACTGACCGACCTGACCAGCGACGCCCAGCTGGCCCTACAGGAAAACTCCAAATACGAACAGCTGCGCATCGAAAACCAGACCCAGATACGTCTGGTAGAATTCCTGCGCGACTATATCAACAATCCTGCCAACGAACAGGAAGTCATTCCTGCCAATGTAGGCCTGCAGGACCAGAACCTGAGTTCGGTCATCGACCAGTATAACACCATGCTCATCGAGCGCAAGCGGCTGCTCCGTACCTCGAGTGAGAACAACCCTGCCGTAGTAAACATGAACACCGGCATCGAGGCCATGCGCCACAACGTACAGACCACGGTAGCCAGCGTACTGAAAGGACTCCAGATCACCCGCAGCGACATCGACCGTCAGGCACGCAAGTTCGAAGGCCGTATCAGCAGTGCCCCGCAGCAGGAAAAAGAGTTCCTCACCATCTCCCGCCAGCAGGAAATCAAGGCACAGCTCTACATCATGCTGCTGCAGAAGCGTGAGGAAAATGCCATCACCCTGGCAGCCACCGCTACCAACGGACGCATCATCGAGGAAGCACAGGCTGATCCTGCCCCAGTTTCTCCAAAGAAGAAAGTCATCGCCCTTGCCGCCCTTATCATCGGCTGGGCATCCCCGTGGGCTTTGTCTACCTGCGCGATCTGCTGAAGTACAGATAGAAAACGCGACGACGTAGAGAAACTCACCACCGTACCTATTCTGGGCGAACTGCCACGAGGCAAAAAGCCGGAACACGGTGCCATCGTGGTACGCGAAAACAAGAACGACGTAATGGAAGAAACCTTCCGCGGCCTGCGTACCAACCTGCTCTTCATGCTGGGCAAGACCGACAAGGTCATCCTCTTCTCTTCTACCCAGCCGGGTGAAGGAAAATCGTTTGTAGCCGGAAACACCGCCGTGAGTCTCGCCTACCTGGGCAAGAAAGTCATCGTAGTAGGTATGGATATCCGCAAGCCCGGTCTGAACAAGGTGTTCAACCTGAGCCGCCGTGCCGAAGGTATCACCAACTACCTGAGCGATCCCGACCATGTGAAGCTGACCGACATGATCCAGCGCTCGGACATCAGCCCGAATCTGGATATCCTGCCGGGCGGACCGGTACCTCCCAACCCGACCGAGCTGGTGGCACGCACCGTACTGGAAGATGCCATCAACCAGCTGAAAGAACGTTACGATTACGTGATTCTCGATACCGCCCCCATCGGTATGTTGACCGATACCGCCATCATCGGCCGTGTGGCAGACATCTGCGTATATGTATGCCGTGCCGACGTAACTCCGAAAGCCGGCTACCGCTACATCAATGTGTTGCGCGACGAGCATAAGTTCCCGAAACTGGCAACCGTTATCAACGACATCGACATGAGCAAGCGTAAGAACAGCTACGGCTATGGTTACGGTGCCAAGTATGGTTATGGCAAGGGCTATGGATGTGGATACGGCTATGGTTACGGTTATGAAGCCGGAGAAAAGAAAAGCCAACAGAAAAAGTAAAATAAAAAGTAGCTTTATATCCACAGGGAGGTACAAGAATAATATAAATTTTATCTATAAAAATTGTACCTACCTTGTGGAATTTATTCAATAAAAATGAGCAATACGACAGAAAACAATAAAAGGATAGCCAAAAACACTCTATTACTCTATTTTCGGATGCTGTTCTTAATGGCAGTCAGTCTTTACACTTCACGTGTCGTACTCAATGCATTAGGAGTAGAAGATTTCGGTATCTACAACGTTGTAGGCGGAGTTGTAGCTATGTTTTCTGTCCTATCAGGATCGCTCTCAACAGCTATTAGCAGATTCATTACGTATGAATTAGGAAAAGGAAACAAAGAAAACCTCAATAAAATATTTTCATCAGCAGTCACTATCCAGTTTGGATTGGCAGGGATTATTATTTTATTAGCCGAAACAATTGGTATCTGGTTCTTGAACATCAAAATGAACATACCTGAAGTGAGAATGGAGGCAGCGAACTGGGTATTCCAATTTTCCATCTTGACTTTTGCGATTAACCTGATAAGTGTACCTTATAATGCCAGTATCATAGCACACGAAAAGATGTCAGCATTTGCCTATATCAGCATATTGGAAGCTGTAGGAAAACTGACCATCGCATACCTCATTACGATTTCCCCAATAGACAAACTGATATTTTATGCCATTCTGATGTGTGCGGTAGCACTTGTAGTACGTCTTACATATGGAAATTACTGCAAGCGGCATTTCAGTGAATGTACTTACCATTTTTCATGGGACAAACTACTGCTAAAACAAATGTTTGGTTTTGCCGGATGGAATTTTATAGGTGCATCGTCAGCTATATTGCGCGATCAGGGAGGAAACGTTGTTATCAATCTATTTTGTGGTCCAACCGTTAACGCTGCAAGAGGAATTGCTTTTCAAGTAAATAATGCTGTCAACCAATTTGTAACAAACTTCATGACAGCACTTAATCCACAAATAACCAAATCGTATGCATCAGGAGATAAAGAGTATATGATGACTCTTATTTTTCAAGGAGCACGCCTCTCTTTCTATATGCTATTTTTACTATCATTACCTATTTTAGTTAATACCCATTATATCTTAACATTATGGCTAAAGATGGTGCCTGAACATGCCATAGCATTTGTACAACTAACCTTAATATTTGCTTTGAGTGAATCCATTTCACAACCTCTGATTACAGCCATGCTTGCAACGGGAAAAATACGCAATTACCAGATAATTGTAGGTGGCTTACAAATGATGAATTTACCAGTATCGTACATACTCTTACGGATAGGATACTTTCCAGAAATAGTTATCGTAGTAGCGATCTGTATATCCCAATGTTGTTTGGGAGCTCGCTTAATATTATTAAGAAAAATGATTAACCTCTCTATAATCAAATATCTGAAAAAAGTTTATTTTAACATTATTATTGTTAGTATAACAGCCGCAATCTTCCCCTTAATTAGTGCATGCTACATTGATAAATCATTTATCAACTTTATTCTAATTAGTCTAATTGCAGTTATTTGTACGTTCACCAGTATTTATTTTATAGGCTGCAATTATCAAGAACGGCAATTCATTCACCAAAAATTAAACGCAATCAAATCCAAAATTACCCGAAAATGATACAGATAACCAATAAAGCAGATTGTTGTGGATGCACTGCTTGCGCAAGCGTTTGTGCGCATCACGCAATCAATATGGAACCTGACGCATTGGGATTTCTATATCCCAAAGTTGATGAAAAAAAATGTATTGATTGCGGTCTTTGCGAGAAAGTGTGTGCTTTCAACTCTAATTATGACAGAAGTTTAAACCTTCCTAGTCCAAAGATTTATGCAGCTCGCCACAAAGATATTCATGAAGTAGAAACCAGCAGAAGCGGTGCTGCCTTTATCGCTATTTCTGACTACATCTTAGAGCAAGGAGGAGTCGTATATGGTGCTGGTTACACAGATCATTTCCGTGTAGTACATAAACGAGCAACCACAAAAAACGAGCGTAATGATTTTAAAGGTTCAAAATATGTGCAAAGCGATTTAAGAGGGATATTTACTCTAGTAAAAGAAGATTTAAGACAAGGCTTAACCGTTTATTTTCAGGGACGCCTTGTCAAACAGCAGGATTAACATCTTATATAGGAAAACGTTTACGTGAAAATCTAATTTTAGTAGATATAGTCTGTCATGGGGTTCCATCACCAAATATTTGGAAAGACTATCTCACCTATTTAGAAAAAAAATATAAACAAAAAATACAAAATTCTATTGAAAATAGTTACGATCTAACGTTGTTTTATCAAGGCATTGAAAATTTACAATTATCTAAGAAAATGTTTGATCAAGAAGATGAAAAAATAATTCAACAATTAGGAATTTTATATCATATCAATGCTTTAGATATGCAAAATCTTGTCAAACAATCAATGATTGAAAATCATTTAAATAGTCGGTTATTGGCTCAAAACTGCCGAAACTATTATGATTTAAAAATGCCGGAAAAATTTACAGAGGTATTTCATAAGCAATCTCCTTTGCTTCAAAGTGAAAAACAGGGAGAATCTTCTTTACAAAAACATATTTATTATTTAGAAAATATTTCACCTTATGATTTATTAAAAGATAAAACGGGTGGTAAAGAACCATTAAAAAGAGATCTTCAAGTTGTCGAATCTGTTTTAACAACGTTACAATTAGAGCCAGGAGTTGTCAATGTTTTAATAGAAACAACACTTCAAAAGTGTAATCAATCATTACCTAAAAATTTTATAGAAGCTTTAGGAAGTCAATGGAAAAGAAAAAAATAAAAACGGTTCAAGAAGCGAATAGAAGAAGGAAAAGCTTATTTGAAATATCAAAATCAACAACATCATGACTGGGATGATTTTACAAAAGATATTCAAATTGTTTCTCAAGAAAAATCAACAGCAGATAATATTGATGAAGATGCTCTTGCAATGTTAGAAAAATATGACTAGGAGGAGAAAAAATGCAAAGTTTACAAGATTTACATTTATTTGATGATGATCAAAATTTTCAAAAACAAAAAGAAGAAAGTATCAATGAACTTATAAAGGATCCGTACATAATGAAAGTTTTATCTGATGGACAAGTAGGACGAGATTTTATAGAAGAAAATTGGGTTGAATTTTTAGATTTTCAAGAAGATATGCAAAAATGTAAAGATTGTAGGGGGCTTTATCAATGTCATAAAGTTTCTAAAGGAATGAAGCAAGCGGTTCATGTTGAAAATCATCATTTAAAAACAATACTTGTCCCTTGTAAGTATGGAAAAGAAATATTAGAAAAGCAAAATATTTTAAGTCATATTACTGTTTCGAATGTGAGTGATGATTTATTATTATCTGATTTAAAATCAATTAAAGATATTATGAACAAAGAACTTGCAAGTACAATTGATCATTTTTTATCGAATACGTCAAAAAAAGGTTTATTTATTTGTGGGCCATCTGGTTGTGGAAAATCAACATTAGCTGGTTTTTTAACAAGATCACTTGCTAAACAAGGGTATCATTTAGGATATGTGCATTTTCCTACATATTTAATCGATTTAAAGAATTCTTTTAGTGAATTTGGAAATGATAATAATATAGAGGAACTTCGTAATGTAGATTATTTAGTGATTGATGATCTAGGTGGAGAAAATGTGACAAGTTGGTCAAGAGATGAAGTTTTAGCAGCTGTATTGACATATCGTAATCAAAATAAAAAGATAACGTTATTTACCAGTCAATACACCCAAGATGATTTAATTAAAATCTATACTTTGAAAAAAGATGCGCGTGAAAAAATAAAAGTAGAGCGCTTACTTAACACAATATTTACAATGAGTATGCCAATTATGATAAAACAATAAGATTTAGCATAATAAATGTGTAAAAATTCTTGTAGAAAAGTCATGATTTGTGCTAAAATCACTATGTATGAAATGTTATGAAATAGGGAGTGAACATTATGGTTAAATGTATAGGAGTTTTAACTTCTGGAGGAGATGCTCCAGGAATGAACGCTGCTGTAAGAGCAGTAGCGCGTACATGCTTAAATAAAGGAATTGAAGTATATGGTGTAAAACTTGGTTATAAAGGATTACACGATGGAGAATTTATTAAGTTTGATCGTCATAGCACACGTAACATTATTAATATTGGTGGTACTATGTTAAAATCAGCAAGATTCCCTGAATTCAAAGATCCTGAAGTAAGAAAAGAAGCAATTGAAAAAATGAAAGAAGTAGGAATGGAAGCTTTAGTTGTTATCGGTGGTGACGGAAGTTACAATGGTGCATTAAAGTTAACTGAAATGGGTATCAACTGTATCGGTATTCCAGGAACAATTGATAATGATATTCCTGATACTGATCATACAATTGGATTTGATACTGCATTAAATACAATTGTTGATGCATTAGACAAATTAAGAGATACATCAAGTTCTCATCAAAGATGTACTATTCTTGAAGTTATGGGACGTAGATGTGGAGATTTAGCTATCAATGCTGGTATCGCTGATGGTGCTGAAATGGTAATCACTAGTGAAATTGGTTTTGATGAAAATAAAGTGATTGAAGTATTAAAAGCTTCAAAAGCATCTGATAAAAAACATGCAATCGTGGTTATTACAGAACATATTACAGATGTACATGAATTAGCTAAAAAAGTTGAAGCTGCAACTGGTTTTGAAACTCGTGCAAACGTTTTAGGACATATGCAACGTGGTGGTAGACCATCAGCAAGAGATAGAGTTCTTGCTTCAAGAATGGGTGTTTATGCCGTTGAATTACTTGAAGCTGGAAAAGGTGGTTTATGTGTAAGTGAAGTAAATGGTCAAATCAAAGGATTACCAATTACTGAAGTATTAGGACATAAACGTGAAACTGATTTTAGTATTTACGAAGATGCTATTAAACTTCGTTAATATAAACTTAAATGAAAATATGATTGTGAGGATATTAGGATGGTATTAGAAAAGAAGAAAAAAGAAAACACGTATTGTGATGTACAATTGGGCCAGCTTCTGAAGACAAAAAAGTCTTAACTAAATTAGTTCAAGCTGGTATGAACGTAATGAGATTAAACTTCTACTCATGGTGATTTCGAAGAACATGGGGAAGAATTAAAACTTTAAGAGAAATCAACAAAGAATTAAACAAAAACGTAGCTATCTTATTAGATACTAAAGGACCTGAAATTAGAACTGGTGATTTCGTTGGTGGAAAAACTGAATTCAAAAAAGGTCAAGTTTCTACTATCTGTGTAGAAGATATTGAAGGAACAAGTGAAAGATTTACAATCACTTATAAAGATTTATATAAAGATGTTAAACCAGGTGGTTTCATCTTAGTAAACGATGGTCAAGTAGAATTGTTAGTTGATCATGTTGATGGTACTGATATCGTATGTATCTGTGCTAACGATGGTGTTGTTAAAAACAAACGTGGAATCAACGTTCCAGGAATTAAATTAGGATTCGATTACTTATCAGAAAAAGATATCGGAGATTTAACTTTTGGTTGTCAACAAGGTGTTGATTTCATCGCTGCATCTTTCGTAAGACGTCCACAAGATGTTTTAGATGTTAAAAAATTATTAATTGAAAACGGTCGTCCTGAAATTCAAATCATCGCTAAAATTGAAAACAGCGAAGGTGTTGAAAACATGGATGATATCTTAAAAGTTGCTGATGGTATCATGGTTGCTCGTGGTGACTTAGGTGTAGAAATTCCTGCTGAAGATGTACCATTAATTCAAAAAGAATTAATCAATAAATGTCGTGCTGCAGGTAAAATCGTTATCACTGCTACTCAAATGTTAGATAGTATGCAAGAAAACCCAAGACCAACACGTGCTGAAGTATCTGACGTTGCTAACGCAATCTATGATGGTACTGATGCAATCATGTTATCTGGTGAATCTGCTCAAGGTAAATATCCAGTAGAAGCTGTTGAAACTATGACTAAAATTGCTTTAAAAACTGAAGGAACTTTAGATTATGCTTCATTACAAAGAAAGGCAATCAGAACTGCTCCATTAGATCAAAGTGAAGCTATCTGTATGTCAGTTGCTGAAATCGCATCTAAATTCAACGTTGCTGCAATCGTTGCATTCACTGATTCAGGATTTACAGCTAGAAAAATGTCTAGATATCGTACTAAATCTATGATTATTGCTGCTACTCCAAATGAACAAACCCAGCCATCAGTCTCAGAATCAAAGTCATAGGTGATGCAGAACGGTGTTCCGATCTCATCCTGTCTTCTGTAACGCTTTCCAATTGCACCGCGGTCATCAAACTCACAGTTGTACTTTTTGATAAGCTGCTCATATACCTTCATAGCACCATCATTGAGCTTCTTAGAAAGCGGAAGCACACCGATCTTTACTGGCGCCAGTGCCGGATGGAAATGAAGAACAGTACGAACATCGCCGCCCTCTAACTCTTCCTCGTCATATGCTGCACAAAGGAATGCCAGTGTTACACGGTCAGCTCCAAGAGATGGCTCGATAACATATGGAATGTAACGCTCCTTCTTCTCATCATCAAAGTAGGTCATATCCTCACCAGATGTGTTCTGATGCTGAGTTAAATCGTAATCGGTACGGTCTGCGATACCCCAAAGCTCACCCCATCCAAACGGGAATAAGAACTCGATATCAGTTGTTCCCTTAGAATAGAAGCACAGCTCCTCAGGAGAATGATCTCTTGCACGCATCTCGTCTTCCTTGATGCCAAGGCTCTTTAACCAGTCGATGCAGTACTGACGCCAATACTGGAACCACTCAAGGTCAGTACCTGGCTCACAGAAGAACTCTAACTCCATCTGCTCGAACTCTCTTGTACGGAATGTAAAGTTTCCTGGTGTAATCTCGTTACGGAAGGACTTTCCGATCTGACCAATACCAAATGGAAGCTTCTTACGTGATGTTCTCTGTACATTTTTGAAGTTTACGAAGATACCCTGTGCAGTCTCCGGACGAAGATATACGGTGTTCTTCGCATCCTCTGTAACACCCTGGAATGTCTTAAACATCAAATTAAACTGACGAATATCAGTGAAATCATGCTTTCCGCATGTCGGACAGCAAATATTCTTCTCATCGATGAACTCCTTCATCTCCTGTGTTGTCCAGCCGTCGATTGGCTTTTCCGGCTCCTGTCCCTGCTCAGCATAGTAATCCTCAATCAGCTTATCAGCACGGAAACGCTCATGGCAGCACTTACAGTCCATTAACGGATCAGAGAAACCGCCCAGATGGCCTGAAGCTACCCATGTCTGTGGGTTCATCAGGATTGCACAATCTACACCTACATTATAAGGATTGCCAGTAACAAACTTCTGCCACCATGCCTTTTTTTACATTATTCTTAAGTTCAACACCGAGATTACCATAATCCCATGTATTTGCCAGACCGCCGTAAATCTCAGATCCTGGATATACAAAGCCTCTGGACTTTGCAAGAGCTACAATTTTCTCTAATGTCTTTTCCATAATCGTTCTTCCTCCAAAAATGTTTTATAAAGTTACTGTTCGCAAAACGAAAGATTGCGCTTTGCTCACTGTGACTACTTGAAAATGATATACCCACCGTCATTGCCAGTGATCTGGGCACAGTTTGATGCCAGAACTGTAACATTGGGGGAAACATATGCAATATCATGCTCACCAAATACAGTTACAGGGTAATCTGCGTACACAAGACAATAATCTGTCTTTTTCATCAAATCTTCACTGCTGATATGCTTTTGACCATCGCTTGTGACAAAATCGCCGCTAAGTGCCATGGTACTGCTGCCAAGCTGTGATGTGTAAAGCTTGCTTCCACCGGCATTTTGAATCTCAGCAGAATTAAAGCCTGTATAGGTATCACCATTTGCATACGTAAATACGACGCTTGCTTTTTTGTCCTTCACTACTGCCTTTTCGTAGCACACTGGAAGAAGAATACTTTCTTTTTCTTCCTTTGTCATCTGATCATAGCTATAATAGGAGCAGTCATACACATTTTTGTTGAAAGACAGCGCCTCCTGCTGTGCCACACCTGCAAGCTCGTCGATACTGTAGTAATCCTTATCAAAGTCAGAAATCATGGCAGCACGGATTGTAGCATTGTCTTCCACGTAAATGCTGTTTTCGGCTTCTGTGAAGTCATATGACTTCGTAAACAATCCACAGCCTTCTAAACTGACCGCCGCCACAAGCCCTGCCATAAGACTGGCTATTTTTATCCGTATCATCCTGTTTCTCATACTTTTCTTTCCTCTCATTACTGCCTCTTTTCGGCAGAGACTTATCTTTTATACATTCTATGGTATCTTGGCGAATATTTCAAGTATAAAATCTTCCTATTTCTTTAACATTTCTTTACAAATGTGTCAGCAATCTGCTCTAATCACATAAAAAGCAGGCAAAATGGCTTACAAAGTGCCCATAAAATGCACCATCTCCTCAAGAACCTGCAATGATTTAAACTCTCTTGAAAAGTATCGTCTGCGCCATTTCACTGTCAGATCATAAAGTGTACGCTTAACTGGCTCTTCAAGACAGAATGTGTAAAGTCTGCCGATTGGAGCCGTCAGAATATACTGAAGCGTATACATAGCTGATTCATCCAGATAAAGACGCGCCGATGTATGTGCCTCATTTTTTCTTTTTGCACATTCTTCACAGACACAATTTCCCCGCTCGACAGACAGCCAGCCTTTTGTGAGTTTGCTTTTACATACACTGCACTCAAATACCTGCGGATAAACACCCATCACTAAAAACAGACGGAGCTCATAAACAAGACGCACAAGCTCATCTGGAAATAGCCTGATTCTCCAATGCCTTTAATGAGAAATAAAGAAGATTCAGCAATTCTCTTCCATCATCATTTTCCTCATGAGACAAAATCCTGCTGCCTCAAGGAAATAGCAG
>ENA-OQHF01001600-OQHF01001600.1-human-gut-metagenome-genome-assembly--contig:-NODE-1600-length-12238-cov-4.628520_pt1 | contig 12238 bp, 11 predicted proteins | sample MGYA00242559_ERZ504709 | MGnify/ENA primary metagenome ERZ504709 (study PRJEB26092, sample SAMD00036203) | human gut metagenome | host: Homo sapiens | study: EMG produced TPA metagenomics assembly of... | reverse complement strand
AATGCCATCAATAATCCTGAATATTCATTCAAGTAGGTATTCAATACTTTGCAAAGTGTTTAAAACAAGCAAACGTGACTTCAATAAAAGATGAAAAAGGCATCTTTTTAGCCTTACAATCTTATAATTATGGTATTGGATATATTAAATATGTTGAACAAACTGACAAGCAATACACTTATCAAAATGCTATAGCGTTTTCGCAAAAATGTAAAAAAGAATATAATGTATCCGTCTATGGAGATAGTAAGTATGTATATCATGTTTTACGTTATTATACAGATACTTCTCTTGTTGATGATTGGTTAGAATTATATCGATAAGGAGATTATTATGAAACAAAAATTAATGGTTGTTTGTGGCGGACAATCGAGTGAACATATTGTTTCTCGTATGTCTTGTACTTCAGTAATGAATAATTTAAATAAAGAAAATTATGATGTGACTTAGTAGGAATTGATCAAGATGGTTCTTGGTATATTTTAGATCAAAATCAAGAAGATCTTGCTAAAGATACATGGCTAGACAATGCAAAAGCTCTTCAAGATGTTTTTGGTTTATTAAAACAACAAGATGTTGTTTTACCAATTTTACATGGAGCTTTTGGTGAAGATGGAACAATCCAAGGTTTATTTGAACTTGCTGGAGTTCCTTATGTGGGATGTCGTGTTTTAGCTTCAGCAGTATCTATGGATAAAATCTATACAAAGAAGATTTTAGAAACAGCAGGGATTCCTCAAGTAAAATCCTTATATGTTAAAAAAAGATATGATGGAAAACTTGTTGTTGTCAATAAACAATTTGATGAAATTGAAGATATTGAAAAAACAGTGGAAGAAGAATTAGGATTCCCATGTTTTATTAAAGCAAGTCGTTCTGGATCAAGTGTAGGATGTTATCGTTGTGATCATAAAGAAGATTTAATGACTAAACTTATTGAAGCTTCAAAATATGATCGTCATATTGTCGTTGAAGAATGTGTTGATTGTATCGAACTTGAAACGGCTGTTTTAGGAAATGATGATCCAATCGTTTCACGTGTTGGACAAATCATGCCTCATGGTGAATTCTATACTTTTGAATCTAAATATGAAGATGAAGAAAGTAAAACATGTATTCCAGCTTTAGTTGATCAAGAAATTCAAGATAAAATTCGTGAATATGCTTTAAAAGTATTTAAAGCAGTTGATGGACATGGTCTATCAAGAGTTGATTTCTTCTTAGATAAGAAATCAAATCAAATCTATTTAAATGAAATCAATACTTTACCTGGATTTACAAAGATTTCAATGTATCCACAATTAATGAATGATTTTGGTATTTCTTATAGTGAATTATTAGATCGTGTTATTCAATTAGCTTTTGATAAATAATAAAAAAATATTAATTTAATAATATATTTTAAATTATTGAAATTATCTTAAAGACATTGACTTTGTAAAAAAAAAGTCTAACATTACAAGTAACCATAAAATAAATACTTCGATAGGAACTAGTAAGTACTATTTCAAGGCGTAGAGAGATTCTGGTTGGTGAAAAGAGTTGTTTGAGTAATACTGAACTCATCCTTGAGTGGAGCGCTGAACTTAAGTAGGTGGCTACGGTATGCAACCGTTATTTTGTAAGAGTATGAACTATTATGTAGCGTACTTAGCGAGGTGGATAAAGTGATTTATTCACAAATTGAGGTGGAACCACGAAGTAATATAACTCTCGTCCTCAAAATGGCCGGATTGGCTATTTTGAGACGGGAGTTTTTTTATATTATTAAGGAGGAAATGGAAATGAATTACGAAAAGTACAAGAGATTTGAAACAATTAAATTAAAAGACCGTACTTGGCCTGATAAAACAATTGAAAAAGCACCAATTTGGTGTTCAGTTGATTTAAGAGATGGAAATCAAGCATTAATTACACCAATGAAAATAGAAGAAAAAGTGGAAATGTTCCAACTTTTAGTAGACTTAGGATTTAAAGAAATTGAAGTAGGTTTTCCTTCTTCAAGTCAAATTGAATATGATTTCTTAAGATTATTAATTGAAGAAAATTTAATTCCTGATGATGTGACGGTTCAAGTATTAACTCAAGCAAGAGAACATTTAATTAGAAAAACATTTGAAGCTTTAAAAGGATTAGATAAAGCCATCGTCCATGTTTACAATTCAACTTCTATTTTACAAAGAGACGTTGTCTTTAACAAAGATAAAGATGAAATTAAACAAATTGCAATTGATGGTGTTCAATTAGTAAAAGATTTATCAAAAGAATTTGAAGGAAAAGTTATTCTTGAATATTCACCAGAAAGTTTTACAGGAACTGAAGTTGATTATGCAATGGAAGTATGTGAAGCTGTTATGGATACATGGGGAGCAAGTAAAGATAATAAAGTGATTATCAATTTACCTTCAACTGTAGAAATGGATACACCAAATGTTTATGCTGATCAAATCGAATGGATGTGTCGTAACTTCAAAGATCGTGAAAGAGTCATTGTTTCTGTTCATCCTCATAATGATAGAGGTTGTGGAATTGCTTCAACTGAACTTGCTTTATTAGCGGGTGCTGATCGTGTTGAAGGAACGTTATTTGGTAATGGTGAAAGAACAGGAAATGTTGATGTTGTGACTGTTGCTTTAAATATGTTCACTCATGGAGTTGATCCACAATTAGAATTAGGAAGTATTAATGATATTAAACATGTTTATGAAAAATGTACAAAAATGGATATTCCACCAAGACATCCATATGTTGGACAATTAGTCTTTACAGCATTCTCTGGAAGTCACCAAGATGCAATCAATAAAGGAATGCATGCTTTAAGAGAAAGAAATTCAAAGATGTGGGAAGTCCCTTATTTACCAATTGATCCAAGTGATTTAGGTAGACAATATGAACCAATTGTTCGTATTAATTCACAATCTGGTAAAGGTGGCGTTGCTTATGTTATGGAAAGCATGTATGGTTATCATTTACCAAAAGGATTACAAGTGAACTTTGCAAAAGTGATTCAAGATATTTCTGAAGAAGAAGGAGAAGTTTCACCAGAAAGAGTTTATGATACATTTATTGAACAATATGTAGATATTAAAGAACCATATGAATTTATTAAACAAAAATTAATTGATATTTCTGAAGATGATTCTGAATTTGAAAGAAAAGCAGAAATTACATTAAAAGATCATGGTGAAGTAAGAACAATTGTTGGTTATGGTAATGGACCAATTGATGCTGTTAAAGATGCATTTAATGAAAATGGCTTTGTTTATACACATTTCTTAGATTATAGTGAACATTCATTATCATCAGGATCTAGCTCAAAAGCAGCTGCTTATGTTTATTTAAGAGTTAAAGGAAGCGCTGTTCAAGAATATGGAGTAGGGGTACATCCAAATATTACAACAGCAACAATTAAAGCAATCATTTCAGCTATGAATAGAATTCATAAACAATTGAAAAATAGGGAGGATTAAAACATGGATAGACTTGTTTTGTCATTACTTGTTGAAAATAATCCAGGGGTATTAAACCGTGTTGCTGGTTTATTTAGTAGACGAGGATATAACATTGAAAGTATTTCAGTAGGACAAACAAATATTAAAGGAATGTCACGTATGACAGTCGTTTCTACTGGTGATGAACAAATTTTAACGCAAATTGAAAAACAATTAGGGAAACTTGTAGAAGTCGTTGAAATTGAAAAACTTGAACCAGATGATTCAGTTTATCGAGAACTTGTCTTAATTAAAGTAGATGCAAATGCTGATCAAAGAACAAATATCAACTCAATTGTTGATATCTTTAGAGCACATATTATCGACGTTTCACCAACTTCATTAATTATAGAAGTTACTGGAAATACAAGAAAAGTCAATCAGTTATTAACGATGCTTTACGGATTCAACGTGACAGAAATTGCCCGTACAGGACTCGTTGGAATGCATAGAGGAAGCCAAGAAGATTAAGGGGGATATTAAAAATGGCAAAAATTTTTTATGAATCAGATTGTGACTTATCATTATTAGATGGGAAAACAGTAGCCATCATTGGATACGGATCACAAGGACATGCACATGCATTAAACTTAAAAGAATCAGGAGTAAAAGTCATCGTAGGATTATACGAAGGATCAAAATCATGGAAAAGAGCTGAAGAACAAGGATTAGAAGTTTATACTTCAGCAGAAGCTGCTAAAAAAGCAGATATTATCATGATCTTAATCAACGATGAATTACAAGCAAAATTATACAAAGAATCAATTGAACCAAACTTAGAAGAAGGAAACATGCTCATGTTTGCTCATGGATTCAATATTCATTTCAACCAAATCGTACCACCAAAAAATGTTGATGTAACAATGATTGCACCAAAAGCACCAGGACATACAGTAAGAAGTGAATATCAAGCAGGAAAAGGAACACCATGTCTAGTAGCCGTAGAACAAGACTACACAGGAAAAGCACAAGACATCGCCTTAGCATACTCACTAGCAATTGGAGGAGCAAGAGCAGGTGTACTAGAAACAACATTCAGAACAGAAACAGAAACAGACTTATTTGGAGAACAAGCAGTCTTATGTGGTGGAGTATGTGCTTTAATGCAAGCAGGATTTGAAACATTAGTAGAAGCAGGATATGATCCAAGAAATGCATACTTTGAATGTATCCATGAAATGAAATTGATCGTAGACTTAATCTATCAATCAGGATTTGAAGGAATGAGATATTCAATTTCAAATACAGCAGAATATGGAGATTATATTACAGGACCAAAGATCATCACAGAAGATACAAAGAAAGCAATGAAACAAATCTTAAAAGATATCCAAGATGGAACATTCGCAAAAGACTTCTTATTAGACATGTCAGCAGCTGGAGGACAAGCACATTTCAAAGCAATGAGAAAATTAGCTGCAGAACATGAATCAGAAAAAGTCGGAAAAGAAATCAGAAAACTTTATTCTTGGTCTGATGAAGATAAATTAATTAATAACTAATCAACACACTTTAGTGTGTTGTCATTGGAAAGTCATGACTTTCTAATGACAACCTACTAAGGTTAAAAATGAAGGGGGAATTTAAAAAATGGCAATGACAATGACACAAAAGATCTTAGCAAAACATGCGGGATTAGATCATGTTGAAGCGGGACAATTAATTGAAGCAAAATTGGATGTTGTAATGGCAAATGATATTACAGGGCCAATGGCATTACCAATTTTTGATAAAATGGCAGATAAAGTCTTTGATAAAGATAAAGTGGTTTTAGTGCCAGATCACTTTACACCAAATAAAGATATTAAATCTGCAGAAAATTCAAAAGCAATTTTGGATTTTACAAACAAACAATGTTTAACACATCGTATGGAACAAGGTAAATGTGGTGTAGAACATGCTATCTTACCAGAAAAAGGAATCGTTGTGGCTGGTGAATGTATTATTGGGGCAGACAGTCATACATGTACTTATGGGGCATTAGGAGCTTTTTCTACAGGTGTAGGAACAACAGATATCGCCACTGGAATGGCAACTGGGGAATTATGGTTTAAAGTACCAAGTGCAATTAAATTTGTGATTACTGGTAAACCAAGTGAATATGTTAGTGGGAAAGATGTTATTTTACATATTATTGATAAAATTGGTGTTGATGGTGCTTTATACAAATCAATGGAATTTGTGGGAGATGGTATTCAATACTTAACAATGGATGATCGTTTTACAATTTGTAATATGGCCATTGAAGCAGGGGCTAAAAATGGTATTTTCCCTGTTGATGATCAAACAATTGCTTATATTGAAAAACATTCTAAAAAGCCTTATGAAGTTTTTGAAGCAGATGAAGATGCTGAATATGAACAAGTATTAGAAATCAATTTAAGTGAAGTAAGACCAACTGTTGCTTTTCCTCATTTACCAGGGAATGGACATACAATTGATGAAATTGAAGAAATGGATAAAATCTATATCGATCAAGTCGTTATTGGATCTTGTACAAATGGACGTTTATCTGATTTAGAAAAAGCAGCAGCAATTTTAAAAGATAAAAAAAGTTGCAGACAATGTACGTGTTATGGTCGTACCAGCAACACAAAAAAATCTTCTTACAATGTATTCAAAAAGGTTTAGCTGAAATCTTTGTAGAAGCTGGATGTGCATTCAATACACCAAGTTGTGGACCATGTATGGGTGGTCATATGGGTGTTATGGCTAAAGGTGAAAAATGTGTTTCAACAACAAATCGTAACTTCGTAGGTCGTATGGGAGATACAGAAGCACTTATTTATTTAGCTTCTCCACAAGTTGCTGCAGCAAGTGCGATTGCTGGATATATCGCAAATCCTGAAAAGGTAGGTAAAGAATAATGAAAATTTATAAATATAAAGATAATGTAGATACAGATGTAATTATTCCTGCACGTTATTTAAATTCATTTGATGCAAAAGAACTTGCAAGTCATGCAATGGCAGATATTGATCCTACTTTTGCTACAACTGTAGAAAAGGGAGATATCATTGTAGCAGGTCAAAACTTTGGTTGTGGTTCTTCAAGAGAACATGCACCTCTTTGTTTAAAAACTGCTGGAATTAAATGTGTTATTGCGAAAAGCTTTGCACGTATTTTCTATCGTAATTCTATTAATATTGGATTCCCAATTATGGAATGTGAAGAAGCAGCTGATAAAATTGAAAAAGGTGACGAAGTAGAAGTTGATTTTTCAACAGGTGTGATTACAAATAAAACAAAAAATGAAACTTACCAAAGTCAACCATTCCCAGAATTCTTACAAAAAATGATTGATGCTGATGGTTTAGTAAATTATGTAAATTCTAAAAAATAGGGGATAAAAAATGGAAAAGAATATAGCGGTTATTAAAGGTGATGGAATCGGACCTGAAATCGTTACAGAAGCGATGAAAGTTTTAGATGCTGTTGCTAAAAAATATAATCATAAATTTAATTATACAGAAATCTTAATGGGTGGTTGTTCAATTGATGCTTATGGTGTACCATTAAGTGATGAAGGTTTAAAAATTGCTAAAAAAAGTGAATAGTGTTTTATTAGGGGCTATTGGTGGAAATACGACAACTTCGCCATGGTATAAATTAGAACCATCATTAAGACCAGAAGCAGGTTTATTAAAAATTAGAAAAGAATTAGGATTATTCGCAAATTTACGTCCTGCTTACTTATATGATGAATTAAAAGGGGCTTGTCCACTTAAAGAAGAATTAACTGAAGGTGGATTTGATATGATGATCATGCGTGAACTTACAGGTGGTCTTTATTTCGGTGAACGTTCTACTGAAAAAGAAGGAGATCAAATGGTTGCTCATGATTCAATGAGTTATAGTGAAGTTGAAATTCGTCGTATTGCTAAACGTGGATTTGACATTGCGATGAAAAGAAATAAAAAAGTAACAAGCGTGGATAAAGCAAATGTTTTAGATACTTCTCGTTTATGGCGTAAAGTTGTAGAAGAAGTTGCTAAAGAATACCCTGAAGTTACTTTAGAACATATGTTAGTGGATAACTGTGCAATGCAACTTGTGAGAGATCCAAAACAATTTGATGTTATTTTAACTGAAAATATGTTTGGTGATATTTTGTCTGATGAAGCAAGTATGGTTACTGGTTCTATTGGAATGTTATCAAGTGCTTCTTTAAGAGAAGATAGTTTTGGTATGTATGAACCAAGTCATGGTAGTGCACCAGATATTGCTGGGCAAAATATTGCTAATCCAATTGCAACTATTTTATCAGCAGCAATGATGCTTCGTTATTCTTTTGATTTAGATCAAGAAGCAAAAGATGTTGAAGATGCTATTGAAAAAGTATTAAAAGAAGGATATCGTACAACAGATATCATGTCAGAAGGTAAAACATTAGTAGGGACTCGTGAAATGGGAGACCTTATTGTAAGTCATTTATAGGAGGATATAGGGATGAAAAGTGATTTTGTAAAAAAAGGAACTGAAAGAGCGCCTCATCGTTCATTATTCAATGCCGCTGGATATACAGATGAAGAATTAGAAAGACCATTAATTGGGGTTGTCAATTCTTTCAATGAAATTGTTCCAGGACATATGAACTTAGATAAAATTTGTGAAGCTGTTAAAAAAGGAATTTATTTAGCTGGTGGGGTACCAGTAGAAATTCCGGCAATCGCTGTATGTGATGGTATTGCCATGAACCACACAGGAATGAAATATTCACTTGTAACACGTGAATTAATTGCTGATAGTACAGAAGCAATGGCTGAAGCACATCAATTTGATGGTTTAGTTATGATTCCTAACTGTGATAAAAACGTGCCAGGATTATTAATGGCAGCTGCCAGAGTCAATGTTCCAACAATCTTTGTTTCTGGTGGACCGATGTTAGCTGGTCGTAAAATGGATGGTAAAAGAACTTGTTTATCTTCATTATTTGAAGCTGTAGGACAATTCAATGCGGGAAATATGACAGAAGATAAACTTCATGAATTTGAACAAAAAGCTTGTCCAACTTGCGGTTCATGTTCAGGTATGTATACAGCAAACTCTATGAACTGTTTAACTGAAGTTTTAGGTATGGCACTTCGTGGAAACGGAACTATTCCAGCTGTTTATTCAGAAAGAATTAGACTTGCTAAACATGCAGGTATGCAAATTGTTGAATTAATTAAAAAAGATATTCGTCCTCGTGATATTATGACTGAAAAAGCATTTACCAATGCTTTAACAATGGATATGGCACTTGGATGTTCTACTAACTCAATGCTTCATTTACCAGCTATTGCTCATGAAGCAGGAGTTACTTTAAATCTTGAAATTGCGAATGAAATTTCTAAGAAGACACCTAACTTATGTCACTTAGCTCCAGCGGGTGATACATTTATGGAAGATTTAAATGAAGCAGGTGGAATTTATGCAGTAATGAATGAAATTAATAAATTAGGTTTATTATCAACTGATTTATTAACTGTTACTGGAAAAACTGTGGCTGAAAATATTGAAGGATGCGTCAACTTAGATCCTGAAATCATTCGTCCGGTGGAAAATCCATATTCACCTTATGGTGGTATCGCTGTTTTAAAAGGTAATATTTGTCCAAATGGTGCGGTTGTAAAACAATCAGCGGTTGCTAAAGAAATGATGGTACATACAGGACCAGCGCGTGTCTTTGACTGTGAAGATGATGCCATTGTAGCTATTCGTGAAGGAAAAATTGTTAAAGGTGATGTTGTTGTTATTCGTTATGAAGGACCTAAAGGAGGACCTGGAATGCGTGAAATGTTATCACCAACTTCAGAAATCGCTGGTATGGGCTTAGATAAAGATGTTGCTTTAATCACAGATGGTCGTTTCTCTGGAGCTACTCGTGGAGCTTCTATTGGACACGTGGCACCTGAAGCTGCTTTAGGTGGACCAATTGCTTTTATTGAAGAAGGAGATATTATTGATATTGATATTTTAAATCATTCAATGAATGTTCGTGTTAGTGATGAAGAAATGGCTGCAAGAAAAGCTAAATGGCAACCAAGAGAACCTCGTATTAAAAAAGGTTACTTAGTAAGATATGCTTCTTTAGTAACATCTGCAGATAAAGGTGCGGTATTACAAGCACCAGAAGGAAAAAAAATAAAAGGAGGAAAAACAAAATGATGTTAACTGGTTCAGAAATTATATGTGAATGTTTAATTGAACAAGGTGTCGATACAGTGTTTGGTTATCCGGGAGGAACTATTCTTAACGTCTATGATGCACTTTATCGTTATCAAGATAAAATCAATCACGTTTTGACTTCTCATGAACAAGGTGCTTCTCATGCCGCTGATGGTTATGCAAGAGCAACAGGAAAAGTTGGTGTTTGTATGGCTACTTCAGGACCAGGGGCAACAAACCTTGTTACTGGAATTGCGACGGCTTATATGGATTCAACACCACTTGTTGCTATTACTGCAAATGTTGGTGTTGAAATCTTAGGACGTGACAGTTTCCAAGAAATTGATATTACTGGTGTGACAATGCCGATTACAAAACATAATTTTATCGTTAAAGATATTAAAGATTTAGTGCCTGCAATTCGTAAAGCATTCTATATTGCAAAAGAAGGTAGACCAGGACCTGTCTTAGTAGACGTTACTAAAAACGTTACTGCAGAAAAGATGGAATTTGAATCACTTCAACCAAAAGCTATTGAACCTAAAATTGAAACATATACTGTTGAAGATTTAGATCAAGCAATTGAAATGATCAAAGAAAGTGAAAAACCATTTATTTTTGCTGGTGGTGGTGTTATTTCATCTGGTGCAAGTCAAGAATTAAAAGAATTTGCTGAAAAAATTGATGCACCTGTTTGTGAAACATTAATGGGTAAAGGGGCTTTTGATAATACAAGACCTCGTTATACAGGAATGCTTGGAATGCATGGAACAAAAGCAAGTAACTTTGGGGTGAGTCAATGTGATTTATTAATTACAATTGGGGCACGTTTCTCTGATCGTGTAACTGGTAATACAAAAACATTTGCTTCAAATGCTAAAATTATTCATATTGATGTAGATGCTGCTGAAATCAATAAAAATATTCAAGTTGATTTAGGTATTATTGGTGATGCTAAATGTATTTTAAGTGAATTAAATAATAAACTTGAAAGACAAAATCATCCTCAATGGTTAAAACAAATTCGTGATTTAAAAGATCGTTATCCATTAACTTATGATGAATCAACTCTTACAGGACCTTATGTCATTGAACAAATTGATTACTTAACAGATAGTAATGCAATCATTTGTACAGACGTAGGACAACATCAAATGTGGGCTGCACAATATTATCATTATCGTAGACCTCGTCAATTAATTACATCAGGTGGTGCAGGAACAATGGGATTTGGTTTAGGTGCTGCTATTGGTGCTAAGTATGGAAATCCTGATTTCCCAGTATTTAATATTGCTGGTGATGGATGCTTCAGAATGAATATGAATGAACTTGCTACAGCAAGTCGTTACAATGTACCTATTATTCAAGTTGTTATCAATAATAAAGTATTAGGAATGGTAAGACAATGGCAAACATTGTTCTATGGTCAACGTTATAGTAATACAATTTTAGATGATAAAGTTGATTTCTGTAAGGTTGCTGAAGGATTAGGATGTAAAGCAATTCGTGTTTCTACTAAAGAAGAAGTTGCTCCAGCTATTAAAGAAGCTTTAGATACAAATGGACCTGTTTTAATTGAAGTAATGATTGGTAAAGATGATAAAGTTTTCCCAATGGTTGCTCCAGGTGGTGCTATTTCTAAAGCATTTGATGAAACAGATTTAAAAAATAAATAATTATTAAATGATCAAATAGAAATATTTGGTCTTTTTTATTGAATTATATTGACCTTCTAGCTGCTCTAACGTGTATTTTTTAGTTAGAAAGAAGGGAAATAAGATGAAAAAGTTAATAAAAATAATCATACTTGTTGTTTTAGTAATGGTAAGTGGATGTGCAATACAAAAGAAAGAAGAAAATGCAAAAGTTATAGATACAAGTATGTTTTTATATAAAGTATCTAATCAAGAAGGGGAATATTCATATTTATTTGGAACATGTCATCCAGGAAGGTATCCTATTAAAAGTTTAGATAAAGTAACAGAAAAAGCATTAGATGAAAGTGATTTAATTTATTTGGAATGTGATATGAAACCATCGCCAAAAGAAACAGAAGAAATCACTAAATACAATACGTACAATTCAATTCGTGATTTAGGTCTAGAAGATAAATATGAAAATCTAATGAAACAATACAAAAGTTTGAAAGGAAAACCTGGTTATGCACTCTATAATGTATTTGTAATAAACTCACTTATAAATAGTGATCCTGAAGTATTGAATAAGGCAAATATAAGTAAATTTAGTGCAATTGATAATTATATTTATGAATATGCTCAAAAGAAAAAGAATTTTAAAGAAGTTGAAGGCATTGAATTTCAAATGAAGCTATTAACTGAATTATCATGGGATTACTCAGAGACGATATTAGACAGTTTAGCAAATAAAGAAATGGTAATAAAAAGTGCTAAAGAAGATTTAGATGCTTATTATAGTGGTAATACACAATATTATGAAGATGAACAAAATTTATTGTTAAATCAGTTGGAACAATTAAATGATAGTGATAAAGAAAAGTATGAAAAGTATTGGAATATACTTGCATATAATAGAAACATTCATATGAAAGATACTTTAGCCGATAGTATTCATAATAA
>ENA-OQHF01001598-OQHF01001598.1-human-gut-metagenome-genome-assembly--contig:-NODE-1598-length-12245-cov-2.350800_pt1 | contig 12245 bp, 10 predicted proteins | sample MGYA00242559_ERZ504709 | MGnify/ENA primary metagenome ERZ504709 (study PRJEB26092, sample SAMD00036203) | human gut metagenome | host: Homo sapiens | study: EMG produced TPA metagenomics assembly of... | reverse complement strand
TCCATGTCTACCGCGAGTCTATCGATGAAGAAGCAGAACCTGGAAAGATGAAAACCCCGCCTGCTGCCCCCCTTTGTAAAAAAAAGGGCACAAGTTTTTACAGAAACCAGGACATTATTGCTACGGAACGCTTCACGCAACATCCACCCCGCTACACTGAAGCCAGCCTTGTGCGCAAGCTGGAGGAGTTGGGCATCGGTCGTCCTTCCACGTACGCCCCCACCATCTCGACCATACAGCAACGCGGCTATGTGGAGAAAGGTGAAAAAGCGGGAGAAGAGCGTTCTTACAACGTACTTGCATTACAGAACAACGAGATTACAGATATCACCCAAGTGGAAATTACAGGAGCAGAGAAAGCCAAACTGATACCTACCGATATAGGTACGGTGGTCAATGACTTCTTAATGGAGTACTTCCCCAATATCCTCGACTATAACTTCACCGCCAGCGTCGAGAAACAATTCGACGAAATAGCGGAAGGAGAGAAGAAATGGACGGCTATTTTGAGTAATTTCTACCAGGGTTTCCACCCGTCCGTAGAAAATACGCTCGCCACCAAAAATGCCCATAAAGCAGGTGAACGCATCTTAGGCCAAGAACCGGGCAGTGGTAAACAGGTATCCGTAAAAAATCGGTCGCTTTGGCCCTGTCGTACAAATCGGTACTGCCAGCGACAGCGAGAAACCGCGTTTTGCCCAACTCAAAAAGGATATGTCCATTGAGACAATAACGTTGGAAGAGGCTTTGGATCTGTTTAAGCTTCCCCGCACTTTGGGCGAATACGAAGGCAAGACGGTAACCGTAGGAACCGGACGCTTTGGGCCTTATATACACAACAACGGAATCTACGCTTCACTCCCTAAAACAATAGACCCGTTGGAAATCACATTGGACGAAGCAATCGAGCTTATCCAGAACAAAAAAGATGCTGAAGCCAAAAAACATATTAAGAAATTTGAGGAGGAACCTGAATTGGAGATTCTGAATGGCCGCTACGGACCCTACATTACTTATAAAGGCAGCAACTATAAGATTCCAAAGGATATCATCCCGCAGGATTTGAGCCTGGACGCATGCAGGGAAATCATCAAACTGCAAAGTGATCCGGATGCACCGAAAGCCAGACGCGGAAAATACGCCAAGAAGAAAAAATAAAGCCGTAATCAAAATAAAAGCCCTCTTTACGGTTCGGTAAAGAGGGCTTTTCATATACAAAATATCCTTAGTTACATTCTGTCGGGAACTTCAATGCCAAGCAGCCCCATTCCCAAACGCACTACCTTAGCCACATTCTCGGACAAGGCAAAGACGAAATATTTTCACAGCCTCATTCTCCTCACGCAGAATGCTGAAATCATGATAGAACTGATTGTATTCCTTTACAAGGTCATAAGTATAATTGGCTATCAGAGAAGGACTATAATCCTCACCTGCCTGCTTCACAACAGTTGCAAAGTCTGCAATCATCTGTATCAGCCCTTCTTCTTTTTCACTCAATTCAATGCCTAAGGGGAGCTGTGCAGGAACAGTGATACCTGCTTCCTTCGCCTTACGCAGAACGGACTGGATACGCGCGTACGTATATTGGATAAAAGGCCCTGTATTACCGTTAAAGTCAATGGACTCTTTTGGATTGAATGTCATATTCTTACGGGCATCTACTTTCAATATAAAATATTTCAAAGCACCCAAACCGACAATACGGGCAATATTATCAGCTTCTTCCTGAGTGAGGCCGTCCAGCTTACCTAATTCTCCGGAAGTATCCTTCGCGGTATTAATCATTTCAGCCATCAAATCATCGGCATCCACAACAGTACCTTCACGGCTCTTCATCTTTCCTTCGGGTAGTTCCACCATACCGTAAGAGAAATGAACCAGTCCCTTCCCCCAGTCAAAGCCCAGCTTATCAAGCAAGATAGAAAGTACCTGGAAGTGATAGTTCTGTTCATTACCTACCACATAAATCATCTTGTCAATAGGGAAATCGGCAAAACGCAATTTAGCCGTACCTATGTCCTGCGTCATATAGACAGAAGTTCCATCCGCCCGAAGAAGCAGCTTATGATCCAGTCCTTCCCCTGTGAGGTCGGCCCATACGGAACCGTCTTCTTTGCGGTAGAAGAAACCTTTCTCCAAGCCTTCCATAACCTTCTCCTTCCCTTCCAGATAGGTTTCCGACTCGTAATAAATTTTATCGAAAGTAACTCCCATCATACGATAAGTCTCATCGAAGCCTACATATACCCAATCATTCATCTTCTTCCACAAAGCACGCACTTCGGGATCATTAGCTTCCCACTTCACCAACATTTCACGCGCCTCTTTCATCAAAGGAGATTCAGATTCCGCCTTAGCTTTCGCCTCTTCCTCACTCAGGCCTTCACCCTGAAACTTCGCCATCAACTCTTTCACTTCGGCTTTATAATGCTTGTCGAAAGCTACATAGTAATCACCAATCAGATGATCACCTTTCTTACCGGAAGTTTCGGGAGTTTCACCATTGCCATACTTCAACCAAGCCAGCATTGATTTACAAATATGAATACCGCGGTCATTCACAATATTCGTCTTTACCACCTTGTTACCATTAGCTGCAATGATATTTGCCAATGCATTACCCAACAGGTTATTGCGGACATGGCCCAGATGGAGGGGTTTATTCGTATTGGGTGAAGAATACTCAATCATCACCAACGGAGACTTGTCAGTAGCAGAAACAACGCCGTATTGCGCATCCGCATGAATACCGTTCAGTAACTCAATCCATGCCGAAGAAGCAATTGTCAGGTTCAGAAACCCTTTGATAACATTGAATGTCGAAACCGAAGGCTCATTTGCCTGCAAATATTCGCCAATCTCCTGTGCTGTCTGCTCCGGTCCTTTCTTAGACATCCGGAGGAAAGGGAAAACAACCAACGTAAGGTGTCCCTCAAATTCTTTCTTGGTCTTCTGCAACTGTACCTGTGCAGCCGGAACATCCTGTCCGTACAGCGCTTTCAATCCGCCAATTACGGATGCTACCAATTTCTGTTCTATATTCATGATTCAAATGTATTTTCTGTGTGCAAAGATACGAACTATTTTTAATTCCATAAAAAAGGAGACGTTGTATGCGTCTCCTTTTATCAAGTTTTATTTATGAACTACTTATTCGATAGTCAATTCTGAACCTGCTCTAAACTTGGCAACCTTCTTTGCCGGAATCTGAATGGGCTTCTTCGTTGCCGGATTTATACCAACGCGTCCGGCTCTCTCCGTTACAGAAAAAGTGCCGAAGCCAACCAATGCCACTTTATCACCCGCCTTTAACGCTTTTGTTACTGATGCGATAAATGCATCTAATGCTCTTTTTGAATCGGCCTTTGACAAACCGGCTTCAGCTGCCATTGCGCTAATAAGTTCTGACTTATTCATAATACAAAATGATTAATTAATATGTTACACAAAAGAAAAATTCTAATGCTACTTCCTACAAAAATAGAGCAATAATTCTGAATATCAAATAAAAACATTAAAAAAAGGCTGGAAAATAGAGAAAAAAAGGAATAGGAGTTCCTTTTTCTGTTATAGAACAGAATTTATTCGTATTTTTGCCAAATAAAGCGAAAAAATCAGATTATGAATGCTATACCGACAGTAACCAAAAACCTTTTAATCATTAATGTGCTGATGTTTCTCGGCACCGTTGTAGCCCAAAGCTATGGCATCGACCTAAACCAATATTTAGGCCTGCATTTCTTCCTTGCCGGAGACTTCAATGCAGCACAGCTGATTACTTATATGTTCATGCATGGAGGATTTACCCATTTGTTCTTCAATATGTTCGCCGTATGGATGTTCGGCCGTATTCTGGAACAGGTATGGGGGCCGAAGCGTTTTCTGTTCTATTACCTTGTATGCGGCATTGGCGCAGGACTTATTCAGGAACTCGTGCAATATATCCATTATGAAACGGTACTTTCAGCATACGACAGTGTTAACACCGGATATTCTGTCATCCCGATGAAAGAATACCTTAACATGATGACCACTGTCGGAGCTTCCGGATCCGTATATGCCATATTACTTGGGTTCGGCATGCTATTCCCCAATCAACCCATGTTTATCTTCCCGCTGCCTTTCCCCATCAAAGCCAAATATTTTGTCATCGGATACGCCTTGATAGAATTATATTCCGGCTTTGCCAACAATCCGGGCGACAACGTCGCACACTTTGCGCACTTGGGCGGCATGATATTCGGTTTTATACTAATAATGTACTGGAGAAAAAAGAACAGAGGAAATGGCTACTATTATAACTGATTTAAAAGAATCGTTCCGCAGAGGAAACATTTACATACAGCTGATTTATATCAATGTAGGGGTCTTTGTCCTGACTACACTGACAGAAGTTATATTGCAATTATTCAACCGGAGCCTTGGAGGAATGTTCGAATGGCTGGAGCTGCCGGCTTCGCTTTCCCGCTTCATTGTACAGCCTTGGTCTATCCTGACTTATATGTTTATGCATGCAGGAGTATTGCACATCCTTTTCAACATGCTTTGGCTGTATTGGTTTGGCGCCCTGTTCTTAAATTTCTTTTCTGCGAAACACCTACGGGGAGTATATATCTTAGGCGGCATTTGCGGTGGAATTCTTTACATGGCTGCCTATAATATCTTCCCTTATTTCCAACCAATGACAGAATATTCTTTCATGCTGGGGGCATCGGCATCTGTTCTTGCGATCGTTGCTGCAACAGCCTACCGGGAACCCAACTACCCGATACGCCTTTTCCTTTTCGGAACGATACGCTTGAAATATCTGGCATTGATTGTTGTCGGAATGGATTTATTGTTCATCACCTCCAGCAATGCCGGCGGACATATAGCCCATTTAGGAGGAGCATTGGCGGGACTATGGTTTGCAGCCAGCCTTAGCAAAGGAACGGATATTACCTCATGGATCAACAAATTTTTGGATTCCATTATTTCTTTATTCAGTTTCAAGCCCCGAAAGCCTAAAATGAAAGTCCATTATGGGACTGACAAGCAGAAAGATTATAACTACAATGCCCGGAAAAAAGCTCAATCCGATGAAATAGACCGCATCCTCGACAAATTGAAAAAGTCCGGATATGAAAGTCTGACAACAGAAGAGAAAAAGAGCTTGTTCGATGCAAGTAAACGATGAGGTGTACGTATGAAGCATTTCGGTAATTTTGTCGCGCTCCTGATTTTAGCGGTCAATGCTTTATTTACAGGTCTCTTGCTATTAGTAGCATACAGCCCTTATATCCAGCCGACATCTCACCCGGTACAATCTTGTTTCGGACTGGCTTTTCCTGTTTTTGCGTTAATCAACGGAGGCTTCCTGATTTTCTGGCTCGTTATACAACGATACAAAACTGCTCTACTACCTCTAGTCGGCTTTTTGCTGTGCTATTCGCAATTACGGACGTATCTTCCCCTTAATTTCCATACCTCCAACCTCCCGGAAAAAAGTATAAAATTCCTTTCTTACAATATCATGGGATTTGACGGGGCTAATAAAAGAAACGGGAAGAATCCGATACTCACCTACTTAAAAGAAAGCAATGCTGACATCCTATGTCTACAAGAATATGCCTCCGACGAATCTCACCGGCATCTCACCCAAAAAGACATAGAACGAGAATTGAAAGACTATCCTTACCACCGCATCAATGTTGTGGGCAGTGGTAGCGGTTATAGCAACAAGATAGCATGCTATTCAAAGTTTCCCATTCTATCCGCCCGGGTCTTGAACTACACGAGCAACTACAATGGCTCCGTATTATACGAACTCAAGCTGGATGAAGACACAATTACCCTTATCAACAATCATTTGGAATCCAATAAGCTGACAAAAACCGACAAAGACATCTATGAGGATATGCATGAAAGCCCCTGAGAAGGAAAAGGGTAAAAAATGCGGTGCACGATTTATTTGGTGCCGCAAAACTGGCAGAAGCCTCCGCTATCCGCGCCCCACAGGCAGATACTATTGCAAAGGAGATCGCTTCTTCCCGACATCCTTCTATCATAGTCTGCGGAGACTTCAACGACACTCCCATTTCATACACCCATCGCGTCATTGCACAAAACCTAAATGACGCCTTCACCCAGTCGGGACGCGGTTTGGGAGTTTCCTACAACCAGAATAAATTCTATTTTCGAATAGACAACATATTAATCAGCAAGAACCTACAGTCCTATAACTGTACGGTGGACCAATCCATAAAAGAGTCTGATCATTACCCCATATGGTGTTATATAGCCAAACGGCAATAATCCACTTTTTTAAAGTTGAACAACTATTTATAAACTATCAATATCTAATACTCTGACATTTATGTTTAAAAAAGGTATTTTAATTTTAGCTGCAAGTTGTATGATGTACTCCTGTGCTAACCAGACGGAAAGTAATCCGTTCCTCACCGAGTTTCAAACCCCGAACGGCGTTCCACCTTTCGATAAAATCAAGCTGGAACACTATGAACCTGCATTCCTTAAAGGAATAGAAGAACAAAACGCCAATATTCAAGCCATTATTGACAATACTGAAGTTCCGAGCTTTGAAAATGTAATCGTTGCTTTGGACAACAGCTCTCCCATACTGAATCGGGTAGGCGCCATTTTCTTCAATATGACGGATGCCGAGACCAATGACTCTCTGAACGCTCTTTCCATAAAGCTTGCTCCGGTATTGTCCGAACATGAAGACAATATCTCGCTCAACCAGAAACTGTTCGACAAAGTAAAAGCCGTCTACCTGCAAAAGGACTCTTTAGGGTTGACAACTGAACAGCAAAGGCTTTTGGACAAAACATACAAAGACTTCGTACGTTCCGGAGCCAATCTTTCTGCCGAAAAACAAGCCCGCCTGCGTGAAGTGAACAAGCAACTTTCTACGCTGGGCATCACTTTCAGCAATAATATCTTGAATGAGAACAACGAGTTTATGCTCTTCGTAGACAAACAAGAAGATCTTGCCGGTCTCCCCGAATGGTTCTGCCAAAGCGCTTCCGAAGAGGCCAAAGCTGCCGGCCAGGAAGGCAAATGGCTATTCACATTGCATAACGCAAGCCGTATCCCATTCCTGCAATACTCCGATAATCGTTCGTTACGTGAAAAGATTTATAAAGCCTACATCAACCGCGGCAACAACAACGACAAGAACGACAACAAGAAAATCATTACAGACATCGTGAGCTTGCGTCTTGAAAAAGCCCGTTTATTAGGTTTCGACTGCTATTCCAATTTCGTATTGGACAACACTATGGCAAAGAACTCAAATACAGTAATGGAATTTCTGAACAACTTGTGGGGATATGCCCTTCCCAAAGCTAAAGCCGAAGCAGCCGAACTGCAAAAACTAATGGATCAAGCAGGCAAAGGCGAGAAACTGGAGGCTTGGGACTGGTGGTATTACACTGAAAAACTTCGCAAAGAGAAATATGACCTTGAGGAGGATCAAATCAAGCCTTACTTCAAATTAGAGAACGTACGCGAAGGAGCATTTGCCGTTGCCAACAAACTTTATGGTATCACCCTGACAAAGCTCAACAATGTCCCTGTTTATCACCCCGATGTAGAAGTCTTTGAAGTAAAAGATGCAGACGGTTCCCAACTGGGTATCTTTTATGTAGACTACTTCCCACGTGCAGGTAAAAGTGGTGGAGCATGGATGAGTAACTACCGCGAACAGAAAGGTGATATCCGCCCCCTGGTGTGCAACGTAGCCAGCTTCACCAAGCCTGTCGGTGACACTCCCTCTTTATTTACGATTGATGAAGTGGAAACCCTGTTCCATGAATTCGGCCATGCCCTGCATGGTTTGCTGACCAAATGCAATTATTTGGGCGTTTCCGGTACGAATGTCGTGCGCGATTTCGTAGAACTTCCATCGCAAATTAACGAACACTGGGCCACAGAACCTGAAGTTCTGAAAATGTATGCCAAACATTATCAAACCGGCGAGGTCATTCCTGATAATCTCATTGAAAAAATTCTAAAACAAAAAACCTTCAACCAAGGCTTTATGACTACTGAGTTACTCGCAGCAGCCATTCTCGATATGAATCTACACAACCTGACAGACACTGAAAATATCGATGTAGTGGCCTACGAAAAAGAAGCAATGGACAAGCTTGGTTTAATTCCCGAAATAGCCCCTCGCTATCGTACTACCTACTTCAACCATATCATAGGCGGCTATGCAGCAGGCTATTACAGCTATCTATGGGCGAATGTTTTGGACAATGATGCTTTTGAAGCGTTCAAGGAACATGGCATCTTTGACAAGACAACCGCAGACCTTTTCCGTCGCAACGTTCTGGAAAAAGGAGACAGTGAAGACCCGATGACCCTCTACAAGAATTTCAGAGGAGCAGAACCTCAATTAGAGCCGATGTTAAAAAATCGCGGTATGAAGTAAGAATTGTGAAAAAAAAGCTATATTTGCAGCCTTATATAACGATAGAAATCAATTAAAAAGTAATCATAATAAACTAAAAAGTAACATGCAAAACAAAGGATTTGTAAGGGTTTTTGCGATATTGCTCACATTGGTATGTGTGTTCTATCTCTCCTTCTCTTTTGTGACTCGCCACTATACCAACAAGGCAAAAGAGTTCGCAAAAGGTGATGTGAAAGTGGAACAAGACTACCTCGATTCTCTGTCAAACGAGAAAGTGTGGTTCGGCAATTGGACGCTGAAACAATGTCGTGAAATGGAGATCAGTTTAGGTTTGGACTTAAAGGGCGGTATGAACGTCATTCTTGAAGTATCGGTTCCCGATGTTATCAAAGCATTGGCGGATAACAAGTCTGACGAGACATTCAACCAAGCGCTGGCAACAGCCGCCAAACAGGCTACTACCAGTCAGGACGACGTAATCACGCTGTTCATCAGAGAGTATCATAAGCTCGCTCCGGATGCTTCACTTTCACAACTGTTCGCAACCCAACAATTAAAAGACAAAGTAAACCAGAAATCTTCCGACGCAGAAGTTGAAAAGTATTGCGCGAAGAAGTAAAGGCAGCCGTTGACAACTCATTCAACGTTCTCCAGTACCCGTATCGACCGTTTCGGTGTGGTTCAGCCCAACATCCAAAGTCTGGAAGACAAAATGGGACGCATCATGGTGGAGCTTCCGGGTATCAAAGAGCCTGAACGTGTAAGAAAATTATTACAAGGCTCTGCCAATCTGGAATTCTGGGAAACATACAATGCAAAAGATGTAGCTTCATACCTGCAATCGGCTGATGCCAAATTGCGTGCTAGTTTTTGGCAACCACAGAAGACAGTACGGAAGCAACAGACAGTACAGCCGCTGAGACTCCTGCCGTAGCACAAGCTACCAGCACCGCCGACAGCCTTGCCGCAGCACTGAAAGGCGAAAGCCAGGCGCAGCTGCCAACCTGGAGCAAATCAAGAAAGAACATCCGTTATTGGCAGTTCTGCAAGTCAACCCCAGCGGTCAGGTCCTGTTGTAGGTTATGCAAACTACAAAGATACCGCAGACATCAACAAGTACCTCTCCATGCCGGAAGTTCAGGCGGAAATGCCGAAAGACCTGCGTTTTGAAGTGGGGTGTTTCTCCTTATGAATACGATCCGAAAGCTCAAACTTTTGAATTGTATGCAATCAAGTCAACCGAACGTAACGGACGTGCTCCGCTGGAAGGTGACGTAGTTGTAAATGCCAAAGACGAATTTGACCACTATGGCAAACCTGCCGTAAGCATGTCTATGAATACGGACGGTGCACGTCGCTGGGCACAGCTCACCAAGCAGAATGTAGGTAAAGCCATTGCCATTGTATTGGACGGCTATGTATATTCCGCACCGAACGTAAATCAGGAAATCACCGGCGGTAACTCACAAATCACCGGACATTTTACTCCCGAACAGGCAAAAGACTTAGCCAATGTATTGAAATCGGGTAAGATGCCGGCTCCTGCCCATATTGTACAGGAAGACATTGTAGGTCCGTCTTTGGGACAAGCGTCCATTAATGCCGGTATCATGTCATTCGTTGTGGCATTAATACTGTTAATGGTTTACATGTGCTCCATGTACGGTTTCATTCCTGGCATGGTTGCCAACGGTGCTTTGGTGTTGAACATGTTCTTCACATTGGGTATCCTTTCATCTTTCCAGGCAGCTTTGACAATGTCCGGTATTGCCGGTATGGTGTTATCACTGGGTATGGCTGTGGATGCCAACGTATTGATTTACGAACGCACCAAAGAAGAATTACGCGCGGGTAAGGGTGTTAAGAAAGCACTTGCCGATGGTTATGCAAATGCCTTCTCTGCAATCTTCGACTCCAACTTGACATCTATCATTACAGGTATTATCCTGTTCAACTTCGGTACCGGACCTATCCGCGGTTTCGCTACTACATTGATTATCGGTATCCTGATTTCATTCTTTACCGCAGTGTTCATGACGCGTTTGTTCTACGAGCACTTCATGAGCAAAGACAAATTGCTGAACCTGACATTCTCTACGGGTATTTCCAAAAACCTGATGGCAAATGTACACTTCGATTTCATGGGCAGAAACAAACTCTGGATGACGTTGACGGGTATAGGTGTTGTAGTTTGCATCGCATTCCTCAGCATGCGCGGTTTAAGCCAAAGTATCGACTTTACCGGTGGACGTAACTTTAAGGTACAGTTCGAAAACAAAGTAGAGCCCGAACAAGTACGTGAACTGATTGCCAGCAAGTTCGGTGACGCCAACGTCAGTGTTATCGCCATCGGTGCAGACGGCAAGACTGTGCGTATCAGCACCAACTATCGTATTGAAGAAGAAGGCAATAACATCGACTCAGAAATCGAAGCCTACCTGTATGAAACACTGAAACCGTTGCTGACTCAGAATATCACGCTGGAAACATTCATCGACCGCGAGAACCATACGGGCGGCAGTATCATTAGTTCACAAAAAGTAGGTCCAAGTATTGCAGACGACATCAAGGTATCGGCCATTTGGTCTGTTGTGCTGGCTTTGATTGCCATCGGCTTGTACATCCTACTCCGTTTCCGTAACATTGCCTATTCTATCGGTTCTGTATGCGCATTGGCTTGTGACACTATTATCATTTTGGGTGCATATTCCATGTTCTGGGGTGTCCTGCCGTTCTCTTTGGAAATCGACCAGACATTTATCGGCGCTATCCTGACGGCTATCGGTTACTCAATCAATGATAAGGTGGTAATCTTCGATCGTGTGCGTGAATTCTTCAGCTTGTATCCGAAACGAAACAAGAAGGTATTGTTCAACGATTCACTGAACACTACTCTGGCACGTACTATCAACACTTCACTGAGCACATTAATTGTATTGCTGTGTATCTTCATCCTCGGTGGTGACTCTATCCGCAGTTTTGCATTCGCAATGATTCTGGGTGTTGTATTCGGTACACTGTCCTCTTTGTTCGTTGCCTCTCCTATCGCTTACATGTTGATGAAACATAGCAAAGACGAAGAGCCGGCTGCTGCAACAACAATATAAAACAAACTATAAAGTGTTTTGACAAACACTTATAGTCTTTTTCAGGCACATATTATAGGAATTCCATGGCTTTTGAGTTTCATGAGACCTGTAATATGTGCCTGATTTATGTATATGGATACCTACCATAGGTAAAGAGCTATAATTGATAACCTTTTTCAGAAAATTCTAATGTAAAAGCATTATATTTGTAGATGTTACGCTACTTAGAATGAAAAGGATAGACAAATGGAGAAATTAAAAGAGTTATTAGCGAATGAATGTTCATTCAGGCCATCCGGTAAATTATTGGATGAACTGTTGGCACCGGCAGAAAGCATAGAGCTGAAAAAGAATGAAGTTTTGATTATGAGCGGCCGGCTCGACCCTAATGTCTACATTGTAAAAAGTGGAGTGATGCGATACAGTTATATGAACGGAATACGAGAGGTTACTTTCGCTTTTGCATTGCCGGGTAGCGTAATGATTGCCATGCACTCTTATTACGCCCATCTCCCTGCCTTCTACCAAATCGAAGCCTGCTGCAAATCAACCGTATTTAAAGTTCCCCAAAGTCACTACGCCCATCTGGTCTCATCCTCACACGAATTTGCTCAATGGGCATTGAGATATGCACAAGGACAGCTTTTCTATCTCGAAAAGAAAGACTCTGTGATAAACGGCAATGCCAAAGAACGATTCATATCCCTGATTCATAAACGTCCTGAGATCAT
>ENA-OQHF01001596-OQHF01001596.1-human-gut-metagenome-genome-assembly--contig:-NODE-1596-length-12254-cov-6.092521_pt1 | contig 12254 bp, 13 predicted proteins | sample MGYA00242559_ERZ504709 | MGnify/ENA primary metagenome ERZ504709 (study PRJEB26092, sample SAMD00036203) | human gut metagenome | host: Homo sapiens | study: EMG produced TPA metagenomics assembly of... | reverse complement strand
CATCAGAGGGGTATCTCTTAGACGAAGAGGAGCACGATGTAGTATGTGACTATGAGGGAGACCTTGTAGCAGAGGTGTCAAGAAGCGCAACCTCAGCAGAGCAGGTCATCAAGCAGCCATTCCAGCTCATCAAGGTATCGGACAATGGCGATGACACCGAAGCAGGACTTCTTGCAGGAGCAGAGTTTACAGCTTATTTAAAATCATCTTTACCTGTAAAGGAAGATGGAAGCTATGACTTTGATAAGGCAACACCTGTAATAATCGGAGAAAACGGTGCAACAACAATCACATCCGATGACAAGGGACATGCAGTTTCCATTGCAATTCCTTATGGAACTTATGTGGTAGTTGAATCAAAGACTCCTCACAACATGAAAACTATCAAGCCATTTGAGGTAAAGATTAAGGAGAACCATCCAACAGAGCCTCAGACATGGAGAGTTTTCTTAGACAGGGAGTTTACAGCAAAGCTTCGTGTAATCAAGAAGGATTCTGACACAAAGCAGACAGTACTTGTACCAAATGCTGAGTTTAAGATTTTCAATCTTGATAAGAACGAATATGTAACCCAGTACACGACTTATCCGTCAAAGGTTAAGCATACTTCATTCTTTACGGATGAGGATGGCGATTTAATCTTACCAGAAGCACTTAAAATCGGAAACTACCGCATTGAAGAGATAAAAGCACCATTCGGATATGTGGTAAACGATAACTATATCAACATTTCGGTTGATACAGACACAGCATTTGAGACTGATGGAGATACCAATGATGCCATCATCACAGTGGAATATTCTGATGCCCCGGCAGTAGGAGAGCTTACTGTTGAAAAGAAGGGAGAGGTACTTGACGGATTTAAGGGCGGACTTTTTGCAAACTCTGAGGATAAGGAGTTTGTCTATAAAGAGGGTTCACTTGCAGGAGCAGTATTCAAGGTGTATGCAGCGGAAGATATTTTCACAGCAGACAAGCAGAAAGACGCAGATGGCAACCGCATTAAGTATTACAGCAAGGGCGACCTTGTGGCAACTCTTACAACAGGAAAAGATGGAAAGGCAGTAGCAAAGAACCTTCCTCTTGGACAGTATAAGGTTGTAGAAGTAACTGCTCCTGACGGATATGTATTAAATCCGAATGAGCAGACAGTCACATTCACTTATGTGGATGATAAGACACCTGTTATCAAGGAAAGCCTTACTTTCTCAGATGACAGACAGAAGCTTGATATGTCAGTGACTAAGCTTGATTCAGAAGATAATACACCGATTGCAGGTGCTGTATTTGGACTCTATGCAGATGAGGACATCAAGAATGTGGATGGCAAGGTAATCATCGAAAAGGGTACTTTACTTGAGAAAGCAACTTCTGATGAAAACGGAAAGATTACTTTTGTTAAGGATTATCCGTTTGCAAAGTATGTTGCAAAAGAGATTGAAAAGCCTGCCGGATATGTGACAAACGAAGAGGTAGTAACCTTTGATACCAAGTATCAGGGACAGGATGTGAAAACTGCTGTATATAGCAGCGAGTATAAAAATACTCCGACAACCTTTGAATTTACAAAGACGGATATTACAAGTGGCGCAGAGCTTAGTGGTGCAACACTTACTGTACTTGATAAGGATGGAAATGTGGTAGACACATGGACATCTGATGCAAAGGAAGCTCATGTAATCAAGAAGCTTGTAGTTGGCGAGACTTACACACTTCGTGAGGAGTTTGCTCCATACGGATACCTGAAAGCAACCGATATTCAGTTTACAGTAGAGGATACAGGCGATGTGCAGCATGTCGAGATGAAGGACGAGGTTCCGACAGGTTCTATCGTAATCAACAAGGATGGTGAGTTTGTAACAGATACCACTCTTATGAAGGGACACTGGTATGATTTCATTTTCAATTACTTCAAGGATAGTCTCGCAGGAGTAACCTTTGATGTATATGCAAAAGAGGATATTGTGAGTGCAGACGGACTTGGAACTGTATACCACAAAGCTGGTGACAAGGTAGCAACCATTGTTACGAACGATAAGGGCATTGCAAGAATTGATGACCTTCCACTTGGCAAGTATTATCTTGTAGAGACAAAGACATTAGATGGATTTGTGCTGGATGATACACCGATTGATGCAGACCTTTCTTATATCGACCAGAATACAAAGGTTGTATTTGCGGGAATGGATGTAACCAATGAGAGACAGAAGGTGCAGATTACTGTCACAAAGACTGATTCAGAGACGAAGAATGCTCTTGAAGGTGCAGTATTCGGCTTATTTGCGAAAGAGGATATCGTAAATAAAGATGGAAAAGTCATTGTCAAAGCAGATACACAGATTGAGAGAGGTGTTACTGGAAAGGATGGCAAAGTAACATTTACTTCTGACCTTCCACTTGGACAGTATTATGTCAAAGAGATTGAGGCACCAAAGGGCTATGTGAAGTCTGATAAGATTTTTGATGTGGATGCTTCATATCAGGGAGATAAGGTAAAGGTTATCGAGTTTAAGGCAGCATTTGAAAATGCACCGATCAAGGTAGAAATTTCAAAGACTGATATCACAGGCAAGAAAGAATTGCCTGGAGCAAAGCTTTCGGTTATTGATGCTGATGGAAAGCTTGTTGAGAGCTGGACATCAGAGGCAGGAAAGACTCATATGATTGAGAGACTTCCTGTCGGAAAGTACACACTCAGAGAGGAATCTGCACCATATGGATATAAGGTGGCAAGTGATGTAACCTTTGAAGTAAAGGAGACAGCAGAAATCCAGAAGGTATCCATGAAAGATGAACAGGCAGTCGGTAAGATTGTCATTGAGAAAACTGACAAAGTAACCGGAAAGCCGATCGAGGGTGTTGTATTTGAAGTAAGGGATAAGGACGGAAAGGTGCTTGATACACTCACTACTGACAAGAATGGTCATGCAGAGAGCAAGGAGCTTCCTATCTGCACTTACAACGAGGATGGAACATTTAAGGAAGATATCCATTATACAGTGGTTGAGACAAAAGCAGCTGACGGATATATCCTCGATGAAACAGCTCATGATGTAACTCTTCGATATGATGACAATGCACCGGATGTTGTTGTAACAACTCTTAAGCTTGTTAATATACCGACAGAGCCTAAGCTTCCGCAGACAGGCGACAATGCAAATCCGCTTCTTTATTTTGGAATCGGTGCACTTGCACTTATTACAGGTGTTGGAGTAGGACTTCGTGGAAGAAAGAAAAAGAATAAACAGTAACAATCAACCTTGCGGGGAATGTAAGCCAGTGACTTATGTTCCCTGCTTTTTTAGATTAAGGAGGAACATCAATATGATGAATTATGAGATTTTTAAGGAAGTAGTAAAGGAAAAGTTTCTGGATTATATGCCGGAGAAGTACAAAGGGATGGAGGTTGTGACTGCACCTGTTGAAAAGGTAAATATGACTCTTGATGGGTTAAGCCTCAGAGAAGAGGGCAAGCATATCTCACCTACCATTTATATCAACGACATGTATAAGAGATATCAGAACTGTGAGGACTTGGAACAGACAATTATGGGAGCCTGTGATGTTATGATGAAAGCATTTGAAGAGATTCCACCGGTTAGTGTGGATAGCATCTTAAAAGATGCCAGTGAAAGGGTTGTGTTTCAGCTTATCAATACACAGCAGAATAAGTCGTTTTTGGAGAAGGTTCCGCACAGGGAGTTCCAGGATCTCTCTATTGTGTACAGAGTAGTGATTAATGAAGATAAGAATGGTATTCAGAGTACAAAAGTTACCAATGAACTTGCTGGCAGACTCGGAATGAATGAGGAACAGCTGTTTAAGTGTGCTGCGGAGAATACCAGAAGACTTTTCCCGCCTACAGTAAGAAGTATGTATGATGTGATGAAGGATATGTTTTTAAAGGATGGCATGCCGGAAGAGATTGCAGAGATGATGATTGGAGAGATTCCACCTGAGCAGACATTGTGGGTGATTTCCAACAGTAAAGGTATTAATGGTGCGGTAAATATGCTCTATGAGAATGAACTGCATGATTTGGCAGAAAACCTTGGCAGTGATCTTTATATCTTACCTTCAAGTGTGCATGAGGTGCTTGCCGTATCCTCAGAAATGGGAAGTCCGGAGGAACTTGCAGAAATGGTTGTACAGGTCAACATGGAAGCTGTAGACCTCGATGAGAGACTTTCCAATCAGGTATATCACTATGATAAGGATTTAAGAAAGCTCACACTTGCTACAGACACTCCGAATAAGAGACTCGATGGCATTGTGGCAGAACCACCGCTTGTATATGACTCTAAGGAAAAGTCGAGATAGGAGGCAGTTATGGAGCAGGAACTTACAATGGAAGAATTCATTGCTCTCATAAACAGTCAGGAAGGTGACTTTATTATCAGTGTTAAGTTTGGAGAGGAGGCGGATTGCGATGCCAGCAAAGAAAGACTTCAAACTTGATGTTGTGCAGGTGAGACTTGTGAAGGATGCTCCGATTTATTCGGAGCATTCATTTAACAATCCGGCAGATATTGCGGCAACGATGGGAGACTGTATGTGCCAGTTCGACAGGGAAGTGGTGTGTGTGGTAAATCTTCGCTCAGATCTAAAACCTATCAATGTGCATTTTGCAAGTGTTGGCTCTTTAAATGAGGCAATGGCACATCCGAGAGAACTGTTTAAATCAAGTATCTTAAGCAATGCCGCAAGCATGATGTTAATCCATTGTCATCCATCCGGGAATGTATTCCCAAGCAAGGCAGACACGATGATGACAGACCGCATGAACAAGCTGTGTGAGCTGATGGGAATACCTCTCATTGACCATATCATAGTCGGTGGAGACAATCGTGAATTTTTCAGTTTCAGGGAAAAAGGCATGATTGATAATCCTAAGATTACCCTGAGCACAGATTACCGGACACTTGATATCAAGTCACCGCTTGTAGCAGAGCAGGGAAAGGCAAGGTGAAAGCATGGATGGAAGATTTACGGATGAAGAGCTTGCCATAGCAAAGAGTGTTGACCTGTGTGCAGTTGCAGAAAGCCTTGGATATACAGTAAAGAGGATTGGCAAATACCACACTTTAAAGGAGATGGATTCCATCCGTATCTATAACAGAAGCCATTGGTACAGATGGTCAAGGCAGTTTGACAAAGGCAACAATGGCGGCTCACAGATAGATTTCTTACGGGTATTTTGTGGAATGAGTGTAAAAGAGGCTGTGTTCTGGCTTTTAGATTTTGCAGGATACAGAAGAATCGAGAATACTGTAAAGCAGCCACTTGTTCATCAGGTATCGCAGAAGCAGGCAGAGGAGAGAAAGCCATTTGTCCTACCGGAACCGGCAGGAGATAATTCCTATCTTATTTCCTATCTGAATCAGGAGAGAGGAATCAGCAGAGCAGTCATAGATCTGTTTTTAAAAGAAGGACTTATTTATGAGAGCAGGCATTACCACAATGTTGTTTTCAAGGGAAATGATAAAAATGGAGTGACAAGATTTGCCAGTATGCGGGGAGTATTTGATAAGCAGGGTAAGCCATTCAAGTGTGATGTCACAGGCAATGATAAGAACTATGGATTTAATGTGGTAAATGTTAACAGTACAGAGCTTGTGGTATTTGAGGCTGCAATCGACCTTATGAGTTATGTGGATATCTTCACGGATTATGAATCAAATAAGCTGGCACTTGGGATGCTTGCAGATGCACCACTTGAGACTTTTCTTCGGGAACATCCGCAGATTACTTCCATCCGGTTCTGTCTTGATGGAGATGAGCCGGGTAGAAAAGCAGCAGCTGAACTTATGAGAAAGTATTATGAGCTTGGATATGAGGTAGAAGACTGTCCGCCTCCAGCCGGATATAAGGATTACAACGAGTGGCTTGTGGCGGCAAAGCTTAATCTGAACAGGATGAATAAGAGAGCAGATGAACCAGTCAGGGCATGAGAAACTGGATTTTGATGTGTGGGGGCAGAAAGCGCCCCCAAAACAGCAAAGTGGGGGCAGAAAGCGCCCCCACAATGTCAAAGTGGGGGCAAAAAGTGCCCCCGCAATTCGGACACGACAAAATCCGGACGAAAGCAAAAATAAAGGTGGGGGCAGAGTGCCGTCAAAATGCAAAAGTGGGGGCAAAAAGCGCCGTCAAAACATGAAAATGGGGGCAAAAAGCGCCCCCACTTTCATAAACAGAGGGTTTTAGGGAGATTTTCTCCCTAACTAGATGGCATTAGGACAGAGATGTCTCTAATGCGTATCTAGCCGTAAACCTAAGAGGTTCAGACAGGCGTAGGTGGAAGAGATATACAAAACACGGATAAGGGAGGTGCAGGAAAGCAATGGATAAAGAACTTACAATAATCACAGAACCGGAAGAACTTATTGTCTGGGCAGACACATTTGATATCTTACTAAACCCTTCGATAGAAGATGCTGCAATTCTGCTTAACTATATGGAAGGTCATGATTATGCCATTGGCATAGATTCTGATGGGAAGATGTACAGACAGGATGTAGCTGAGGAGAATGGTGAAATAGAGCCATACCCGATAGATGATGTTATAGATACTGTTTGTGAATGGAACTATGAACTGATACTTGATGCGGATGCACACAGGAGTGATCCAAAGGATTTTAATGACTATAACGAGTATCAGAGCAGGTATGAAAGTCTGAAAGCAGACGAAAAGAGACTGGACAGATTGTTCGACAAGACCAGTTATGGCAAGGAGCTTATAGCAGTTGCCACAGAGCTTGCAGACAGGGTTATTGCTCAGCTTGGTAATAAAGAGCTTGAAAAAGCTGCCGTAACAGTAGCAGAAGGAGTAAGAGAATACAGTACTGGTAAGAGAGGAAGGTGATTCTATGGCGGATAAAGTTCATTGTATAAGGAAAACTCTAAGACTTATGCCGCAGGAAGCGAAGGTGCTTTCTGATAAGGCAAAGGCTAATGGAATGAATGAAGCCGAATATATCAGGCTTCTAATCAGTCAGAAACCGAATGATTATCCGGAAGTAAGAAAACTTCTTAAAGAGCTTATCAACGAGGTAAACCGCATCGGCATTAACATCAATCAGATTGTATTTAACAGCAATGCACAGCTGTATTCCAAGAAAGATAAGGAACAGCTTGTGGCATATATGAAAAAGCTGAATCAGTCTGTCAGCGAGGCGGTGGTAAAGATTGGCAATCAGTAAGATACTTCACATGAAGGACAGTGGGAATTCTTTTCATGCAAGGCATTTAAAGCGGGCACTGGATTATGTAATGAATCCTGAGAAAACGCAGGGAGGAAGACTTGTGGGAGCTGTTAACTGCCAGGCAGATATGGCTTTTGAACAGATGATGGATACAAAGAAGCAGTTTGGAAAAACAGACAAGCGACAGGGGTATCACATCATTCTTTCCTTCAAAGAGGATGAGGTGGAATCGGACAGGGCTTTTGAGATAACACAGAAGTTTGTAGCAGAATATCTTGGTGATGCCTATGAAGCGGTATTTGTGGTTCATGATAATACAGACCATGTTCATTCACACATTGTATTTAACAGTGTAAGCTTTGTGGATGGGAAAAAGTATCGCTATGAGAAAGGTGACTGGGCAAAGTATATCCAGCCGATTACCAATAAGCTGTGTCAGGAGTATGGTCTTTCCATTATAGATGTGGAGGATGGCAATAAAGAGAAACAGCACGAGAATTATAAGGATTGGAGCGAATATCGTGAAGGCAGCTTTGTGTGGGCAGATATGATAAAAAGAGATCTTGATGCCTGCATTTTACAGGCAAATGATTTTAGTGGATTTCTGGAGCTGCTGTCGGAAAAAGGATATGAGGTCAAGCAGGGAAAGTATCTGGCAGTCAGACCACAGGGGATGACAAGATTCAGAAGATGTAAGACTCTTGGCGAGAATTATTCGCAGGAAGCCATAATGGAGCGTATTGCTAAGGAAGATTTATCTTTTTACCAGTCACAGAATGAGGAAAAACAGGCAGCGATAGTAAAGTGCTATGTCAAAAGATACCGCCGGGCGAAGATGTCAGGCTTGCAGAAAAGATACTATGCAAAGCTTTACCGGATTGGAAAGCTGAAAAAGAAGCCGTATAGTCAGGCATGGAAGTATAAGGATGATATCCGAAAGATGCATAAGCTGCAGGAGCAGTATCTTTTTCTGGTAAGGCATAAGATTGAGAGTGCGGAAGAACTTGTGTCGGTACTTGATAATCTGACGGATAAGAAGAAAGAAGCATCAAAGGAAAAGAGCAAGACTTATAAGGCTAAGGAAAGATTCAAAGATATTTTTGAGAAGGCTGAACAGATCCGGGAGCTTGATGATGCGGAATCGTGTTATCAGAGTGGGGATACCTTCTTTGAAGATGAGCATAATGCATGGAAAAGGCTTAACACAGAGCTTTTAGCACAGGGATACAGTGTGGAAGAGGTCGAGAGTCTTAGAAAAAAATATGAGAGCAAGTATGCACAGGACTGTAAGGCAGAACGGGCGGTATCAAAGGAACTTAATCTTGGAAAATCAATATGGAAGGAACTTACTGTATCAGCTTCGGCAGAAGAGAAGCAGTATGACAAAGAAACAATACGAGACAGAAAAGAACAGCCGGTACGTTAGGCTGTTTTTTAGTGGTTAGGAGGCATATATGGAAGAAAAAAGAGAGCCATTAAGTGAAATGGCGATTGAGAGAAAGATACAGATTCTTCGTAATAAGCATATGGACAGTGAGGTCATTGCTCTTGTCAAAAGCGATTATGAATATGGGCTGACTGATGATGAAATTGGTCTGTATCTTAACAAAAGTTATGACATTGAGCAGATGAAGGTGTTATCAAAATGTCTGCATAAAGGTGTATCAGAAGAGTTGTTAACGCTGTTGAAAGAAAACAGGATGGCAGCACCTAAGATGCAGACAGCATTGGATTACTATGAAAAAGGTGTGCCGATTGATGCAATCAGAGAGGTAATCCAAAAAGATGATACAGCTGTAAACATGCGCAGGATGTTTGATGTGGTATTAGAAAATCTTAGTAAAGCGAAAGAACAGAAACCGGAGGATTCGGAATATGTGAAAGCTCTTGTCGCACAGATGGATGAAGTGGTCGCAAAGATCAATCACCAGAACGAGAGGTATGATGCCCTGAATAAGAAGCTTTCTGAAATCGAGACTTCCAAAGATGATGAGGAAGTAAGGGAGCGGCTGGTTAAAGATAATCAGGAGAAGGATGAGCTGATTAATGACCAGCAGAATGAACTTAACAAGGCTAATGGCACGATTGCCAGACTTAGGGATGATATTGAGAAAAAAGATAAGGAGATGAAGCGTATGAGTGAACGTATTGAATCGCTGGAAGATAAGATTATGGGAGTAGCTGTAGATAATAAGAAAGCAGCTGAGGAAAAACCAAAACAGGAGGAGACAAAGCCTAAAGATAATGTAGCCGAGACAACAGCAGGTAAGGAAATGGTGGATACCATAGCAGTACCACAAGCAGCACCAGTTATTCAGAATGGAATACCAGTATATTACCAGCTTCCGGTTGTGGATGCGTCAGGTCATGTGGTGCAGAGACTTCCGATTGAGAGAAGTGTGAGAAAGAGCAGCAACAGCGGAGTGGCAAGCCTTTTTGCAAGACTGTCATTTAAGAAAAAGTCAAGAGCTGACATTGTAAAGCTGGTAGCATCGGGAGACCTTGTTCCAGCGCAGCTTGTGCAGATTAAGAGTGCAATAGAAAAGGGACTTACTGAGTCACAGCTTGTAGAGCTTATAAACAACAACATTTCAGCGGAAAAGATGAAGGAGATCATTGAGATTGCCGTGCTTGAAAACTGCATGGCAGATTAGGAGGAACTTATGAATTTAGCAGTAGTAAATGAAGCAGTAACAGAGATGAATGGTGTGGAGCATCAGTTTACAGAGGAAGAGAAAAACTTTGTTGTCCAGTTCGCATTTAGAAGCGGCAGCAAGGAAGATACGATTTCTCTTATTGAAGCATTGGCACATTCAGCGGATAAGGCTGATTCGGACGAGATTATGGTCACATACAGGTCTAAATATGATATGAAGTCTGCATGGGTGGAACAGGTGGAAAACCTGCTTGTGGCACTTGAAATGTACCGTATCGAGGAGGAAAAAGCAATCAATCATCTGGCAGATATTTTGACTGCTTATGGTATTGATGTATCAGCAGAAGAAATCCGTACTACAGAGACAGAAACACTTAAAACAACAGTCAGAGAGAAAGTGGAGGTGCGATAATGGCAGAAGAGATTCAGGAAGCGGTGCAGATCATCCGTGTTGCTTATGATGGCATTGAGATTGCCATGAAGGTAGGAAGTGGCGGCATTGCTGCCATGCAGAAGGCAATAGATTTCTTAAAAGGGATGCTAGATTATGAAAAGTCACTTGGCAAGACATCCATGAGAAAGCTGCTTTTAAAAGGTGGAGATTTACAGGTGCTCCAGTTTAACACCCAGGATATGAAAAAGGTAGAAAAGATGGCAAAGAAGTATGGAATCCTTTATTCCGTACTTCCGGACTGTAACAGGAAAGACGGACTGAGTGAGGTAATCTTTCATACAGAGGCAGTTCCACGTGTGAATATGATGATACAGAAGCTCAAGTTTGGAAAGATTGCCACATTTGACGATTATCTGAAGAATGGGGATGAAAAATCACTTGGCAAGCTGATGGATTTTTGAAGAAACAGCAGGGAAACGAGAAAAGCCACACGATAGAAGGGGATAGGGTTAATTCCGCCATTGACGGATTGATCGAAAAGGTCGGAATGTTTGCAATGGAAAAGAAAGCTATCAGTGTGGATCAGGTCAAGGAGAATTTCAGTATCAATGGTGAGCAGGCTGAAAGTGTTATCAGGCAGCTTGAGACAATCGGTGTGCTTGGCAGTAAGAATGAGGATGGCACCCATACAGTCATGATGGACAAGGATGCATTTATCAATCGTGTCAGAGGCTATCAGGACCTTGCTGAGAGAATGAGGGCAGTTGCAGCATCAAAGAATGCGAACCTGTCAGATGTGACTATCAGCAAGAAGCTGATTATCGAAGAAAATGACCATGCTGTTAAGACCAGAGTTCCCGGCACATGGGGAGAAGAGGCAAGATATGTATGGCTCCGTAAGGAAAACATCATGGAGATTCATGGTGGAAAGACAATGCTTACCTTCCTTGATTCAACCAAGGATTATAAGCTCTACGATGAGCAGAATCGTGTGGTGACAACCCAGAAAGGAACCGAGCTTTATACTCACTACGACAAGGTGGAGTCATCTGTCAGGGAGCGTTACGAGAAAGTGCAGAAGCAGCAGAAAAAGACCACACAGAAGAAAACTGTTACCACAAAGAAAGCGAGGTAGCAGCCTATGCAGACAACAAAGAAAAAGCCGTCACTGATATTCATCCTTGTGGGTGCAGTGTTAGCAGGGTATCTTGGTTATCTGATAAATGGTGCGTGGACGGAAGGGATTGCCTTTAATGAATTTATGGACAGATTCAATGAAGTATGTGCTGTTCCTTTTGCCAATTATTACAATTCAAATACAGTAAAAGCAGTAGCCATTGCATTAGGTATCTATGCGATGGCTATTGTCATGTATTACACCAGTCAGAGAAACTATATGCCTGGCAAAGAATTTGGTACGGCAAGATTTGAAAATCCGAAGCAGGTCAACAAGATACTTGCAGATAAGGATGAAAATTTCAATCGGATACTCAGCCAGAATGTGAAGATGTCGCTGGATTTCAGGAGACTCAAGCTCAATGGAAATATCCTTATCTGTGGTGGTTCTGGAGCAGGAAAAACATTTTATGAAGTAAAGCCGAATCTTATGCAGATGCCGCATAACTGTTCCTTTATCTGTACCGATCCAAAGGGAGAAATCCTTAGAAGCTGCGGGCAGATGTTAAAAAATAACGGATATAACCTGAAAGTCATTAATCTGTTAGAGATGGATAAATCAGACTGTTACAATCCATTTTCCTATATCAGAGAGGAAACAGATGTGGTCAAGCTGATTACAAACCTTATCAGCAATACGACACCAAAGGGAGCGACACCAAGTGATCCGTTCTGGGAAAAGGCGGAAGGATTGTTCTTACAGGCTATCTTTTATTATGTGTGGCTGGAGGTACAGCCGGCAAAGAGAAACTTTGAGACAGTACTTAAACTTCTTGGAGAGGCTAGAGGTTACAGAGCAGGGGAAGGGCATCAAAGCTGATGTGCG
>ENA-OQHF01001595-OQHF01001595.1-human-gut-metagenome-genome-assembly--contig:-NODE-1595-length-12256-cov-3.064638_pt1 | contig 12256 bp, 9 predicted proteins | sample MGYA00242559_ERZ504709 | MGnify/ENA primary metagenome ERZ504709 (study PRJEB26092, sample SAMD00036203) | human gut metagenome | host: Homo sapiens | study: EMG produced TPA metagenomics assembly of... | reverse complement strand
CGGCCTGAGCGCCGGCGATTACGGCAACCTGAACCTCGGCGGCAAGTCCGGCGACGAACCTGAGGCCGTGCTGTCGAACCGCATCGCACTCGCCGAAGCGGTGCAAGCCCGCCTATCGCTGGTCTCCCAAGTACATTCCGGCGTGGCTGTGGACGTGGACGACTCGTTCGTCATCAACACCCCCTTCGGCTTCGACGTGTCCGGCACACATGGTGAGACTGACACTCCGCACGTCATCGAGGCGGACGGCCAGGTCACCGCACAATCCGGCATCGCCCTAGGCATGTTCGCGGCCGACTGTCTGCCGGTGCTGCTGGGCGACCCGGTCACCGGTATCATCGGTGCGGCCCACTGCGGCCGTCGTGGTCTGGAGCGCGGCGTGATCGGCACCACGGTGGACCTGATGAAGAGCAAGGGTGCCGACCCGGCGAACATCGTGGCCACACTCGGCCCGCGCATCTGCGGCGACTGCTATGAAGTGGGCGACGAGATCGCCGACCAGTTCATCAAGCGCTTCCCGCTGACCAAGACGAAGACCCGTTTCGGCGGTGCCGGCATCGACATCGCCGAAGCCGCGATGATCGACCTCGCTTTCGCCGGTGTACATCAGGTGGTCGATTCGATGCCGCGCGTGCACGCCGCCACCCAGTACCTTGAGGAAGACCCGGAACTCGCCGAACTGTGCCGTACGGATGGCGAAGGCCCGGCCGAGCTCGCGGAGCGCATCGACAACATCAGCCACAGCATGTGCACGCTCGAAAACCCACTGTGGTACTCGCACCGCCGCGCCGCGCTCGCCAACAAAACACACGAAGGCCGCCTCCTCGCCCTCATCGTGCGTGACTAAACGGAGAATGCGAGCACATTCCGTGGAGAAGATGTGATGCAGTTCACGGACGGCCAGCCCTCACCCTACGGTGGTGCCTATGACTGAGAGACGATTTCGATACCCCCGTCGAGACGCCTACCGTCCAGCCGGTCCCCGCTCAGGGCGCCAAACCGGCGCAAACCGTGCCGGTGGTGGCCGTGGTGCTGGCCGCCGGCTTCGGTACGCGCTTCGACCCCGATAATCCCAAGCAGCTTGTCTCCGTGGGCGGCAAGCCCATCGTGTGCTGGAGCATTGATGCCTTTGAACATTGCGACCGCGTCAGCGACATCGTGGTGGTGGTCAATCCCAAGGTGCGCGGTGAAGTGGAAACGTTGGTTGGCGAGATGGGCTACACCAAGGTCCGCGTCATCATTGACGGCGGTGACGAGCGTGTGGACAGTACCGCCGCCGCGCTCGACATGCTGGCTACGGCTGGCATTCCGGACGATGCCAAGATTCTGATCCATGACGCCGTCCGTCCGTTCGTGGAACAGTCCGCCATCGACGGTTCGATTGATGCGCTCGACCAGTTCACGGCCGCAACCGTGGCCTACGCCTCAACCGACACCGTGCTGTTGACCGAGGATCTGGGCGATTTGAAAGTGGTCAAGTCGGTGCCGGACCGCCCGAACACCTTCCGCGCGCAGACCCCGCAATCCTTCCGCTTCGCGACGATTCGTCACGCTTACGATTTGGCTGCCGCCGACCCGGACTTCCATCCCACCGACGACACGCGCGTAGTGGTCGATTATCTGCCTGATGAACCCGTCGCCATTGTCTCCGGTGCGGAAACCAACCTGAAGATCACCACGCTGGAAGATATTCCCACAGCTGAGCGTATCGCCGAGGAGATTCTCGGTCGTGATCCCAAGGAAGAGGCCCGCGCCCGCATGCACGCCCTGCTGGCCCAAGCGGCCGGCCAGATGCATCGCTAGACTGGCATTATGCGTGAACTCAATGTTGTGATCTCCGGCTTCGACCACTATGACGGCGTGGAGGTCAATCCCGCCGTCGAAGTGCCCAAGGCCATCGCCGAGCAGGGGCTGGGCGTCTCCTCTGCTCCGGACGATCCGTTGGAGCAGGTCGCCGTCACCGTTCATGCTGTCAGCATCCCGGTGAGCTTCGCCAAAGCCTGGCCCACGCTGAAAGAGACGATTGAGGCCACCAAGCCCAATATCGTCATCGCCACCGGGCTCAAGCACGCAGCCCGAGGCGTGATGCTTGAACGATGCGCCACCAACCTGATGGACGCGATCAAGCCAGACGCGGACAACGTGATCCCACGCCGCGAACCCATCGATCCCAATGGCCCGGCCGCCTATTGGACCCGCCTGCCGTTGCGCTCGATCCTGAATGATTTCACGGACGATTCGATTCCGGCCACCTTGAGTTCGGACGCAGGTACGTTCGTATGTAATTCGCTGTTCTACAACTTGCTCAACTGGACCGCCACCCAGGAGCAGGTGCTGGGCGGATTCGTCAGCTTCCCTCCGGTCGTTCCGGCGCATTCCAGCCAGCATGGTCTACCACTCGACCAGCAGATCGCCGCTGGCCGTGATGTGGTGCGCGAAGCCGTGCGCTACTATCTCAAGCCCTCCAGCTCCGACATCCTCATCGCCTAGCACGCTGTGCGCCACGCCGGAATAGAACATGGTTCGCACGCATTGTAACGATTGCGCGTCGCTCAACGCTCAGCGCCAGTGCGATGCGCTACAGTGCTTCAAGGATGTGCCAAGAGCTTTATGCGTGTGCGAAAGGAATAAACAGCGATGGTGGATCGTTTCCCGGTGGTGCTGCGAGGATATGACAAGGAGAAGGTTGATGCTGCCTTCGACGCTACTCAGGAGAGTATGAAGCGTGCGCAGCAGACGTTGGCCAGCATGCGTGAGCAGATTGCGGCGGATGACGACCGTATTCTGCAACTGCAGGCCCAACTTCAGGAAGAGAAGAACAAGAAGCCGGAAGGCAACAGCTTCGCTTCCTTGGGAGCGAACGCCCAGCAGATGCTTGCCTCCGCCGAACAGACGAGTACCGAACTGCTGGAACGCGCCAAGCAGGACGCGTCCTCCATCCGTACCACGGCTCAGGCTCAGGCCGAAACACTGATCAACAACGCCAAGCTGGATGCCCAGCATATTGTTGACGACGCCAATGCCAAGGCCGCCTCGATTCTGACGAACGCCAGCAATCAAGCCGAATCAGTGACCACCTCCGCCAACGAGGATGCCGCACAACTGCGCTCCGAAACTGCCAAGACCATCACCGAACAGCGTCAGACCGTCGAGCTTGAGCTCAGCAACGCGCGCGAAGAGCACACTAAGAAGATGGCTTCCGAACGCTCCACTCAAGAGCGCGAAATCGCCGACATGAAGGCGGAGGCGACCCAGCAGGTTGCCGCAATGCGCAAAAGCGCCAATGAGGAGATCACCAAGCTTAAGTCTGATTCCAACGATCAGATTGAGGCGGCGCTCGCCGAGGCCAACAAGAAGCTCGCCGACGTGCGCGAGCAAGTGTCCAAGATGATGACCGAAGCCCAGCGCAAGGCCAGCGAAATCATTGATGCGGCCAAAACCAAGGGTCAGGAAATCACTGATGAGGCCGAGGTCAAGCGCACCAGCACGATGAGCCAGGTCAACGCCGAGGTCGAGCAGATCCGTCACGACATCGCCGCTCAGCAGGATGAGGCCACGAAGAAGGTCAACGAACTGCTGCAGCACCTCGAAGAGCGTCGTGTGGCGGCCAAGCGGGAAGCCGATGAGTTGGTCGGTCAGGCCAAGAACACTCGCGACCAAGCCGATTCGTATGCCGCGTCCAAGCGCGAGGAGGCGGACATCCAGGCCGCCGCAATCGTACATAAGGCGGGCGAGGAAGCCGATGCGCAGATCGAGGAGCGTCGCGCCGCCGCCCAAAGCGAGCTTGACGGTCTGTCCAAGCGCATCGCCGATCTGCAGGAACGCGAGTCCGTCATCACCCAGCGTGTTTCGGAACTGCGTTCTATGTTCTCGCAGGCGTTCTCCGGATTCGCTTTCGGCGGTAATGCGGCGGCCTCTGGTCAGGATCAGGAAGCCGCTGCCGCGGCGGCATTGCCGGTGGTTGCGCCCGTCCCGGAAGTCAAGCCTGTACACAACGAGGCCGATGACCAGCCGGGTGAGTTGAGCGGAAACGAGTCGGCTGCCGACGATCACAATGAGACAGATGCGGCACCGGCTGATTCGGCTGATTCGGCTGCGCAGAATGAGCAGTCCGAATCGTCTGAGCCGTCCGAGCAGCAGACACAGGGCGAACCGGAGGCCCCGACTCAGGAGAATCCGGCCGTATCTGAGCAGAACGGCGAATGACAGGCCTTCGATTAGACTACTAGCGGTAAGAATTACGGCACCTGCGCTTTCGAGCCAGGTGCCGTATTCGTTTGAATCTGCGCCACAAGCGCACCATCACAGAAGGAGTATGACATGAGTGAATTGACGCCTCTGACCGACGAAGCGTTGAATACCCTGCGCGGCGATTTCGCACAGAGCGGCACCAACCGTCTGGCCATGAACGCGGTGACCGCCGCCGGCATCGACAAGGTGGCTCGCAATTATGACCGCGCTCGTCTGATGCAGCGTCGTTTCTCCACCATCGTTGACAATGGCGAAGCCACCCATCAGGATCGCTCCGGCCGCTGCTGGCTGTTCAGCTCCCTGAACGTGGCCCGTTTCGTGGCCAAGAAGAACATGAACTTGAAGGAGTTCGAGTTCTCCCAGAACTACGCGATGTACTACGACAAGCTGGAGCGCGTCAACTACTTCCTTAAGGATGTGGCCGCTCTGGTGGCTGCCGGAGAGCCTTCCGACTCCCGCCTGATGCAGCACCTGCTCGCCGACGTGATGGGCGATGGCGGCCAGTGGACCATGGCCATGAACGTGTACAAGAAGTACGGCGCTGTGCCCAAGGACCTGTTCCCGGAGACCGAATCCTCCAAGAACACCGGTGAAATGAACATCCAGCTGCGCCACATGCTGCACACCGCCGTGGCGCACATGTACGCCGCTGACGGCGATGCCTCCAAGGTCGAGGCGATTATTGCCGACGCCACTGCTGCCGGCCACCGTATTCTGACCATCCACCTGGGCGAGCCGCCGGTTTCCTTCGACTGGGAATGGACCGACAAGGATGGCGAATTCCACCGCGACGGCGAGATTACGCCGGTTGAGTTCTGGAAGAAGTACGTGGGTCCGGCTGATCTTGAGGACTACGTGTGCCTGGTGGACGATCCGCGCACCGAGCACGCCAAGGGCAAGAAGATCGGCATCGAGCACCTCGGCAATGTGGCTGGCGGCGACGCCACCGAGTACCTCAACGTGCCAAACCAGTTCATGAAGGACTGCGTCAAGCAGATTCTCGTTGAGCAGGGCATTCCGGTATGGTTCGGTGCCGACTGCCACCCGTTCATGGACCGTGAGAACGGCGCTTGGGCCACCGACCTGTTCGAGTACGGCCGCGTGTACGACGTGGACTTCGATTTGGACAAGGAAGCCCGCGTGCGCTTCGGCGACTCCGCCATGAACCACGCCATGGCTTTCGCCGGCGTTGACGTGGCCGACGACGGCACCACCCGCCGCTGGCGCGTGGAGAACTCTTGGGGCGCCAAGATCGCCGACAAGGGCTACTTCACCATGTCCGACGACTGGTTCACCGAATACGTCTACGAGGTAGCCGTCCCGAAGGCCCTGTTGCCCGAGGAATACCAGAAGGCTCTAGAAGAGCCCGCCACCATGCTTCCGGCTTGGGATCCGATGGGCGCACTCGCATAAGAAAGAGCCCGGTGGGCTCTTTCGCGAGTGCGCCGAGCCGCGGCAGCGGCGAGGTGATGTTGAGTCTGCCGTAGGCAGTCAGTCGGAGAGCTTTGGCCTGAAAGATCAGCGCGCCTGAGGCGACAGGCCGTGAAGCGAACAGCCCGGTGGACTGTTCGTAGGCCTGGCTCGCGGTCGTAAGACCGTGAGGGACGCCGAAGGTAGGATTGAGTCTCGCCGTAGGCGAGTCCGTGATTGTTGGGCTCGGAGAGCACTCCGAGCTAGCCCGAAAAGCCGGGAATGCCGATCCATATCGTAGCGAAACACTAATAGACAACCGGTTGCACAAACGTCGAAAAGATGCCATAATAGCCGTACGCCATGCGCTCCCTCAAGCAGGCGTTCCGTTCAATGAAGACGGAGACTGATATACACAAGGGAAAACCGGTAAGGAGTATCGATTGACCGAAATCACCAAGCTGAGTGTGGAAGACCTGCAGTCGTTGCGCGATTCGTTTACCGCAGATGAGACGAACCGAATTGCCATGAACGCGGTGACCGCCGCAGGCATTGACAAGGTTGCCAAGAACTATGATCGTGCCCGTCTGTTGCAGCGTCGTTTTTCCACGATAGTGGACAATGGTGAGGCTACCCATCAGGATCGTTCCGGCCGTTGCTGGCTGTTCAGCTCTTTGAACGTGGCCCGTTTTGTGGCCAAGAAGAACATGAACCTGGAGCAGTTCGAGTTCTCCCAGAACTATGCGATGTACTACGACAAGCTGGAGCGAGTCAACTACTTCCTCAAGGATATGGCCTGCTTGGTCGAGGCCGGGGAGCCTGAAGATTCCCGTCTGGTGCAGCATCTGCTGCGTGAAGTCATGGGTGATGGTGGTCAGTGGACTATGGCCATGAACGTGTACAAGAAGTACGGTGCCGTGCCCAAGGATTTGTTCCCGGAGACCGAGTCCTCCAAGAACACCGACCCAATGAACAACAAGTTGTGCAAGCTGCTGCGACAGGCCGTTGCGCATATGTATGAGAACCCCGAGAATATCGATCAGATCGTGAAGAATGCCACGGAAGCTGGCCACCGCATTCTTACCATTCACTTGGGCGAGCCGCCGGTCTCCTTCGACTGGGAGTGGACCGACAAGGACGACGAGTTCCACCGTGACGGCGAGATCACGCCGGTCGAGTTCTGGAAGAAGTACGTGGGTTCCGCCGATTTGGAAAGCTATGTGTGTCTGGTGGACGATCCGCGTAAGGAACATCCGAAGGGACGCAAAATAGCCATCGAGCATTTGGGTAATGTGGTCGGTGGCGACGCCACTGAGTATCTCAACGTGCCGAACCAGTTCATGAAGGACTGCGTCCGTCGCGTGCTGGTGGAACAGGGCATTCCGGTATGGTTCGGTGCTGAGTGCGGACCGATGATGGATCGTGAGGCCGGTGCTTGGGCCACTGACCTGTTTGAGTACGATCGTGTGTACGGTGTGCGCTTTGATTTGTCGAAGGAGCAGCGCGTGCGCTTTGGTGACTCGGCCATGGATCACGCGATGGCCTTTGCTGGTGTGGATGTGGCTGACGACGGTACTACTACCCGTCGCTGGCGTGTGGAGAATTCTTGGGGCGCCAAGATTGCCGATAAGGGCTACTTTACCATGTCCGATGACTGGTTCACCGAGTACGTCTACGAGGTCGCCGTTCCCAAGGCCCTGCTTCCTGAGGAATATCAGAAGGCTTTGGAAGAGCCGGCGATTTCCCTGCCTGCGTGGGATCCGATGGGTGCGCTTGCATAAGAAAAGCCGACGGCTCTTCGCATAACACAAGGTCCGGCAGATTGACTCTGCCGGACCTTCTTGGTATCTCAGCGGAAAACTTATAATCCGATGGCGAGGGTGCTGACTCCGTGGATCATCAGTTCGACGCCGATGCACAGGATAATAAAACCCATAATGCGCGTAAGCCCTAGGATGCCGCCGGGCCCCAGTTTATGTACCAGTGGTGTGCACCAGCGCAGCAGCGCCATAATGACGATGGATATCACCAATACGGCGATAAGGATGGCCAGCCGCTCACGAGGTTCCGTATACCGGGCCGATAGGCCGATGACTTCGCCGATGGCGCCGGGGCCGGCGATTAGTGGCAGTGCCATCGGTGTAAAGGCGATGTCATTGTCTTGATGCGCTTCCGGATCGCCATGATCAGAGGCCGGTACCAGCATTCGATACCCAGAATGCGCCACCACAAAACCACCTGCGATTTGAATGGCGGGCAGTTCCAGGTGGAACATGTCGAGAATGAACGAGCCGAGGATGGTAAACGCCGCCAATATGGCGAACACATACAGGGATGTGTACCGCGCCTGACAACGGAGTTCTTTCTTGGGCAGGTCGGCGGTAAGGGTGGCGAAGCTGGCCACTGCGCCGACAGGGTTGATGATAGGAAACAAGGCCAATAAGGCCATTGAAAAGACTGCGATGTCTGCTCTCACGTTCCATAAGCGTAATGCAACCGGTTGTCTCAGTCAACGTGAGAACTATATCGAGTGTCGGGCGCGCCAGTGCCCTATGGCGATGTGAAGGATAGTGTTTACAGCGACTTTCTCCGTACCAGTGTCATGTGTTTGATGACGGTGGTGGCGGCCTCTCCGTCAATCATGCGCATGGCAAGGTCGGCTGCCGTGGAGCCCTCTTCTCGCAACGGCTGTTGCACGGTGGTAAGCGGGGGATTGCAACGCTCGGCGATTGGATGGTCGTCGAATCCGACAACGGCGATATCGTCCGGAACTGTTAGCCCGCGCTGTCGAATCGCCTCGATGGCACCTACGGCGATACGATCGGAGCCAGCCAGCAATCCGTCGATATCGTCATGTGTATCCAGCAGTTGCATCATTGCGGAAAAGCCGGCGGTCGCATCCCATCCGGTGAACAGTACCCTGTCGTCGGGCAGTTCGTCACCGCATACACGTCGATAGCCGGTGAGCCGATCGGGGGATGCCGGGTTGGAGCGCGGTCCCAAAATCGATACGGGATGCCGACGTCCGGCGTCATGCATGGCTTGGGCGGCGATTTGGGCTCCATACGTGTCGTCGGAATAGACGCTGGAGAAAATACCCTCATATGAGCGATCCTCCATCTGGCCAAGCATTACGCAAGGGATACGCAGTTTGTACATTTCCTCCAGCAAATAGTTGTTGGCGTAGGGGGAAATGTCGATAACCGCGTCGAATGAGCGTCGTTCCAGATGTTGTTGCACGCGATGACGTTCGAAATCGGTGGATGCCTGCAATAATACCGGTAGATATGACGATTCGCTAAGTTTCTCCGTGATGCCGCTGATAAACATCGCATAGGTCGGATCGTCGAAAAAGCTCGTCGAGCGGCTCGGTAAATGAGGATGGCGATGGTCTCATTGCGGCCCACTGCCAGTGCGCGGCCCCTGTGCATTGGGGAATAAAGCCCATGCTATCCGCGATTTTCTTGATGCGTGCGGTGGTCTCGCGGCGAATGCGTGGAGAATTGTTCAGAGCGCGCGAGGCGGTGGAACATGAGACATTTGCGGCTTTAGCGACATCGGCCAAAGTAACGCGATTGCGCTTTGCCACGGTCATAATTCTCCTTTGAATGCAACAGTAATGCAATGCTATATGAAACGATTGTAACCCAATGTCTCGCAACACACAGGACAACCGGTTGCATATTTTTTTGGCCTTTCGCTGTTTGGTGTGGGTGAGTGGGTCGGGGGGGGGTGGTGGTGCTGGTCGGGTAGTTTGGGGGTATGGATACCACGTCGTTGTTCACCGCCGCCCTGCAACTGCCTGACCCGTGGAGGGTGTCGGGCGTGGAGTTCCGTGACGAGGAGGACGGCAGACGGGAACTGCATATCGCGATCGGGTTCGCGGCGGGTTCGCGGTTCCCCTGCCCGGAACCGGGGTGCGGCGAGGCCGCGTGTCCGGTGCATGACGCGAGGGAGCGCGTGTGGCGGCATCTGAACTTCTTCCAGTACAAGGCGTTCATTCACGCGGGCGTGCCGCGCGTGACGTGCCCCGCCCACGGCGTGCACGCGGTCCCGGTGCCGTGGGCGAGGCCGGGAAGCGGGTTCACGCTCCTGTTCGAGGCGATGGTCGTGGAGCTGGCCAAAAGCCAGCCGGTCGCGGACATCGCCGAGCAGGTCGGCGAACATGACACCCGCCTGTGGCGGTTCATCCGCCATTACGTGGACGAGGCGAGGCTTTACGAGGACTACACGGGCGTGGAGGCCATAGGCATCGACGAGACCAGCCGGAAGGGCCACCGGTACATCACCGTGGTCGCCGACCTGGTGGAGCGCAACGTAATCTGCGTGGTCCCGGGCAAGGACTCGACCACGATCAAACGGTTCGCGCGGGATTTCATGGATCACAACGGCGATCCCGACCGGGTGCGTCTGGTTACCTGCGACATGAGCCTGGGGTTCGCCAAGGGCATCCGCGAGCGGCTGCCCAACGCGGCGAGAATCATCGACAAGTTCCACGTGATCAAACACGCCAACGAGGCCGTCGACAAGGTCCGCAAACAGGAGGCCCGCGGCAACGCGCTGCTCAAGCGGACCAAGTACCTGTGGTTGAGGAACGAATCGAACCTGACCGGCCTGCAATTGGAAACCAAGCGCAGCCTGCAACGGCGACGATTGAAAACCGGACGCGCCTGTCAGATGCGCGAGACCCTCCAGGACATCTACGACACCAGCGCCGATCGAGCCGAGGCCGAGACGGCCCTCAAGCGTCTGTGCTCGTGGATGACGCGCTCCCGACTCGAACCCATGAAAGAGTTCGCCCGCCAGATACGCCGCCACTGGCGGGACATCCTCGCCTACTTCGACCACCCCTACACCAACGCGATCCTCGAAGGACTCAACAGCGTCATCCAGAACGTCAAGACCCGAGCCCGCGGATTCAAGAACATGGGCTACTTCAGCACCATGATCTACCTGACCTGCGGCAAACTCGACCTCAGCACCGTCACCACCTGACAGACCCACCCACACCAAACAGCGAAAGGCCTAATTTCTTTATAGAAATCATGGATCATGGTTTGTCCATTGAGCACCAAATCAGGAATGATCTAGTGGAACTGGCGAAACGAATTAATGCGCCGTTAGTCGCAACTAGTGATGTGCATTATGCAAAGCGTGATGACAGTCTAAAACATGATGTGCGTATATGCATTGAAACAGGTGATGTGATGGATGGTCCTCATCGTTTCAAGTTTGAAAGCGAGGAGTATTATTTGCGTTCATCTGCGGTTATGCGGTCTCTGTTCTCCGATGTGCCTGAAGCCTGCGACAATACGTTGCTCATAGCAGAGCGGTGCGATACCGGATTTTGTGTAGCGGAAGATGGCTCATTAATGCCGCAGCATGTTGGTGCTGATGGCCGAGCGTCGAGTGAAATTCTTCAAGGGGAAGTTGAAGGATGGCTGCAAACGAAGTATGGAAGCATACCGGATTCAGTGTGGAATCGTGCTCAACACGAAATGGCTGTGATTCGTGAAACCCATGCTGAAGAATACTTGATGGCCGTCGCATATTGTACGAATCGATTGCGAGAAGAGGGGCATTTGGTCGGGCCCGGGAAGGGGATATTGGCTCGCAGCCTTGTCGCCTATGCGCTGGGGATTAGTGAGATTGATCCCATCGAATACGATTTACCCTTTACTGATTTTCAAGATTCAGTCTTTCCTACAGCTGTTTTGCAAACGGAACGGGGACTGTCCAGGCGGGTATTGCAATATCTATGTGACCGATATGGGAATGGTTATGCAGCTGCTGTAATTGCATACAGCCGTTTTAACGATGCCAAGGCAGTGAAAGATGTGTCGCATGTATGCGGATATCAACGGTTCTGGGATGCATCCTCGGCTGAGGTTTGGTTGCAGGATAACGCCAAGAAGTCTATTGCGGATGGGTTGAAAGACTGTATATATGACTGTTCCGTTCGCAGTGATGTGTTGGCTCTTTGCAACAAGCCCCTTGCCGAAGTAACGTCCATTGTTCGTTTTCCTTCGGGGGCAGAAAGCACCGCGTTTGATGCAAAAGGCTGTGATGAACTTGGGCTTCCTCGTCTCCGTATTGCAGGTTCGAGAGTTTTGCAGGTGGTGCAGGATGCCCTTCGATTCATACCGGATTGCAATGTGCCGCAAGTATGGGACGATTCTTGCAGTTCGTTGGATGATTGAGCCGTGTGTATGACTTACTGTCCGCGGGCTATACGGCCGGTATTCCATTCTTGGATGGAATGAAGAGCGAACTGATGCGGCAGAAGCTTACCTCTTTTGCGGAGCTAATTGACATATGCCATAGCAGAGGTGCCGACCGCGCAGATGCTGTTGCTCGTGCAATGTTCGCATACCGTGTCGCCTATGTGAAAACGTTATACACAATCGAATTCATGACCGCAATGTTGAATAGTTATAACGAGGATGGCGCTAGAGCGAAACTGGAAAGTATATTTGAAGAAATGTACTGTTTAGGTATTCATGTAAGAATGCCAAACATTAATCAATCTCAATATTATGCGACAGCGTATTCCAGTACCGGTGACGATGAGAAATCGGCATATGGAATTCAGCTC
>ENA-OQHF01001594-OQHF01001594.1-human-gut-metagenome-genome-assembly--contig:-NODE-1594-length-12273-cov-2.467726_pt1 | contig 12273 bp, 8 predicted proteins | sample MGYA00242559_ERZ504709 | MGnify/ENA primary metagenome ERZ504709 (study PRJEB26092, sample SAMD00036203) | human gut metagenome | host: Homo sapiens | study: EMG produced TPA metagenomics assembly of... | reverse complement strand
CGTCGACGCCGTTCGCATCTGCAGAAAAGGTGATGCTCAGTTTATGTGGCAGGCAGACGATCGGTTGCGGTCCGTGGCTGCGCACGCCTTCGATGCAACCGCAACCTCGATCCGGACATGCGGCGCTCGACTGCACGGCGACTGCGACTCGCGAACGCGGATCGTGCTTCTCTGCGCCGGCGCGCCGACGGTGAATGTTTCTGTTTCGCGCACCTGACTGAGATCGTATTCGGCGATGACTTCTCCGTCCAGCGTGATCGTGGCGATCGTTCGTCGGCGCCGCGCAGCCAGAACCAGTACACACTTCCGGCTGCGAGCACGAGCACCAGCGCCAGCGCAGCGAGCAAAAATCTGCGCCGCTTCATGAGACGACCTCCGCTGCGCTGCCGGCTGACAAGGTGAGCGCGTCTGCGATCCCTGCGCTGACGGTGACTGCGCCGTCATCTGCAAGCAGCACCATATCAAAGTCGTCGCGATTGGATCGCCAAAATTCAACCGCCGCCTCTTTTCCCATAATATAGAGCGCCGTCGACAGTCCGTCCGCCAGCGTGCCGTCGTCGGAAACGATCGTCACCGAGCTGAGCCCGCTTTCCGCAGGATAGCCTGTGCGTGGATCGATGATGTGGTGATAGACGATGCCGTCCTGCTCAAAATTGCGTTCGTAGGCGCCGGAGGTGATCACCGCCTTATCGGCGAGCTCGAGGGTGGCGAAAAGCGCGCGCTCGTCCGCCGGATCCTGCAGACCGACGCGCCAGAGACTGCCGTCTGGTTTTGTGCCCAGCGCCTGCACATTGCCGCCGAGGGAGAGGATGCCGTTTTCGACGCCATTCTCGCGGAAAATTTCCATCACCCGCGCCGATGTGAAGCCTTTGGCAATGCCGCCGAGATCCACCTTCGCGTCGGCGGGAATCGTGACTGTGCTGTCAGAGATCGCGATCTCTTCGTCGTCAACGTGCGCCAGGAGCGCAGACAGCTCCGCTTCATCCGGCACGCGATAATCGCCGTTCGTAAATCCCCAGGCTTCCATCAGCGGCGCGATCGTCGTTGAAAAAAGTCCGTCTGTCGCCGCGGAGATTTCCTTCGCGCGCGTCAAAAGCGCCAGCGTGTCCGCAGAGGCTGTGATCTGCTTTTCCGCATTCAGCCGCGCGATCTCGCCGTCGCTTGAAGCGATCGACCAGAGCGCATCCAGCCGCTCGATCTCGGCGACAGCCTCGTCCAGCGACGCGTCTGCGTTTTGCCCATAGGCTTCCAGCGTCATCACCGTGTCCATCGCGTACACCGTGCGCGTCTCGCTCTCGGCAGCCGTTTCGCCGCAGGCAGTGAGGGACAGGGCAAAAATCGTCAGCAGCAGCGCTGCAAGTTGTCTTTTCATAGGTTCTCCTGCAAAAACAATTTATCAAGCGTAGCTTATCAAATGTATTTTACCCGCGTCTGTACGGTCTGTCAAAAGCAAAAAAATTTGAACCGCCGTGCGGAAACGTTTATAAAAAGGGGGAGAGCCTCTTCTATAATAAGAGGCTCTCCCCGATCTGCGTCTGCGCGCAGGCAAAATTATTTTCTCTCGAGCGAGACGCGATACGTAAGCCGCAGGAACGTGGCGTTCAGGATGACGCTCACGACCTCCGCGATCGGGAAGGCGAGCCACACAAGCTCGAGCCGCCCCGTGAGCGAGAGCAGATACGCCGCCGGCAGCAGCACGACGATCTGGCGGCAGACGGAATTGATGAGCGCATAGATGGGCTTGCCGAGCGCCTGACACGCGCTGCCCGCGATGATGCTGAAGCCCGCGAGTGGGAAATGTACGCGATGATGCGCAGCGCAACACGACCGATGGAGAGCATTTCGTCCGTCGGCGAGAACATCCCCAGCAGCGTTTCGGGGATGAGCTCGAAGAGCGCGCAGCCGACGCACATGATGCCGATGGCCGTGAAGACTGTCAGGCGGACGGTCTTGCGCACGCGGTCGAATTTCTGCGCGGCCGTAGTTGTACGACACGATGGGCACCATCGCGTTGTTGAGGCCGAAGCACGGCATGAAGATGAAGCTCTGGAGCTTGAAGTAAGCACCGAACACCGCGGTCGCCGCCTCGGTGAACGAGATGAGAATTTTGTTCATGCCGAACATCATCACCGAGCCGATGGACTGCATGATGATCGACGGAATGCCGATGGCGTAGATGTCCGCCACCGTCGCGCGGTGGGGACGGATGTCCTTGAGGTGGATCTGCACCTCGGGATTTTTCTTGAGGTTCAGGAAAGGCCGAGGCCCGCGCCGACGAACTGGCCGACGATCGTGGCGACCGCCGCGCCCGCGACCTCCATGCGGGGAAAGCCCAGAAGGCCGAAAATCAAAATTGGGTCGAGCACGATGTTGCACACCGCGCCCGCGATCTGCGAGATCATCGAAAGGTCCGTCCGCCCCGTGGACTGGAGCAGGCGCTCGCCGTAAATTTGCAGGAACAGTCCGAGCGAGCCGCCGATGCAGATCATCACATAATCACGGCCGTAGGCGATGATCTGCGCATTCTCCGTCTGAAAGCGAAAAAACGGCGTGGCGAGCGAAAAGCCGAGGACAGCAAAGACGGCGGCGGTGCAGAGCGTCAGGAAAAGTCCCGTGCCCGCGGCGCGGTCGACCGCCTGCATGTTCTTTTCACCCAGCGAACGCGCGAGCAGCGCGTTCATACCGACGCCCGTGCCCACAGCGAACGCGATGCACAGCGTTTGCAGCGGAAAAGCGAGCGATACGGCGTTCATTGCGTCCTGACTGAGCCGCGCGACGAACACGCTGTCGACAATGTTGTAGAGCGCCTGAAAGAGCATCGATATCATCACGGGCCCCGCCATGTTGGCCAGCAGCTTGCCGATGGGCATCGTGCCCATCTTGTTTTCTCTGGTATTTTCTGCCATGTTTCCTCCCTGTTTACCTTTTTACGTTCCGACATATAAAATTCCGGCGCCGCAGCGCCGGAATCAAAGTTTGATCATTTTTTCCGCGACCCGCGCGCCCTCCAGAGGGGCTTCTCTTGCCCGCTGCGGGGCAATTCACCTTCTGGAAAAAATTCATCTCAGAGGGCAAGTGTGCGAGCAACGCGAGTGCGCGCAGCACTCTGCAAGCCCCTCTCAAAAATGTGCTTCGCACATTTTTGAATTATTTTTTCAGCTCCCCGTTCGCAGACTTGGTGAGATACGCGTTGATGAAGCCATCGAGGTCGCCGTCCATGACGGACTGAATGTTGCCAGTCTCGTAGTCGGTGCGCGTGTCCTTGACAAGCTGGTAGGGCATGAAAACGTAGGAGCGGATCTGGCTGCCCCATTCGATCTTGAGCTGCACGCCCTTGATGTCGGAGATCTTCTCCGCGTGCTGCTGAATTTTGAGCTCCATGAGCTTGGATTTGAGCATCTGCATGGCGTAGTCGCGGTTCTGGAACTGCGAGCGCTGGGTCTGGCAGGCGGTGACGATGCCCGTGGGCTTGTGGATGAGTCGAACGGCAGAGCTCGTCTTGTTGACGTGCTGGCCGCCGGCGCCGGACGCGCGGTAGACCTGCATTTCAATATCCTCGGGACGAATTTCGACCTCAATGTCGTCGGGCAGCTCAGGCATGACCTCGAGGGCTGCAAAGCTCGTCTGGCGGCGGGCGTTCGCGTCGAACGGGGAAACGCGCACTAAGCGGTGCACGCCGTTTTCGCCCTTCAGATAGCCGTAGGCGTTCTCACCCTTGACCATGACCGTCGCGCTCTTGAGACCGGCCTCGTCGCCGTCGAGATAGTCGAGCATCTCGAATTCAAAGCCGTGCTTGTTCGCCCACTGCATATACATGCGGTAGAGCATCTGCGCCCAGTCCTGCGCCTCGGTGCCGCCCGCGCCGGCGTGGAAGGTCAGAATCGCGTTGCAGTTGTCGTATTCGCCGGAAAGGAGCGTCGTGAGTCGCGCCTGCTCCACATCGGCTTCGAGCTTTTTGTAGCCCTCTTCGAGCTCTGGCAGCAGGCTCGCGTCGTCCATCTCCGTTCCCATGTCGATCAGCGCGAGCAGATCGTCGCGCGTGGAAACGAGCTTTTCGTAACGGTGAATTTTATTTTGCAGCTGCTTGGAGCGCATCTGGTTTTTCTGCGAGCGCTCCAGATCGTTCCAGAAGCCGTCCTCGTGCGCCTCGAGCTCGAGGCGGTTCAGCTCCTGGCGGGCCTGCTCGATCTCCAGCGCCTTGAAGAGGTTTTCAAATGTTTCGTCCATCGCAAGCAGCTTCTGCTTGTAGGAATCGTATTCGATCACAGCCATGGCGTTCTCTCTCCTTACTTTTATCCTTCATTAGCCGAAAAAGTATATCACACACACCGTGCAAAGGCAAGAAAAATCCGCCTCTCGGGACGAAAATTCCCGTGGAAGCGGCCCTTTTTTCGCCTTTCCGGCGATAAAAACAAAAAAGCCACGCTTTCGCGTGGTCGATACAACGGATCTCAGCGCTCGCTGATGATCTGCTTGGTGCTGCCGAAGATCATGTCGTCAACATCCTGCTTGATGAAGTTCTCAAACATATTCGTTTTCACGCTCCTTTCTCTCATTTACTTCAGTTTGTATTATAGACGCGGGAAACGCAAATTTCAATCGTCAGCTCTCATGGCTTTGCCCAAAAAATTTAGCGGCTTTTTCATACAAGTTGCTATATCTACACTTGCATTTCCGTTATTTTCCACTTATAATAAATAGAAATGATGTATGAAGCGGAGGAGTCGGACTATGGCGGCTTTCGTCACATTTGAGGATGTTTCCAAGGTCTACCACAGCGGAGAGATCGAAATTCGCGCGGTGGACCACATCAGCTTTACGATCGAAAAGGGTGAATTCTGCGTCATCGTCGGCCCCTCGGGCGCGGGCAAGACGACGGTCCTCAACATGCTCGGCGGCATGGACGCCTGCTCGGGCGGCACCATCACGGTCGATGGGACGCGCGTGAGCGGCTTCAACGCCCGCCAGCTCACGACCTATCGCCGCCACGACATCGGCTTTGTCTTCCAGTTCTATAACCTCGTCGGCAACCTGACGGCACTTGAAAACGTCGAGCTCGCGGCGCAGATCTGTAAAGACCCGCTCGACGCAGCGACGGTCTTGAACGAAGTCGGTCTGTCCGCGCGCGCGAACAACTTCCCCGGTCAGCTCTCCGGCGGCGAGCAGCAGCGCGTCGCCATCGCCCGCGCGCTGGCGAAAAATCCGAAGCTCCTGCTCTGCGACGAGCCGACCGGCGCGCTCGACTATGTGACGGGCAAGCAGATCCTCAAGCTTTTGCAGGATACCTGCCGGGAAAAGGGTGTGACGGTCGTGGTCATCACGCACAACAGCGCCATCACGCCGATGGCCGACCGCGTCATCCACATCAAAAACGGCACGGTGGAGAGTATGCAGTGCAATGAGCATCCGACCAGCGTGGAACTGATCGAATGGTAACGAAGAAATCGGAACGAAAGGGGGCGGCGCGATGAAAAACGCCATGCAGAAGGACTTCTGGCGCGAGATCCAGCACACGCGCAGCCGCTTTTTCTCCATTATGATCCTGGTCGCGCTATCGGTCGCGTTTCTCTCCGGTCTCAAGGCGACCGCGCCGGACATGAAGCGCACGGGCGACGATTATCTCGATTCCCTGCACTTGGCGGACATTCAAGTGCTCTCGACGCTCGGCCTGACCGACGATGACATCACGGCCATTCGCGCGCAGGACAAGGTCGAGGACGCCGAGGGCGAGTACGTCATCGACGCGTTTGCCTCGTCCGATTCGCTCGACGCGGTGGTCAAGGTCCTCTCCCTCACGGGCCGCGGCATCAATGAGGTGCTGCTGCGCGGCGGGCGCATGCCCGAGCGCGCGGACGAGTGCGTGGTGGAGGAAAACATGCTCTCGCTGATGAACATCGCGATCGGAGATCGCATCACCCTGACGCCGGGGGACGATCTCTCCGACGCGCTCGCGCAGGACACGTATACGGTCGTCGGCACGGTGCGCTCGCCCGTGTACCTTGCGGTGGAGCGCGGCACGTCGACACTCGGCAGCGGCACGGTCAAGGCGTATCTGTACCTGCCGCGCGAGGCGTTCACGCTCGACTACTACACGGCGGCCTATGTGCGCGTCTCCAGCGCGGCGGAGATGACCGCGTTTTACAGCGACTATGACGACTATATCGACGCCGTCATCGACGAGCTGGAGCCGTTCGGCGACGCACGCTCTCAGCTGCGGCACGACGATCTTGTCGACGAGGCGACGGAAAAGCTCGATGATGCACAGAAAGAACTGGACGACGCGAAGGCCGAGGCCGACGAAAAGCTCGGCGACGCGCAAAAAGAACTGAGCGACGCGCGCAAAAAGCTCGACGACGGCTGGAAGGATTACTACGACGGCCAGCAGGAGCTCAAGGATGCGCGCGTCGAGCTGGACGATGCAAAGATCGAGCTCGACGACGGCGAAATGCAATACCTCAACGGAATGGACGAGTACGAAAACGCGCTGGACGAGTACGAAAAGGGCAGGGCAGAGTATGAAGACGGCCTCGCCCAGTACGAGGACGGCGTCAAGGAGCTTGAGAGCGGCGAAAAAGAGCTTGCCGCAGGCAGGAGCAAACTGGAAAGCGGCCAGCAGCAGCTCAATTCGCTGGCCAAGACTGTGACGGACGCGCTCGCGGGCACAGGCTCTCCTTATGCGGGCGCGCCGGGGAAGCTGCTCGACGATCTCGGCCGCGGCGACAGCGCAGCCATCGCTGCGACGGACGCCGCGCTGGGCGGTATGCGCGCGCAGCTTGAAGGCGGCATCGCGCAGGCGCAGGGCACGATCGACAAGATGCAGGCACAGCTCACTGAGGTCAATGGTACCCTTTCAGCGCTTGAGCAGAAGCCCACCGAGGAAATGTCGGAAGAGGAACTCGCGGCGTACCAGGCGCAGCTTGCGGAGCTGCAAGGCGCAAAGCAAAAGCTCGAGGCCGGCATTGCCGAGGCGCAGGCGAAAAAAGCGGAGCTTACCCAGCAGCTTGCCCAGCTGCAAAGCGTCAGCGCGAGCAGCATCGCCGCAAACAAGCGGGAACTGGACAACGGCTGGAGCGAGTATTACAGCGGCGCGGCCGAGCTCGACGTGGGCAGAAAAGAGCTGCTTGACGCCAAAAAGCAGCTGGACGACGCAAAAGCGCAGCTCAACGACGCGCCCGCGCAGCTCGCGGACGCGAAGCAGGAGCTTGCCGACGCGCGCAAAAAGCTCGACGACGGCTGGAAGGACTACTACGACGGCGAAGAGCAGTACGCCGACGGCGTCAAGGAGCTCTCGGACGCCTACACTGAGCTGACGGACGGCGAGCGCGACTACCGCAAGGGCCTGCGCGAATACGCGGACGGCAAGGCGGAGGCGGATGAGAAGATCGCCGACGCGCAGGAGAAGATCACCGACGCGCGCCGCAAGGTCGCGGATATCGACAGCTGCGAATGGTACATCTTCAGCCGCAGCTACAACCCTGGCTACACGGGCTTCGGCCAGGACGCCGACCGCATGGCGAACCTCGCGAGCGTGCTGCCGATCATCTTTTTCCTCGTCGCGGCGCTCGTGTGCCTGACGACGATGACGCGCATGGTCGAAGAGCAGCGCGTGCAGATCGGCGCGCTCAAGGCGCTCGGTTACAGCCGCCTTTCGATCTCACGGAAGTACATCGGCTACGGGCTGCTGCCGAGCCTTGTCGGCGGCGTTCTGGGCCTTGTCATCGGCTATATCCTGTTCCCGAAGATGATCTTCACGGCCTATCAGATCATGTATCAGATGCCGGATATCGAACTGCACGCCTACACGGATATTTCGCTCTTTTCCGTGCTTGCGGCGGTCGCCTGCACGACAGTCGCGACGCTCTGGGCCTGCCTTGCCACGCTGCGCGAAACGCCTGCGAGCCTGATGCGCCCCCGCACGCCGAAGGCGGGCAAGCGCGTGTTCCTTGAGTATATCAAGCCCCTGTGGAGACGTATGTCGTTCATCCACAAGGTCACGGCGCGCAACCTCTTCCGCTATCAGAAGCGCTTCTGGATGACGGTCATCGGCATCGGCGGCTGCACGGCGCTCATCATCGCGGGCTTCGGCATGCGCTCATCGCTTCTTTTCACGATGTCGCGCCAGTATGACGAGCTGTTCCACTACTCGGCACAGGTGACGCTTGCCGACAACGCCCTGCCCGAGGAGCGCGCGGCGGTGGAGGACTTCCTTGCAGGCGACTCCCGCGTTGTGAACTACATCCCCTGTGCGGCCTCGTCCGCCACGGTGGTCACCCCCTCCTATTCAACCACCGCCTATGTCGAGGTGATGGCCTCCGACGAGATCGGCAAGGTCGTGGACCTTTTCGACTACAAGAGCGGAGATCCCATCACAATGGGCGATGAGGGCGTATACATCGACCAGAAGCTCTCCGAGCTTTTGAAGGTCTCGGTGGGCGACACCTTCTTCCTCGACGGCGACGTGCGCGGCGATGTGACGGTCGCGGGCATCTACGAGCACTATACGGGCCACTTCATCTATATGACGCCCGGCTACTATGAAAATGCGCTCCACGCCGACGGCGAGCCGAACGCCTACCTTCTGAACTTCACGAGCGACGATACCGACACCTGCAACGCCATTTTTGAAAAGCTGCTCGACATGAGCGGCGTGGCGACGACCTCGCGCATGCGCGACACGCAGGATACCTACATGCACAGCATGGAGCGCGTGGACTTCGTTGTGGTCATCATCATTCTGGCGGCGGCGGCGCTGGCGATGGTCGTGCTCTTCAACCTTTCGAACATCAACATCACCGAGCGCCAGCGCGAGCTCGCGACGATCAAGCTGCTGGGCTTTTACGACGGCGAGGTCTCGGCCTATGTGTATCGCGAAAACATCGTACTCACGCTGTTCGGCATCCTGCTCGGCTGCTTTATGGGCCACTGGCTGCACATTTACCTCGTGCGCTCGACGGAGATCGATTTGATGATGTTCGGACGTCAGACCGCGCCGTCGGCCTACGTGTACGCGGCGATCCTGACGGCGCTGTTCTCGCTGCTCGTCAACGTGCTCGCGCACTTCAGGATGAAGAAGATCGACATGGTCGAGAGCCTCAAGAGCGCGGAATAAAATTTCTTGTTTCAAGGCGGGACGGTGTGCTACAATAAGGGGCGGCAAAAGCCGCCCCTTACTATTGTCGAAAAAGCGGCATGCCGCTTTTTCAAGGAGAATTCGCTGCGCTTCGTGCCTTGCCACCCGCAGGGCGGCTGCGACATTGCACCGTCGCGGCATTACGATTCCCGCGCCCTTTCAGGCGCGCCAATCGTGCCGCTTCCTCGAAAACGGCTTGCTGTTTCCGTCACAGACGGCGCTTCACCGTTTTCCGCTCCGCGCAAAGTGTTTTCTGCCAGAAGGTGAATTGCCCCGCAGCGGGCAAGAGAAGCCCCTCTGGAGGGCGCACATGTCGCGGCAGAAAACGGATTTGAATTGATTGCGTGCCGTGCGCGGCACGCAACTCTGCGAGGCTTTTTGGCTTATAGCCTCCTTATAGATTGGAGTTCCCATGGCGAGACAAAGAAAAAAACATCATTTCTGGCGCAACCTGCTCATTTTGATCGTGCTGTTCGGCATTTACCTCTACTGGGGCAACCGCAGCATCGAGACCGACGAGGCGACATTCACCTCAGGCGCGCTGCCTGCGGGCTTTGACGGCTGCCGCATCGTGCAGCTCAGCGATCTGCATGGCAAATACTTCGGCAAGGGCAACGAGCGCCTGTACAGTGCGGTCAAGGCCGCGCATCCGGAGTATATCTTCGTGACGGGCGACTTAGTCGACCGCAAGACCGAGAACCCGACCATCTACGCCGGCGAGGTCGGCGCGGCGCTCTCGGCCATCGCACCGACGTATTACGTCACGGGCAACCACGAGTGGGGCCACGGCACAAAGGTCGTGGAGGAGATCAAGCGCACACTGCGGGAGAGCGGCGTGACGGTGCTCTCCAACGAGTTTACGTATCTTGCGCGCAACGGTGATACCATCGTGCTCGCGGGCATCGACGACCCGAACGGCTACGCCGATCAGGAAACGCCGTACGAGCTTGCTCAGGAGGTCTACGCCGCCTGCGGCGACCCCTTCTGGCTGCTGCTCGCGCACCGAAACGACCGCTTTGCGCGGGAATACAGTCTCCTCGGTGCAGACTTAACGATCTCCGGTCACGGCCACGGCGGCATCTGGAGATTTCCGTTCGTGGGCGGGGTGTTCGGCACGCAGAGGAACCTCTTCCCCACGCACACGGCGGGCTTTTATTCAGACAACGGCGCATCCGTCTTCGTCAACCGCGGGCTCGGAAACTCGCCGCGCGTCATCCCGCGCATTCTGAACAGGCCGCAGGTGGCGGTCATCACACTGGAAAGGGGCTGAGGCTATGCGTGAATTTTCTGCCGGAAGCTACGATGTCGCCGTCATCGGCGCGGGACATGCGGGCATCGAGGCATCTCTTGCCTGTGCGCGCCTCGGCATGAAAACGGTGTGCTTTACCATCAACTTAGACGCGGTGGGCAACATGCCCTGCAACCCCGCCATCGGCGGCACGGGCAAGGGCCATCTCGTGCGCGAGCTCGACGCCCTCGGCGGCGAGATGGCAAGGGCGGCTGACTTAGCCTGCATTCAATACCGCATGCTCAACCGGGGCAAGGGCCCCGCCGTCTGGTCGCTGCGCGCGCAGGCCGACCGGCGGCGCTACCAGAGCGTGATGAAGCACACGCTCGAAACGCAGGAAAATCTGCTGCTGCGGCAGGCGGAGATCGTCGACTTACGCGTCACCGACGGCCACGTGTCCGCCGTTGTGACCGAGACAGGCGGCGTTTACGCGGTCAGGGCTGTCATCCTCTGCTCGGGCACATTTTTGGATGGCCGCACCATCGTCGGCGAATGCGTGCGCGAGAGCGGCCCCGACGGGATGCACGCCTCGCTCACGCTGGCGGACGCGCTCAAAAAGCTCGGACTGCCGCTGCGCCGTTTCAAGACCGGCACGCCGCCGCGCGTGAACGCACGCAGCGTCGATTTTTTCTCAGATGGAGGTGCAGACGGGCGACAAAACGCCGCTGCCGTTCTCGTTTTCGACGGAACACCCGCCCGAAAATCAGGCGGTCTGCTACCTGACTTACACCACGGAGGAGACGCACCGCGTCATCCGCGAGAATCTGGATCGCAGTCCCATCTACTCTGGCGTCATCGAGGGCGTCGGTCCGCGCTACTGCCCGAGTATCGAGACAAAGATCGTCCGCTTTCCCGACAAGCCCCGCCATCAGCTCTTCATCGAGCCCATGGGCCTCGATACAGAAGAACTCTACATTCAGGGCTTTTCGTCGTCCATGCCCGAGGAGGTGCAGATCGAAATGCTGCACTCGGTCAAGGCCTTGAGCACGCGGAGATTATGCGCCCGGCCTACGCCATCGAATATGACTGCATCGACCCGACCGCGCTCTACCCGACGCTTGAATACAAGCACATTTCGGGCCTGTACGGCGCGGGACAGTTCAACGGCTCGTCGGGCTACGAGGAGGCGGCGGTGCAGGGCTTCGTCGCGGGCGTGAACGCCGCACGCAAATTAAAGGGCGAAACGCCGTTCATTCTGGGCCGCGAGCAGGCGTACATCGGTACACTCATCGACGACCTTGTGACCAAGGGAACGAACGAGCCCTATCGCATGATGACGAGCCGCAGCGAGTACCGCCTCATCCTGCGGCAGGACAACGCCGACGAGCGCCTTGCGCCCATCGGGCACGAGCTTGGCCTTGTCAGCGATGAAACGCTGCAAAAGGTCGTGGGCAAATACAACGCGGTGCGCCGCGAGATCAAGCGCCTCGAGCACACGGGCGTCCCCTCGTCCGACGCGCTCAACGCGCTGTTGACTTCGCGCGGCACGGCGGAGGTGCACGACGGCAGCCCGCTCATCGCGCTGCTGCGTCGACCGCAGCTCACCTATGACGACCTGCGAGATTTTGATGCGGGCTGCCGCGCCTTCCCGCCCGCACTCGCCGAGAGCGTGGAGATCGCCGTCAAGTACGAGGGCTACATCCGCCGCCAGATGGCGGAGGTCGCGGAGTTTGCGCGCCTGGAGCACCGCGCCATTCCCGAGGATATCGATTACGCGAAGATCGACGGTCTCCGTCTGGAGGCGCGCGAAAAGCTCGCCGCCATTCGTCCGCAGAATCTGGGGCAGGCGGGGAGAATCTCGGGCGTCAGTCCGGCGGATGTTGCAGCTTTAATGCTCTATATTACTTCAAAAACG
>ENA-OQHF01001592-OQHF01001592.1-human-gut-metagenome-genome-assembly--contig:-NODE-1592-length-12291-cov-6.362463_pt1 | contig 12291 bp, 14 predicted proteins | sample MGYA00242559_ERZ504709 | MGnify/ENA primary metagenome ERZ504709 (study PRJEB26092, sample SAMD00036203) | human gut metagenome | host: Homo sapiens | study: EMG produced TPA metagenomics assembly of... | reverse complement strand
TTAAAGCTCAAGATGAGAAATGGCCAAAAATTGATAGAATATTAAGGCATTTAGTATTATCGAATTCTAAATTAACCCGTAAATAAAGCAATCTCTAGCACACAAATTGTTTACTCTTAGAAAAAATTAATAAGGAATTATATAGCTGTAAGATTACTTCAGAATTTAGTTATGATATTAATGTCAAAGACGCAACTAAAGAAATGGGTATTCAAAGTTATCTTAAACTTAATCGTATCCCAATAGATCAAATTGCATCGATTGGAGATAGTTTAAATGATATAGGAATGTTTAAACTTTCAAAATATAGTTTCTGTATGAAACACGGAAATGAAGAAGCAAAATCTATATCAAGTTATGTTATTAATGGGGTGAATGAAGCTATAGAAATAATAGAAAGGTTGAATGAATATGAACAATAAATATATTTTTTTAAAGCCAACATTCTTTAATGCATTATGGGGAGATGGATCAATCCTAAAAAAATATAATGTAGATAAGTATATTCCAGAAGAAACAGATAGAAATACAATTGCTGGTTTAGGAGCTTTTAGTGGATTGTCTAGTGATGCTAATGAGATATTAAATGGTGATTACAAAGGAAAAAAATTAAATGAACTTTATGATGAACATCCAGAATTATTTGGTACTCCATCAACGCTGAAGTGGGAACATATTCCAGTCTCTATGGGGATAGGTTATGCTTGTTCTGACCTAAGTATTCAAGTTCATCCAACAGAAAATTATGCATTGAAAGAATTAAATTGTCACGGAAAAAGTGAGAGTTGGTATATTGTTGATTGTCCACATAATTCAAATATTGTTATGGGCCATAATGCTAAAACTATGAAAGAATTAGAAGATTATATTGATAAAAAGGATTGGGAAGGATTATTAAAGCGATATCCAATTATGCCTGGATCATTTTATAATATTCAAGCAGGAACATTACATGCGATTCAAAAAGGAACTATGTTTATGGAAGTTTGTAATCCTTGTCCAGTAACGTATAGATTCTATGATTATGACCGTTTGGATAGAGATGGAAAAAAACGTCAATTAGATATCGAAAGAGCAAAGGAAAATATTTTGATTCCATTCGTTTGCCAAAATACATATTACCGGTACAGAAATGATAAAGGTGTTACTGAAATTAATTTAACAGATAATGAAAATTTCTCCGTATATAAATATGTTATTGATGGTGAAGGAAAATTACAAATGCCAAAACCTTATTTAGGTGCATTTGTAATCGAAGGAACTGGTGAAATAGATGGTATTCCATTAAAAGCAGGGGATTGTTTATTAATCACTGCTGAAGTTAAAGAATTAAAGTGGAAAGGAGATATGACAATTTTAGCTTATAGTGGATAAGTTTTGTCGTTAGTATAATTTATGTACGAAGTAGAAAATAGAGTTCCTAATTTTGATTTATATCCTGTTAAAACAATGAATGATATAAAAGCAAATATTGGTGTTGATGAAATTGTAAAAACATAAAAAACCAAATCAATAAAGATAATTATACTATTTGTTTTGATTATTATTATGGAATTAATGAAAAAGTCATTAAAGATATAATTGAAATGTTAAATCCAACTTCATTGTTTGATTCGAATTTTGCAAAATATAGTGAAGATATTGTACAAGAAAAATTTGGTACATTTATTACAGAAGATAGGGTTAACGGAGTTTTTAGTGTAGCAAAGCTCATCGATTATTTTGATCAAAAAAAGATACTAGAGTTAAGAAATAAAATTAAAGAATCTAAAGGTTTAACAATTTTATATGGTGTCGGAGCTAGTCTTATCACTAGAGGGGACTTATTGGTTTACGGTTCAATAAGTTATCAAACAATCAAAGATAGATTTCAAAATGGTTTGACTAACTGGGGGGGCTAATAATCCTGAAGAAGAGTATTTAAGAAAAGAAAAAAGGATTTAATTTCTTAGAAAGTCGAGTGTTAGATAAACATAAGAGGAAAATGCTGAAAGAATGCGATTTTATCATAGATTGTAATAAAGACAATCAGTTTGTAATGATTACTCAAAAACAGTTTGATAAAATTGTAAATAAATTTTCAACTAGTCCATTTAAACCAATTCCAATTTTTATGAAAGGTGTATGGGGCGGACATTGGTGTCAAAAAGTTTTAAATGCAGGATTGGATTTGGAAAATACTGCTTGGGGAATTACTGGTTTTTTAGACTGGCAAGCTGTTGCTGTAGAACTTGAAAATGGAATTTTTGAGTTTCCTTCAACAGATTTAATACAATATAATCCAAAAGGAGTACTAGGAAGAAAAATATGGTATTTGTATGGATATCGATGCCCTTTACATGTGAATTTTTTAGATACTTGGGGAGGAGGAAACTTAAGTTTACAAGTACATCCAACAATAGCTTATGCTCAGGAGGAGTTTAACTCTTCATGGGGACATTACGAAAGTTACTATATGCTTGATACATGTGAAGATAGTTCTGTTTATTTGGGTACAAAAGATGGTGTGAAGTTAGATGAACTCGTTGATGCTTTTGAAGAAGCACAAAAAAGTGGAAATTTTGATGATGAAAAATATATTAATCATTTCAAAATGAAAAAACACGATCATGTTTTTATTCCAGCAGGAACAATTCATTCATCGGGTAAAAATACATTAACATTGGAAATTGATATGTTTTGTTTTACAACTTTTAAACTATGGGATTGGGGTCGATTAGATTATGATGGCAAACCTCGTCCAATTAATATTGACCATGGTAAACATGTAATTCAAGAAGAGTTCCAAACTTCTATGATTAAAGATCAATTCATTTCAAAAAAACAAGAAGTTGATTCTGGATTTGGATGGAAAAAAGAGCGTAGTGGCTGTATGCCATTTGAAGCACCTATGGAAGTTAATAGATACTGGTTTACAAAGGCAGTACACTTTGATCCTAATGATTGTATCATGATTCATGTGCTTGTAGAAGGCGAAGAGGCAATTATCGAAAGCTTGGATAACAAATTTGACCCAATGATCATTCATTATGCTGAGGCTGTATTCATTCCACCTGAAGCTGGTCAATATATCATAAAACCATTTGGATTATCAAAAGATAAAGAATGCGCTGTATTAGAAATTTATATGGATATTTAAGGGGAATTTATATGTACGAAAAAATTAATGAAAGAAGTCCGAATTTTGACTTACATCCAGTGTTTTTAGTAGAAGATACTGAATCTTGGAAAGGATATAAGCAAATAGTTAATGTAATTCAAAATGAAATATCAAAATTTGGTGATTGTATTGTTGTTATTGATTCATACTATGATATTAATCATATAGAAATAAGAGAGAATTTGGTTAAACAGTTAAATCCTTGTTTGATTATTAATACAAGTGATTTAATGCCATCACTAAATGAACTGCATAATAGATTAGATCGATATATGACAAACGATAGAATCAATGGAGTATTTGCTATAGGAAACTTAGAGGAGTATTTTGACGAAAAGAAAGTGAAAATGGCTCAAGATGATATTAAAAAATCAAAAGGGCTTGTCATTGTTTATGGAATTGGAGCTAGCAGGGTTGTCAAAGGTAATATACTGATTTATAATAATATCACTATTCAAAGAATTAAAGATGGATTTTTCGGCAAACTAGAAAATTGGGGTATGAAAAATCCTGATGAAGATCCTTTAACAAAGGAAAAGATATTTAACTTTGTCGAATCAAAGTATTTTGATAATCATAAACGCCACATTTTTGATGAAATGGATTTTGTTATTGATGGAGATGATGTAGATAATCCTATTATGACAACAGGAGATGATTTTAGAAAAGCATTAAATTATTTTGCGACACATCCTTTTAAATTAGAACCATTCTTTAATAGAGGCGTTTGGGGTGGACATTGGTGTAAAGATGTTTTAAATGGAGGATTAGACAAAGAGAATACAGCGTGGGGAATGACAGGCTGGATGAATTTTCAAAATGCTATTGCTAAATTGGGATCAAATGAATTTAGAATTGTTGGTAGAGATATTGTTCAATATCAACCAATTTCTTTCCTTGGTAATCAGAATTTCTTTTGGTTTGGCTATAATTGCCCTGTTGGATGTGACTTTTTAGATACTTGGGGAGGTGGAAATCTAAGTTTGCAGGTTCACCCAGATATTGCATATTCTCAGGAAACATTTAATTTTCCTTTTGGACATTATGAAAGTTATTATATGTTAGATACATGCGATGAAAGCTGTGTATATCTAGGAACAAAAGAAGGTGTTAAATTAGATGAGCTTGTCGATGCTTTTAAAAGAGCTCAAGAAACAGGAGAGTTTGATGATGCAAAATGGATTAATTGTTTTCCAATGAAAAAGCATGATCATATTTATATTCCAAGCGGTACAATACATGCCTCTGGAAAGAATACATTAGTTCTTGAAATTAATCCAATAGGATTTCAGACTTTTAAATTATGGGATTGGGGAAGAATTGATGCTGATGGAAAGCCTCGTCCAATTAACATAGAGCATGGATCCAAAGTGATTCAAGAAAGATATCAGACAAACTTTGTTAAGGAACATTTAATTTCTAAAAAAAGTGAAGTCGCTAGAGGAACGGGTTGGCGCAAAGAACATAGTGGAACAATGGAATATGAGCTACTGAAAATCGACCGGTATTGGTTTAATAAACCAATATTCTTTGAAACTAAAGATCATGTGAAACTTCATGTATTAGTAGAAGGTGAAGAAGCTTTGATTGTAAGCCCTTATGATGAATTTGAACCAATTGAATTGCATTATGCTGAGGCATTATATATTCCAGCTAGTATAGGTCAATACATTATTAAACCTAAAAATGAAGGTGATGAATTAGCAATTCTAGAGTGCTATATGGATATGGGAAATGCATATAAATAGTTTTTCAAGATTAAAAGGGTGCAAAATCACCCTTTTTTAAGGGGAGTTTAAATGTTTGTTTTAAATTTAAAATGTTACAATATATAAAGAAGATGGAGTGAAAAGTTATGAGATATATTATAGATAAAAGTCTACCATTGCCACTATATTATCAATTAAAACAAATCATTATTAATTCGATTGATGATAATATATACAAAGAAGATGAAGCTATTCCTACTGAAAGGGAATTAATTGAAAAATATAACGTTAGTAGGACGACCGTTAGACAAGCATTAAATGAACTGTGTACAGAAGGATATTTATATAGAAAAAAAGGAGTAGGAACATTTGTATCTTCAAAAGAGCAAAAGGATAACCAGCATGATATTATTAGTCCATCAGTATATAAAACTGATAGAGTTATTAATCGTAACGGTTTTGTTTGCAAAACAAAATTTGTAAAATGTGGCATTATGGAGGCAAGTTCAGATGTTGCTAGGCAATTAAAAATAGAAACAGGTGATCATGTTTGGTATATGGACCGAATTCGTTATGCAGATAAAAAAGCCGCATCTTTTTCGAGATCATATATAAGAAAAGATTATTTGTTGGACTTTGAAAGAGATGCAGAAGATGCCGCACAAAATTTTTATAAGTATTTAGATTCTAAAGGCTTAGTTGTTACTACAATTAAGGAAAAATTAATTCCAGGATGGGCTGATAAAGAAGCTAGAGAAGTATTAGAAATAGATAAAGCTACACCTATTTTAATCATACAGGATACTGGATTTACAGAAGATGGAACTGTCATTGAATATTCTGTTTCTACATTAGATGTGTCATTTATAGAGATGATTGGTACATTTAAACGAGGATAAAAGCATGAATAGATATATCATATTTGATATGGACGGGGTAGTAATTGATAGTGAAGGTTGGTGTTTGAACTTATTGAGAAATTTTTTGAGTAATAATAATTTTAATATCCCTGATAAAGTCTTGATGGAAACAATCGGATTAGATATGATACATGTGTTTAAAAGAATTGGGTCTTATATATCTGGAAATGATATTGAAAAACTTATAGAAAAATATTTAGATTATATTAAATCGTCTGGAGAACCAGATTATTCGAAAATTGCTTTTCCAAATGTAAAGGATTGTTTTTACAAATTACATGATTTAAATATTGATATCGTCATAGCTTCGTCTTCCCCTAGAAATGTGATAGAAAAAGTGTTAGAAAAGCTCGACTTAAATCGATTTGTAGAGTTTTATATTGGCAGAGAAGATGTGCAGAACACAAAACCTGATCCAGAAATCTATAATGCAATTCTTAAAATAAAAAAAGGAAAGCCGTTGTTTGTTGTGGAAGATAGTGAGTTTGGTATAAAGTCTGCAAAAATGGCAGGACTTAAGGTTGTTGCTTTCAATTCGAAAATATATAACTTAAATCAAAAAGAGAGTGATTATATAGTAACTAATCATAATCAGATTATTTGCTTAATTTAATTGTATTTTTTCACGAGATGCTAGTTTTAATGACTACAATAAGTACTTGAATTTATCTTGCGTTAAATACTTATAAAAAAGATTGTAGAGTTACTGTTCTACAATCTTATCTAAACTATGAATGAATTCTACAACCATCTTACGCTTAATATCATCGATCTTTACGAGCTTATTTAACGCCTCAATTTCGTCTTCATTATCTAGACAAACGATTTCTCGTCTTAGTCTATCAATTTCGTCTTCTAAACGATTCTGTTCTTTAATATATTGTTCATGAACAGCCTTAATTTGATTGTATAATTGATTATCCATGTTTACACCGCTTTCTTTAATCATCATATAGTAAAGTAAAGAATAAAACAACTAATTTTTCAAAATGATTTGAGTTTTTACTTTTTCTTTGATAAACTAAATTCAAAGCGATGACAAGAAGGAGTAGTTTATACCAATTCTATAGAGAGCAAGCGGTTGGTGAAAGTTTGCGTGTTGGATAAGTGAAGGTAGTCTTTGAGTTGAATTTATGAACTAAGAGTAGTAAATTTCGTGACACAGCGTTAATGTGAATGAGAATAAAATTAGGTGGTACCACGTCAAGCACGTCCTATGGGGATGTGCTTTTTTATATGTATGGAAAGGATGATTGTGGATGACGTTGGAAGCAAAGTATAATCATTTAGCAGTAGAAAATGATAAATACCAAAATTGGATTGAAAAAGGATATTTCACAGCGGGCGACATGTCAAAACGCCCCTATTGTATTGTGATCCCTCCACCAAACGTAACAGGAAAGTTACACTTGGGACATGCATGGGATACAACACTACAAGATATTTTATGTCGTTATAAAAGATTAAAAGGCTATGACGTATGTTGGGTAGCCGGAATGGATCACGCGGGTATTGCGACACAGGCAAAGGTAGACGCACGTTTAAAATCAGAAGGAATTTCTCGTTATGACATTGGTCGTGAAAAATTCTTAGAAAGAGCATGGCAGTGGAAAGAAGAATATGCTTCGACTATTCGTAGCCAATGGGCTAAGTTAGGACTATCTTTAGACTATAGTCGTGAACGCTTTACATTAGACGAAGGATTATCTCATGCCGTTCGTAAAGTCTTTGTAGACTTGTACAATGATGGACTGATCTATCAAGGGGAAAGAATTATTAACTGGGACCCAGAAGCTAAAACTGCATTGTCAAACATTGAAGTTGAACACAAAGAAATCATGGGACACATGTACTACTTCAAATATAAAGTGGTTGAAACAGGACAAGAATTAGTGATTGCGACAACACGTCCAGAAACTATGTTTGCCGACCAAGCTATCTTTGTGCACCCAGATGACGAAAGATATAAAGACATTGTTGGAATGCATGCCATTAACCCTGCTAACGGAGATAAACTTCCAATCATGGCAGACGACTATATTGACATGAGCTTTGGTACAGCCGTAATGAAATGTACACCTGCCCATGACCCTAATGACTTCGCATTAGCTAAAAAATACAACTTGCCAATGCCTATCTGTATGAATCCAGATGGAACAATGAATGATATGTGTGGTAAATATGCTGGCATGGATCGATTTGAATGTCGTGAAGCCTTAGTTAACGACTTTAAAGAAGCTGGTGTTGTAGATCACATTGAAGAACACTTACACCAAGTAGGACACTCCGAAAGAACAGGCGTAATTGTAGAGCCATACTTAAGTAAACAATGGTTTGTGAAGATGAAACCATTGGCTGAAGAAGTATTAAAGAACCAAGAAATCGAAGATCAAAGAATTAACTTCGTACCACCACGTTTCAATAAAACATTTGAACAATGGCTAGAAAACATTGAAGATTGGTGTATTTCACGTCAGTTATGGTGGGGACACAGAATTCCAGCATGGACAAACAAAGAAACAGGTGAAATCTATGTAGGAATGGAAGATCCAAAAGACATTGAAAACTGGTCACAAGACGAAGACGTATTAGATACATGGTTCTCAAGTGCATTATGGCCATTCTCAACACTTGGCTGGCCAGAAAACACAGCCGATCTTGAAAGATACTTCCCAAATGATGTATTAGTAACAGGATATGACATTATTTTCTTCTGGGTAGCACGTATGGCATTCCAAACACGCTACTGCATGAAGAACCGTCCATTCAAAGATGTATTGATCCACGGACTTGTACGTGATACACAAGGACGCAAAATGTCTAAATCATTAGGTAATGGTATTGATCCAATGGATGTGATTCAAGAAAAAGGTGCTGACGCACTACGCTTCTTCTTAACAACAAACTCAACACCAGGACAAGACCTACGTTTTGACGAAACGAAGATGGACGCAAGCTGGAACTTCATTAACAAGATCTGGAACGCAGCACGCTATGTTCAAATGCAAATTGGTGATACAAAACCAGAACTAGACATGACAAAAGCAAATAGCGTAGACAAATGGATCCTAGCACGCTTTAACGAAGTATTAGACCACGTTTCAACAAATATGGACAAATATGAATTAGCCATCGTAGGAAACGAACTATATAGCTTTGTATGGGACGACTTCTGCAGCTGGTATATTGAACTATCAAAAGCTACACTATATTCAGAAGACGAAAGCCTAGTAGCCAATACAAAAGCTGTACTATACACAGTCATGATGGGAATTCTAAAAGTATTATCACCATTCATGCCATTTGTGACAGAAGAAATCTATTTGAACTTGCCACACGAAAAAGAAAGCCTAAACGTAGAAACATGGCCAGAAAAAGTTGAATTCGAATACACAGACAAAGAAAAAGACGAAATGGCATTAGTTATCAGTGCTATTCAAACCGTACGTGAAATCAAAGTCGAATATTCAATGAAACCAAGTGAAGACTTAACAATCTCACTACACAATGACAACGGCTATGTAGCACTAAATACAGAATCAACTGCCATCCTAGCACGTATGGCACATGCCACAGTAAAAGAAGACCTTAATACAGAAGACGTACTATCACGTACAATCGAAAAAGCCGTATTAACAGTCGCAATGGATGCCTTAATTGACTTAGAAGAAGAAAAAGGAAAACTTGAAAAAGAAATCGCACGCCTAGAAAACGAAATCAAACGTTGTTCAGGCATGTTGAAAAACCCTGGCTTCGTCAATAAAGCACCAGAAGCTAAAGTCAATGCAGAAAAAGAAAAACTAGCATCTTACACAGAAAAGCTAGAAATGACGAAAGCACAATTAGATAACATCCTTAAGAAATTAGGATAGTATAAATCAAATGCCTAGAGACAAGCTCTAGGCGATTTTTTTTTAAGCGTCAAATAGGCCCATATTAAAATAACGATCTCTTTGTGAAATAATAGAACCACAAGGAGGTCGTATTTTTATGCCAGGTACTTCAAAAGTGGAATGGATGCATATATTCGCAGATCAAGAATCTATGAATTGAGCGTTTCTCAGTATTGTAAGCTTCATGGTATATCTGACAAAGCATTCTACAATGCAAAGAGCAGATATAAAAGGGCTACTGAAGAACCTTCTCTTGTAGCTGTTGAAGTGAATGATGATATTGGATCTTCAAACACTGGATGCATCCGTTTTAAATTAAATAGTATGCGTTTTGAATTTAATGTATCTGTTCCAGACAAGGATATACAAAGAATCATAAAAATATGTTTGTCGTTATGATTAGTTTTGATGATATTCCAGAGATCTATATTGTAAAGAATGTTACAGATCTGGAAAAGAAATTGATGGATATGCATCTATCGTTCAGGATGCGTTGTTCATATTCTGCAACAAACATAGAAATAAAATAAAGTGTCTGTACTGGGATGGAAATGGATTCTGGCTTCTGTATAAAAGGCTTGAAAAAGGGGCATTTTCAGTTTCCAATTCGTGATGAAGGCATAGCTACAATAACGAAGCAGCAATTGAGATGGCTTCTTGAAGGTTTAAGGATGGAACAGAAAAAAACTTTTGAAAACAAGTTATATAAATACGCATAAAACGCTTTATTTACAGTCTTTTTATGCGCATTTGTGGTATAATGCATACGTATGGTAAATGTTGAAGATATTAATAAATTACAAGAAAAGTTTGAAAAACGGCCGTGAAGAGCTGAAGGAATATGCGATTGGAGAAACGATTTCTAAAATGACATATTTGGATCAGCTTGTATTCATGAAAAGAAGTAAGTTTGGCTCAACTTCTGAAAAATGCTTCCCTTATTCAATGAAATCGAAAAAGATACTTGATAATGTGAATCCGGATGATTTATTGGAGCCTGAGGTCAAAAACACAAAAAAAGGCAAGAAGAGAAAGCCAAAATCAAAAGAGAATGATTATTCAGATTTGGAAATAAAAGAAACAATTCATCATTCAATAAAAGACAGATCATGTCCAGAATGTGGTTCTTTGATGAAAGAGTTAAAGCCAACGATTTCGTAGGAGTTAAAATACAAACCAGTTTGTCTTATTGAAGGCAGCGTTGGCATATAATAAATATGTTTAGGGAACACCACTATATAGACAAGAACAGGATCTAAACAGGCAAAATATATGCATCAATCGTCAAAATTTGAGCAACTGGATGATGCAGTGCTCAAATGATTATCTGGAATATGTATTCGATCAGATGTGTGACGACTTTAAAAAGCTGGAGACTGTACATTTGGATGAAACACCACTTCAAATCATTGAAGACTGTAAGGACGGTCGAAAAAAGGGATATGTGTGGATGGTAATGAGCGGAACATTCGAAACCATTCAGATGGCGCTGTTCTTCAGTCCAGGAAATCGGAAATACGAAAATGCGACGATGATTCTTGGAGAAGACAGTCACGCCATAGCTCACAGTGATGGATACGAAGCATATCATAAGGATATTTGTCTGATGGTTGTAAGGATGCATGTCGCATGTACGAAGAAAATTCGTAGAAACACAGAAAGCATCCATTGGAGAAAAAGAAATTCGAAAGCTTTCCACAAGAGAAGAAAGGATCGAATATCTTGATAGCCATCCTGGATATAAAAATATTCTGATAGCGATCCATTATATAAACAAACTGTTCAAAATTGAAGAAACGTTGAAAAAAGAAGGTGCAACACCAACCGAACGCTATAAGAGACGTCAGGAAGAGTCGTTACCTATATTCAATGAGTTTTTTGTGTACCTTCATGAAATAGAAGGTCAATACCTGCCAAAAGGAAAAATGGGATCAGCAATCAGTTATACATTCCATAAAGAAGAGAATCTAAGAAATTTCTTTAAAGATGGTCGCTGTGAATTAAGCAACAATCTAGCTGAACAAAGAATCAAACCATTCGTAATAGCCAGAAAGAATCTCTTGTTTTAAAATACAAAAAAAGGAGCTAAAGCAAGTACCATATATTTAAGTTTGATAGAATTCGCAAAAATAAATAAACTAAATCCATATAAATATCTGGAATATGTGTTGGATATATTGAGCACCAAAGGATTATCAAATGAAATCATAAATAGTGTGTTGCTGTACTCTAAACGGCTGCCAAAGAACCTATATGTAAAAAAAGAATAGATTCGATTGACAATGACATTGTATCATTTCAAAGCGAATCTTTTAATTTGTCGAATAAATTTTGTGTGCTAATTCTTGATCTGCAAAATCAACAATGAGGATACCATAATTCTTTTTTTTTCGCAAATCATAGTCCTTTTAAGTGTGTCGTTAATTATTTCTTTTGCGTAGTTTTTTTTGAATTGACCAATCTTACCTTTACCACTCGTGGACGTAAAATTTTAAATAGAATGTAGAATCATTGGACATAGATGTTTTTCTTAACAATATTCGATTGGCTTGTATCTTATTTTCTACATCATAATTATAACTTGAATTATTAACGACATCGGGCATGAG
>ENA-OQHF01001591-OQHF01001591.1-human-gut-metagenome-genome-assembly--contig:-NODE-1591-length-12293-cov-2.287276_pt1 | contig 12293 bp, 19 predicted proteins | sample MGYA00242559_ERZ504709 | MGnify/ENA primary metagenome ERZ504709 (study PRJEB26092, sample SAMD00036203) | human gut metagenome | host: Homo sapiens | study: EMG produced TPA metagenomics assembly of... | reverse complement strand
GGTGTCATCGGCTGGATGGTTCCAGGTGGAAGAGAAATCGCGATCAAAACCGCTGAACTGATGAAAAAATATGATGTTGTTATCTGGGCGCATCATGGTATGTTCTGCTCAGGCGAAGATTTCGACCTGACCTTCGGACTTCTTCATACCGTTGAAAAAATCCGCAGAGATCCTGGTTAAGATCTTATCTATGGCTCCACAGAAGCTGCAGACTATCACACCGAATGACTTCCGCGCCCTTGCAAAGGATTTCAAAGTAACTCTGCCGGAAGAATTCCTCTACGAGAAGAAATAAATTCTTCGGCTACACAGTTTTATATCATATAACTGTACTCCTATCTGAAACTTTATCGGAAACAACCAAATATTTGCTGATTTTTGCTGATAAATCTGATATGATAAAAGCATATCTGGTTTATCAGCAAATTAATATCAGAAAGGATATGGATAAGGTATGGAAGAATTATATAAGCGATCGAAGAGAAGATCAAGGCAAGCGGATACCCGCGAAAGATTTCCGGAGAGGAAGTTTACGATGACATCTGCGATCAGATCGATGGGAAAGAGAACGGAAGCTATGTGCTGCTTTCCAAGTTTGATGATGATGTGATCTTTGAATATCATATCACAATTATGGACAGTGAATTTAATCTGGGTGTTCTTACCATGCGTACTCCGGAAGGTATATTCGAGACAGATTTTGACAAATAATACTACCGGTTTTGAGTATGGATATAAATTGAATATAATACAAAAGAGGGAGTTGATTTACGTAATAATAATTATGTAAATCAACTCCATTTCTTTATATCTTTATATGTCATACACAGGGAAGCACATAAAAGCATCTGGTTCACTATATAATATAGCTCTCTTACCAAACAGCTGCTTCTCAATGCCAACAATACCAAATATCAGTCCTCGCGAAGACGTACTGCCTTGGCCGCCTGACGCCGTCTGGCATCATCCAGAGCCGCATAATGCTTCTTGGTAGTATTGACATCCTTATGTCCCAAAACATCCGCTACAAGGTAAATATCACCGGTTTCCTGGTACAGGGCAGTACCATAGGTGCTGCGAAGCTTATGCGGAGTGATCTTTTTTTGTAGTTGTGATCTCTCTGGCATATTTTTTAACCAGATTCTCGATAGCCTGAACACCGATCCGGCGACGCTGGGTAGAATAGAAGAGAGCGTGCTCATGGCCTGCCAGAGGTGTAATATTCTCCCTGACTTCCAGATATTTCTTCAACGCTTTTTCTACTTCAGGACCAAAGTATACAACCATTTCATTTCCACCTTTCCGGGTAACTTTGATTCCATTGTTTTTGAAATCTACATCCTCAACATCCAGTCCGACACATTCGGATACTCGGATCCCGGTACCAAGAGGAGAGTAACAATAGCAAGATCTCTGTCCTTCGTTTTTTCGTTGGTACATCCGTTTCTGCCCGGTCAAGCGGTATCTCCGCAATGCTCAATATAATCCAGTAGCATGGCAACCTCATCTGTATCCAGACGAATAATATTCTTTCATGGATCTTTGGCACATCGATCAGAACAGACGGGTTGGTGGTGATCATTTCATGTTTATAATAGTAAGCATAAAAACTTCTTAAAGCAGAAATTTTTCGTTTGACGCCACGTTCACCATTTGTTTCCGTTTTGGAAGAGTCGGCGGATTTATAAACTTTGAGAAATTCTTCATATTCCTCAAAGATCTAACAGCTTTGATCTGATCCAGAACATCAACTGTAAAATCCGACATATTTTTGTCTTTAAACATTGGATTCTGATCTAACAGAAACTGAAAAAATATACGAATATCATATGCATAGGAAATTCTGGTCTTGGTTGTAGTCGTTGCATCAATAGCCCGGAAATAATCCCTGCAAAATGGCGGAAGCGTTTTTAAAACCTCACGGAGTTTTAAAGTATTGTCAATGTCATTTTGTTCGTGGTAAGTAATTTTGTTATCCATAAAAACTCCTTAATATATACCTGAAACACCTGTTAAAAGAAGTGGTTTTGCCCCCATCTATATCTATACGACAAACCCGAGTTTTTCAAATAGATTGGTAGTGTAAACGGCTACTTCCGTAGATTTTCATCAAAAATAACGGTAAACGGCCCGTCATTTTCCAGAGATACTTTCATATCTGCACCAAAGATTCCATGTTCCACAACCGGAACCTGTTTACTGGCTTCCGAAATAATATACTCATATAATTTATTTGCTTCATCCGGTGCACCGGCTTCTATAAAGCTTGGACGATTTCCCTTACGGCAATTTGCATATAAGGTAAACTGTGAAACCAAAAGCAATTCCCCGTTTACATCTGCCAGAGACAAATTGGTCTTTCCATTTTCATCCTCAAAAATACGAAGTCCCAGAAGCTTTTTCAGATACCAATCTGCATCCTCCCTGGTATCCTCACGGCCAACGCCGATCAGAACAAGAAAACCCTTTCCGATTTTTCCGACAATTTCTCCGTCTACTTTGACTTCTGCATGATTTACACGCTGAATTACAAACTTCATAACCTGTTCTTCCTCCGTCTCCGTCTGTTTTTCTGCTTCAATCGAAAGCCTACATATTTCGCCTGAATAAATTTAACTAAAAATGTAAACATTCGTTTAATTTCATCCCAAGCCCCGGACCAGATTCTGTTTTTTTCCGCTTTTACTGTAACTTCCTGTGCTTTTGATACGGATTTTTTCACCGGCATTGGCAGGACCTTTCCGGAAACGGGGTCTACACAATCAATATCTCTATAAAACTCAGCATCTGCAGACATATCTTTTTCATCAAGACTACGTCCGATCAGCTTCCATACAGCAGCATTCAGCACAGCAAATACCGGAACTCCAACGATCATTCCCGGAACTCCAAATAAACCACCACCGACCATGATTGCAACAATAACCATAAAGCTGGACAGTCCGGTCGACTCACCCAGGATCTTTGGTCCAAGGATATTTCCGTCAAACTGCTGAAGGATCAAAATAAAGATCAGGAAATACAAGCTCTGAATGGGATCTACCAGCAAAATAAGAAGAAAACACGGAACTGCTCCCAGATATGGCCCGAAAAACGGAATAACATTTGTAACACCGACGATCACACTGACCAGAATCGCATATGGGGTTCCGATGATCGATGTTCCAACATAACACAATACACCGATAATTGCGGAATCCAGGATCTTTCCGCTGATAAATCCACCAAAGGTTTTATGCGTAAAACGCATGGAATGAACAAGAAAAGTTGCCCATTTGGTTGGAAGAACTGCATAAACAGCCATTTTTGCCTTGGCAACAAATCCCTCTTTATCCGCCAGTATATAAAGAGATACGATCGCTCCAATAAGGAAATTCTTCAGAAAAACAAGAAGATCCAGAAAGCTTGCGGATATATTTTTCATCATAAACTGCATCTGGGGAAGGATCGTATTTGTCAGATACTCCTGTAATCTGCTGGAATACTGATTGATCTGGCTGATCATATCCGGATTCAGTTTCCATCCCTTTTCCACGACGGAATTTAACCAGTTTTCCACTACACTTACATAATGAGGAAAACTGTAGATAATATTCATGATGCTTCGAATCAATTGAGGAAGGATCATCATGACAAGGGCATAAATGACCAGAAACATAAGAAATACAGAAAGGATCACACAGATCCAGCGTACTACTTTCCTCCCCTTTTTCTGAAGTGTTTTATTCCTTTTTTCAAAAATCGGAAAAATGATCTTCCGCTCCAGAAAATTAACAATGGGGGTTAGCAGATATGCTATGGCAGCTCCATAAATGATCGGCGCCATAATACCGAAAAATGTTTTAATTCCGGTGATCAGAGATTTCATATGGAAAATCCCGTAATAAAATAAAATACTGGCAGCAATAACCAGAAATGCAGTCACACCTAACTGCACATAACGATGGTTCCAACGAATTTTCATAGTAATTTCCTCCACCAGGTGATTATAACATAGCATCTCTGGTTTGTGTCTAAAAAAAACATAAACATTATTTTCCAATAACCTGCAAAGATAAATTCCGACTTCAGGGTATTGCGCTGATACAGAAAACACCCCGCCATAAAATGGCAGGGTGCCTAAAAATCTGATGTTTATTTTTTCAGGCTGTCATAAATGTGAATGGCTTCGATAATTGCCTTCGCAGTTCCATCAATGCCAAGCTTGCTGCTATCCAGACAAAGATTATAGCTGTCCGCAGATCCCCATTTCTTGTTGGTATAATAATTATAGTAGCTGGAACGGCTTTTGTCTGTTTTGTTGATCATGTCCTTAGCCTCTTTGGCATTTTTATTGTATTTCTGAGCAATACGGTTGATACGCCAGTCAAGGTTTGCATGAACAAATACACTGAAACAATCCGGATTATCTGCAAGTGCATAATCCGCACATCTGCCGACCATTACACAGGGACCTTCTGAAGCCAGCTTCTTGATTGCCTCAAACTGTGCAAGAAAAATCTTATGGTTCATAGGCATGTCTGTAAATCCGGCTGAGGAATACCCAAATGAATAAGTATCCATTACAAGAGAATAAAGAAAACTGTTTGTTGGCTTCTCATCATGATGCTCAAACAGCTCCTTGCAGATCCCACTGTCATTGGCTGCGTGCTCCAGCAGCTCTTTATCATAGCATTTGATTCCAAAATATTTAGCAACTTCCTGGCCGATCTGTCTTCCGGCGCTGCCATATTTACGACCGATAGTAATAATAGAACTTGTTGTATTGTTACTCATAACAGCCACATCCTTTCTGTCCAGATTCAGCGAATTTGTAAATATTAACTCTGCTTCCTCTTTAATATAGTTATTATACAATATATTTCACGTGTTTTCCAGCTATTTTCGCAATTTTATCAGCAATTTAACAAAATATTCCGGAAGTGGGGCTGTAAATTCCATATATTCACCGGTACGTGGATGAACAAATCCAAGAATCATTGCATGAAGTGCCTGTCCTTCCAGATGATAAGGATTTCTGGATGAACCATACACCGTGTCCCCAAGAAGCGGATGTCCGATACTGGCCATGTGCACACGAATCTGGTGGGTACGTCCTGTTTCAAGCCGACATTCCACATACGTGGCCTCGCCAAAACGTTCCAGCACTTTATAATGTGTTATTGCATCTTTACCATTTTTATGATTGATGGCCATTTTTTTACGATCTGTCGGATGCCGTCCAATAGGTCCCTCTATTGTTCCCTCATCCTCTTTCAGATTTCCCTGCACAACTGCCCGGTAGCGTCTGCGGATACTGTGACATTTCAGCTGTTCTGCCAGATCCCGGTGAGCAATATCATTTTTGCATACCAACAGCGCTCCGGTGGTATCCTTATCAATTCTGTGGACAATTCCGGGCCGCATCACTCCGTTAATACCGGAAAGGCTGTCACCACAATGTGCCATAACTGCATTAACCAGTGTTCCCTGATAATGCCCGGCTGCTGGATGTACAACCATCCCTTTGGGCTTATTAACAATCAGTACATCTTCATCCTCATAAAGAATATCCAGCGGAATATCCTCCGGAACGATATCCGGCTCACTGGAATCCGGGATCTCCAGATGGATCCTGTCATTTTCACGAACCTTATAATTAGATTTGGCAGCTTTCTCGCCCACGGTAATCTGTCCTTCTTTCAGAAGTTTCTGGAGGAAAGACCTGGAAAGACCGCTGTCTTTCTCAGCAAGATAGCGGTCGATTCGTATACCTGATTCTTCTTTTTCTACTGTATAATCATATATTTCCATTTATATCTCCTACAAGAACAGACAAATGCATTATATGTCTCTCTGCCCGAATTACTGTTTGATATTCAGAAATGCAAAATCATCATCCCTGTATTTCGTGCATACAAACAGGATCAGAAAAATTCCACTTACAACCACATAAACATCCGCAAGATTAAACACCGGAAAATCGATCAGGGAGAAATAGATAAAATCGATCACATATCCTCTGAAAAAACGATCGATAAAATTTCCCAGTGCACCGGCTGCAAGTACTGTAGCAATGGTGAGCAACGGCAGATAAAACCGCTCTTTCGGAATACGGATCCATGCATAGAGGATCACTCCCAGAAACAGTAAACTCACAATGGCAAAAAAGAGTACACTTCCCTGAAACATTCCAAACGCAATTCCCCTGTTTTCCGGATAGAGATAATGAAGTTCAAGTACGCCGGGAATCAGCGAAACCGATGGTTGTCCTTTCAGATACAGATATGACAGCCATTTTGCTCCCTGATCCGCAGCCACGAGTAAGATCAGCAAAAAAATGTCCCCCGACATACACTTACTAAAAGACATTTTCTGATGATGGTTAACACGACTGATCATAGAGTTATCTCCTGAATACAGGAAAGCATTTCTTCATCGGTAACTGTTTTGTCGATAAAGCTTTTTCCGATACCATCCATCAGGATAAACCTGATATGTCCCTGTTCCATTTTTTTGTCTTTCTTTGTTGCGGAAAGAACTTCTTCCGGGATAAGGCCCTCTACATGCACCGGAAGATCATAATCCGAACATCCCTGACAGATTTCCTGATATTCTTCTTTGGTCAGAAGTCCTCGTTTCATGGAAAGATATGCCGCAGCTACCAATCCGACTCCTACACACTGTCCGTGGAGCAGGGTGAAATTCTTAAGTTTTTCTACTGCATGCCCCACAGTATGTCCCAGGTTAAGAAGTGCACGTTCTCCCTGTTCCTTTGGATCACGCTCCACAACGCCGGCTTTGATCTCACAGCACCTGCGTACCATTCTGGCAATCTGTTTCATGTCCAGCTTTTTGATCTCTTTCTGTTCACAGCATACATAGCGGAAAAAATCTCCATCACAAATCAGTCCTGTTTTTAAAATCTCACCCATTCCGCAGGCAAACTGTTCTGCCGGAAGTGAAGAAAGAGTGCTTAGATTCATATAAACAAGACGTGGCTGGTGAAAAGCTCCTACCATGTTTTTGTACTGCTGAAAATCTACACCGGTTTTCCACCCACACTGCTGTCTACCTGTGCAAGCAGTGTTGTCGGTACCTGAATGAAGTCAATCCCCCTGAGATAAGTTGCTGCACCAAATCCGGTAAGGTCGCCTACCACACCACCGCCTAATGCAACAAGCAGACTTTTTCGATCAAGACCATTTTTGATCAGAACCTGATACAATGCCGAAACGGTATTAAGGTTTTTGTTTTTTTCTCCTGCCTCAAAGGTGAACACAGAAATATCAGAACTTACCTCACTTAAAACCTGCCTTACAGATTCTTCATACAGTGGTCCCACATTAGAATCTGTCACAATGCAGATTTTTCTGTCGACAAGTCCCTCTTCCTTCATAACCTGTGCCAGATTAGAAAAATCTTCTTCAAAACAGATGGGATAATGAAAATCACCTTCTCGTTTTACAAGTAATTTTGATGCTGTCATTGCGTTTTCCTCCTAGCTGTTCAGATATAAAGCAGAATCCGTACCCCAAAGACGTCCTTTTTTTGTCTGACGGGATACTCCATCATAAATAAAACGTCCCTTTTTCCGAACGGATATGATGTCTCCCTCTTTGGGCTCATAACCATTGGATGTGATCAGTTTTCCATTTACAAAAACAAGTCCTTCTTCAATACAATGCACAATACTGCTTCTGGAAGTCCCAAAAGCCAGTGCGATCAGAGAATCCAGGCGTACGGACGCACAGGTTCCACTAACTGGTTTCAGTTCCGGCCTCGGAAGATCACCCGGATCTTCTATCTTCGACGCCACAACTGTGGTATGTCTTACACGACACAGATTCTCCAGAAAAAAAGTCTGTCATCTGACGCAGACAGAAAAAGCTCGCAGTATGATCTTCTATAAGAATATCCCCAACAACACTCCTGTCAACCCCAAGATTCAGGATCGCTCCCAAATAATCCCGATGTGTCAGATCTTCTGAAAATTTCACTGCTTTTGGCTCAAGCCGGATACAATCAATGGGATAATCCCATGTAAAAGCAAGAGCATCAGGGTGAAAGGCTACCATCTGACGCTCTGCATTCTCATATCCGCCAAAACCTTCCGCTGTAACACCCAGCTTATGAAAATTCTGACTGTTTAAAATATTCCGTTCATTTAAATTAAGAAAATCCGTAAATGTGGTAATATCTCTCTGATAGGCCAGATTTGCCAGTTCACGGATTCTCTTAACAAAAAGTTCTTCTTTATCCATGAGGTTAATAACCCACTCTAACAGACGGCACAGAACCGCCAAGGATATTCTGAAGATCACCTGTAATATCTACATTATATGGTCCAAGTACAAAAATATAGCTGGATACCTGCTGAAGGCTTCCTCCAAGTGAATAACATGCACCGGAAGTAAAATCGATGATCCTCTGTGCAAGCTCCACATCGATTCCTTCAAGATTCAGGATCACGGTAGAATTATCGACCAGTGTATCCGCAATTTCTCTTGCTTCCTCCATGGTTGTAGGCTTGATCACACAAACTTCCATATTTGCAGCCTGGGAAGAACGCTTGCTTGTACGCATCGGGGTGATCTTGGAAGAAGGTGCCGGTCTGGAAATACGGTCCTGTCTTGCCGGAGCCTTGGCTGCAGCTGTCTTTGCAGATGACTTGGCAACAGGTGCCTTAACCGTTTCATCTTCCGGCTCATCATCCAGAAAATCCTCTTCCTCGTCATTTTTTTCTTGGAAAATTTCTCAAAAAATTTCTTCTTTGGTTTCTCTTCCATATCATCATCTTCATCGAGGAAATCGTCGTCATAATCGTCCTCATCCTCAAGAAGGCTATCATCTAACAATTCGTCATCGTCATAATCGTCGTTCAGTTTGATGGCATCTAAAAACTTGTCTAAAACGCCCATTTTAAATCTCCAATCTTATTAGTCTTATAATGCGTAATTTCTTGCACCAAAAATACCAGTGCCTACCCGCACCATCGTAGCGCCCTCCTGCACGGCAACCATGTAATCTCCGGTCATTCCCATGCTCAGAACACTCATAGTAACATTATTAATGTTTTTAGCAGCAATGTCAACACTTAATTTCTTAAGTTCACGGAAAATTTCGCGATTTTCCTCTGCATTATCAACATAGGGAGCAATTGTCATGAGCCCATTTATCTGAATGTGTGAAAAATCTGCGATCTGTTCTATAAACGGTAAAACTTCTTCCGGTTTCAGACCAAATTTACTTTCTTCCTGCGCTACATTTACTTCTATAAGGATCGGGACGATAACCGCTTTTTTCGCTGCTTCTTTTTCAATCGTCTCGGCCAAGCGAAGCGAATCTACAGAATGGATCATTGCAACTTTATCCACAATATATTTTACTTTATTACGCTGAAGATGTCCGATCATATGCCATTTGACATCTGAAGGCATCTGATCATATTTATCTACAATCTCCTGCACTTTATTTTCTCCAAAGACACGTGCTCCGGCATCATAAGCCTCCTTCAGCATTTCCACCGGTTTGGTTTTGCTTACTGCGATCAGTGTGACTTCATTCGGATCTCTGTTTATTTTATTGCAGGATTCATTAATATTTTTCTGCACCTGTGCCAAATTTTCCGCTACCATGATATAAATCCTCCTTTAATTAGTAAAGTATATCCTGTTCACTTACTTTATCTGCATTTTTCACAATACGGTCATATCGGACAAGCCCATTATAGGTTTCCTTTTGATACAACTGCATATTCCTCATTTTCATCCAGGATCTCGATCCGGCGGAATACCGCATATCCCTGATTGATACAGAAAACTCCCTCCAGAACTTCTGTATCTCCGATGATAAACTTCTCTCCACTATCCGGATCAACAAGAGCATCGCCTTCTTTAAATTTATTCTTGTCTACGTAATAAATATAGCTTGTTTTCTGTGTTTCTTTGTCTGTGATCTCATCACGGCCATAGATACCGGCACTGACAAAGGTTCTCGTACTGTCGCCCTTTTTGATTTCTGCCGAAAAGCATAAATCCCGATTGCTGTGTTTCAGCATCCGTCGTAAGATATTTGGAAGGTATTGCATAAAACTCCTTCGTTACGATAGAAGATAACGGGATCTTTAAACCTGTCACATTGTTCGTGACAAGCTCTATTTCCAGAAACCGGTCTGACGCATATCGGATCAGTCCCTTATTAAAATCGATCTTACCATATTTAGCCCCATCGATCTCCATGATCGAAAAGTCTCCTGTCTGCGTCAGATCATCTTTCAGGAACTTGACGCGGATCGATGTACGCTCCTTCAGATTAGCAGCCTGCTTCTCGCTTAAAGGGGATCAAAAGACTCCAGCGTTCATCTGTAATGATCGTATAAATATCATCTCCGGCCTTTATCTGTCCATCTGTTTTACAGATCCGTTTCCTGATAGGAATTCTGATCAAAATCAGCAGCTGTGACATTATCAACGGTTTTTGTTTCGTATCCATCTGTAGAATACAGGATGATCCCGTCTGTCTGCGCACGGCGGATATTCGGATCACTGGAAGCTATTGTTGTAACTGTGGCTTCCTCTCCATCTTCAGACGTCGTGCTTGCAGAAGAAGCTCCCGAACTGTCTGAAGCATACTGAAGGATGCTTCCATTGAGCTGATATTTAAAACTATAGGCACTGTTGAATTTGCTGGGATCAAATCCTTTGGAAAAGCTTTGCATATTACTGCGTATATCCGCCAGTTCCTCTCTGCTCAGAGAGGTTACATTGTCTGCAGATCTTGAGCTGTTCAGGCTGTAAACAGCACCGTTGGCATTGATCTTGGTACCTTCCCTTGCGTAATATGTAACGTAACCGCCTGCATCTGCCTGCACTACGTTCTCTGTCATGATCGCCAGCCCTGTGTATGTCTCATTCATGGATAACGGACCGGAGGGAACCTGATAAGATTCCATATGAGAAGCTGTAAGATAAAGAATCACACTAAAGATCATATAGATAAAAATTGCTCCGAACATTACAGTTCCAATGTTCAGACCAAAAATTTTACGAAGCTTTGCTAAGAATCCCGGAGTTTTTCCGGAATGTACTTTATTGTCCGGCAAATGAATGCCTCCTCTACATCGTTCATCTCTTAAAGTTCGTTTTATTGTAACATTTTATTTAAATGAATACAAGCTTTAAAACGTGCGAACATACTTTCCGAATATCCGTTTGCCATTTTTTCAAAAGTATGTTATACTATTTAAAATATAATTTCGTGATGCTGTCATATTATGGTCGACAGCAGATAAAATCAACCCAGGGAGGTAAGTACACATGACATATGGCAGAATCAGTAAAAAGCAGCAGGAAATACTGGATTATATGAAAAATGAGATCCTTAACAGAGGTTTTCCGCCCTCCGTCCGTGAAATCTGTGAAGCAGTAAACCTGAAATCCACATCTTCCGTTCACTCCCATCTGGAAGCTCTGGAAAAAAACGGATATATCCGCAGAGATGCCACCAAGCCCCGTGCGATCGAGATCATTGATGATAATTTCAATCTGGTCCGCCGCGAGGTTGTCAATGTTCCTCTTGTAGGCACTGTTGCTGCCGGACAGCCGATCCTGGCAGTGGAAAATATCGATGCTTACTTTCCGATCCCGGCTGAATATATGCCCAATGAACAAAGTTTCATGCTGACTGTCAAAGGCGACAGTATGATCAATGCAGGTATTTTTGATGGAGATCAGGTTCTTGTAAAGCAGCAGGCAACAGCAGAAAACGGCGACATGGTAGTTGCTCTGATCGATGATTCTGCAACAGTTAAGACTTTCTACAAAGAAAATGGTTATTATCGACTTCAGCCGGAGAACGACAATATGGAACCGATCATCATCACCGGTAATCTGCAGATCCTCGGCAAAGTATTTGGTGTATTTCGTTTCTTTTCATGATAATATAAACAACAGATCCCACCCAATGTAATGTGATTTAAAAAGAGAGATATCTTTAAGGTAGCTGTACAGCCCCACAAAGATATCTCTCTTTTTTTTCAGCAGAAAACTTCTGCTTTTGATTTCTTCTTATTTAGTTCACATAATATTTTTACAGTAAACTAATATAACAAATTTTACTCATTCTCACCAAGAAATTCTTCCGCATCAAGAATCTTGCCGTCTCTCCAAATCCTCTCAAGATCGTAGAAAAGTCTGTTTTCCTCATCAAAGATATGGATGATCATATCACCGTAATCCATGAGGACCCAGCTGGAGTTTCTGGTTCCCTCGATCTGTTTTGCTTCATATCCGGCACGGCCAAGCATTTCATCT
>ENA-OQHF01001590-OQHF01001590.1-human-gut-metagenome-genome-assembly--contig:-NODE-1590-length-12294-cov-4.303197_pt1 | contig 12294 bp, 11 predicted proteins | sample MGYA00242559_ERZ504709 | MGnify/ENA primary metagenome ERZ504709 (study PRJEB26092, sample SAMD00036203) | human gut metagenome | host: Homo sapiens | study: EMG produced TPA metagenomics assembly of... | reverse complement strand
GACAATGACGGAAGTAGGGTCCGAATTTTTTCTAAATTAACAGAAAGTTCACCCGAAAAAACTGGATAAAATCCACCCATCGGGTTTGACGGGTTTTCAGCTTTGGTGTATCATATAAACAGTATGTGGTTTTTTCCGCTGTTGGGCGGCCTGCCGCCCCGATTTTTGATAGATGAGGTGTAACAATGTCCCTTGCTGGAAAAACTCTTTGGCAGCTTCTCTGACCGGGAGCTGAAAAAGATCAATCCCATTACCAAAAAGGTGCTGGCACTGGAAACAAAGTATCAGCCGATGTCCGATGCTGAGCTGCAGGCGCAGACCCCGGCCCTGAAAGAGCGGCTGGCAAACGGCGAGACGCTGGATGATATCCTGCCCGATGCCTTTGCTGTCTGCCGCGAAGCCGCCTGGCGTGTGCTGGGCATGAAGCACTTCCCTGTGCAGATCATGGGCGGCATTGCCCTGCACCGCGGCTCCATTGCCGAGATGCAGACCGGTGAAGGCAAGACCCTGGTGGCCACCCTGCCCGCCTACCTGAACGCCCTGACCGGCGAGGGCGTGCACATCGTCACCGTCAACGATTACCTGGCCAAGCGCGACAGCGAGTGGATGGGCAAGCTCTACCGCTGGCTGGGCCTGAATGTCGGCCTGATCGTGCAGGGCATCGATGGCGATGCCCGCCGCCGTGCCTACAACGCCGATATCACCTACGGAACCAACAATGAGTACGGCTTCGACTATCTGCGCGACAACATGGTGACCTATAAGGACAACATGGTGCAGCGCGGCCACGCCTTTGCCATCGTCGATGAGGTGGACTCCATCCTGATCGATGAGGCCCGCACCCCTCTGATCATCTCCGGCAAGGGCGAGGATTCCTCCAGCCTGTACACCCAGGTGGACCGCTTCGTCCGCACCCTGCACAAGAGCGTGGTGGTCGAGCTGGAAGATAAGGTGGAGGCCGATGAGCAGACCGACGGCGATTATGTCGTGGACGAAAAGCACAAGACCTGCACCCTGACCGCCAAGGGCATCCAGAAGGCCGAGGAATACTTCAAGGTCGAGAACCTGGCCGCTGCTGAGAATATGACCCTGGCCCACCACATCGATCAGGCCATCAAGGCTTACGGCGTGATGCAGAAGGATATCGACTATGTCGTGAAGAACGGCGAGGTCATCATCGTGGACGAGTTCACCGGCCGCCTGATGATCGGCCGCCGCTACAACGAGGGCCTGCATCAGGCCATTGAGGCCAAGGAGGGCGTGAAGATCGCCGCCGAGAGCAAGACGCTGGCGACCATCACCTTCCAGAACTACTTCCGTATGTACAAGAAGCTGTCCGGCATGACCGGTACCGCCAAGACGGAGGCCACCGAGTTCACCGAGATCTACGGCCTGAACATCGTCACCGTGCCTACCAACCGCCCCAACATCCGCAAGGATTACCCGGACGCGGTCTACAAGACCGTCAACGGCAAGTACAAGGCTGTTATCGAGCAGGTGCTGGAATGCCACAAGAACGGCCAGCCGGTTCTGGTGGGTACTGTCAGCGTGGAAAAGAGCGAGACGCTGGCCAAAATGCTGCAGAAGTACACCCGCGATTTCAATGTCCTGAACGCCAAGAACCACGAGCGCGAGGCTGAGATCGTGGCGCAGGCCGGCAAAAAGGGTGCCATCACCATTGCCACCAACATGGCAGGCCGTGGTACCGATATCATGCTGGGCGGCAACGCCGAGTTCATGGCCAAGGCCCAGATGCGCAGGGAACACTTCTGTGAGAACCTGCTCGACCCCGAAAAGCCGCAGGATGCCGACCCGAATGCTGTGGAGCTCCTGCTGACTGAGGCCGACGGCCACGGCGACACCAACGATGAAAAGATCCTGGCGGTGCGGAAACGGTTTGAGGAGCTGTATGCCCAGTATAAGCCGGCCATCAGCGCCGAGGCAGAGGAAGTGCGCAAGGCCGGTGGTCTGTTCATCATCGGTACGGAGCGGCACGAGAGCCGCCGCATCGATAACCAGCTGCGCGGCCGTGCAGGCCGTCAGGGCGACCCCGGCGCGTCCCGCTTCTACCTGAGCCTGGAAGATGACCTGATGCGCCTGTTCGGCGGTGACCGCGTTTCCAGCCTGATGGATACCCTCAAGCTGGACGAGGATACCCCCATTGAGAACCGGATGATCACCAGCACGCTGGAGAGCGCCCAGAAAAAGCTGGAAGGCCGGAACTTTGAGATCCGTAAGAACGTGCTGAAATACGATGATGTCATGAACCAGCAGCGCGAGATCATCTATGGCCAGCGCCGCAAGGTGCTGGACGGTGAGGATATCAGCAATGAGATGCACAACATGCTGCGGGAGAACATTGATTCCAGCTGCAAGCAGTTCCTGGCCGGAGATGTGAAGGACGAGTGGGACTTTGGTGCCCTGCGCCGCCACTATCAGGGCTGGCTGACCACCGATGCCGATTTCCACTACACTGTGGCCGATTACGACAGCCTCTCCCAGAAGGGCATCGCCGATCTGCTCTACGACCGCGGAATGCAGATCCTGCAGGCCAAGGAAGTGCGGTACGGCGCACCGGTCATGCGTGAGCTGGAGCGCATCTGCCTGCTCAAGTGCGTGGACCGGATGTGGATGGATCACATCGACAACATGGATCAGCTGCGGCAGGGCATCGCCCTCCGCGGCTACGGCCAGAAGGACCCCGTGGTGGAGTACCGCATCGAGGGCTTTGATATGTTCGACCAGATGGTGGATTCCATCCGGGAGTCCAGCATCAAGATGCTGCTGACCATCGAGGTGCGGCAGGCCGGTGCAGCCCCCAAACGGGAGCAGGTGGCCAAGCCCACCGGTGAGGGCTTTGTGCCCGGCAACGGCGCGCCCGGTGCCAAGGGTGCCCCCAAGGGCCAGCCTGTCCGGGTCATCAAGATCGGCCGCAATGACCCCTGCCCCTGCGGCAGCGGTCTCAAGTGGAAAAAGTGCACCTGCGCCCAGTATCACCCCGAAGGAAGCAACGGCGGGGAAAACTGAGCGACCTTAAAATCAAATAGAACGGGAGCTGACTGATATGTTGACTGCAAAAGAACTGCTGGGCCGTGCCCAGGCGCTGGAACCCCAGCTGGTGGAGTGGCGGCGCACCCTGCACCGTCACCCGGAGGTGGGCTTTGATCTGACCCAGACCAAGGCACTGGTGAAAAAGGCCCTGACCGAGATGGGCTACGAGCCCAAGGACTGCGGCAAGGCCGGTGTCATTGCGCTGGCAGGCGGCAAAAAGCCCGGCAAGACCATCCTGCTGCGGGGCGATATGGATGCCCTGCCCATTCAGGAGGAATCCGGCGTGGATTACGCTTCCGAGGTGCCGGGCAAGATGCACGGCTGCGGCCACGATATGCACACGGCAATGATGCTGGGGGCTGCCCAGCTGCTCAAGGAGCACGAGGACGAGATCGAGGGTACCGTCAAGCTGGAGTTCCAGCCCGCCGAGGAGATTTTCCAGGGCTCGCCCGATATGATCGCCAACGGCCTGCTGGAAAACCCCAGCGTGGATGCGGCAGTCATGTTCCATGTGCTGGGCGGAATGCCCATCCCCGCCGGTGTGGTGCTGGTGCCTGCCTGCGGCGGCATCACCATGGCAAGCTGTGAGCAGTATCACATCATCGTCCACGGCAAGGGCGGCCACGGCTCCATGCCGGAAAAGTGCATCGACCCCATCACGGCGGCGGCGCACATCCACATTGCCCTGCAGGAGATCAACAGCCGGGAGCTGGATGCCCACAGCTTTGGCGTGTTCACCACCGGCTGCTTCCAGGCAGGCGCGGCCTCCAATGTCATCCCGGACAGCGCGGAGATGTGGGGCACCATCCGCACCACCGACCCCGAGGGCGCAGTGACGGAGCTGCTGCACAAGCGGATGACCGAGATCGTACAGGGGGTGGCCACGGCCTACCGCTGCACCGCTGAGATCACCTTCAGTGATTACTGCCCCTGCATGGTGGTGGACAAGGAGCTTGCCGGCAACGCCCTGACCTATATGGGTGAGCTGCTGGGCAAGGGTGCAATGGATATGACCCCGATGACCGGCGGCAAGCCCGGCGGCGGCAGCGAGGATTTCGCGTTCGTCAGCCATGAGGTGCCCACCGTGAGCATGTTCCTGACGGCGGGCAACGCCAACGAGGGCTACACCTACGGCCAGCATCACCCCAAGGTGAAGTTTGATGACAGCGTCCTCTTTGAGGGCAGCGCGGCCTACGCCTATATGGCCCTGCGCTGGCTGCAGGAGCACAAGTGATCGGATAAAAACGAAGACCTCCTCTGGAAACAGCCAGAGGAGGTCTTTCTATATTATGGGCAAAAAGGCCGAGCAACGGAAAAGCCTTTGCCTTATGAATCTGTCTTGTCTGCCTGCTCGATCAGGCTTCCAGGAACACTTTGCGCAGGGAGGTGTTGGTCTCCACGATCTTCACCAGCAGCACGCCCAGCACGGTGCAGCTGATGAGCTCACCGATGCCGACGGAGATGCCGTTGGTGATGCAGGCCAGCCACAGCGGAGCGGAGGAAGAAGGATCGGGGAACATGACGGCGATCTCAATGCCGATGATGACCGCATTGAAGAGCACGGGCGGCAGGGAAGGCACGATGGCCAGACCCTTGAAGCGGACGTTCCGCAGTTTGTAAGTCACAACACAGGCCAGCAGGGTGGCCAGGGTGCCAAAGATAACATCCACGATGGTGGAGCCCAGCAGGTTTGCCAGGAAGCAGCCCAGCACCACGCCCACGATGTACTCGGCACCGAACACGGGCAGCAGGCAGAGGGCCTCGGCAACACGCACCTGCACCGCACCGTAGGAGAACGGCTGCAGCGCCATGCAGAGCACCACATAGAGAGCTGCGACCACAGCGCAGCGGGCCAGTTTGCGGACAGTGAAATTCTGATTCATAACAATACTCCGGCGGATGAATTTTGACCGCACAGGGACCGCCAGCCCTATGGGTTTGGCCCGGCATGGTTCGAGACACGCCGGGGAGCCTAAAATCCTAAGTTGCTCTTTCAGGTTGCCGCGCAAAAGCACAGCAAAAGGGAGTATAGCACAAATTGCCGCAAAATGCAACGGCCTGCAAACAAAAAGAACTGCCGCGGCGGGCAGTTCTCAGAAAAAAACTCAGCGTGCGTGGCCAACGTAGACCAGAGCAATGGTATCGGGGCCGGTGTTGGCGGAAACAACGCCGCCCAGCGGGAAGGTGATGAGCGGGTCTTTGCCGAACGCCTTGCGGCAGGCCTTGATCAGATCATCCTTCTGGGGAATGTTGGTGTGGCCGATCATATAATCAAAGTCCTCCACACCCTCGCTGCGCTTTTTGGCCAGCTCCACCATGGCGGGCACGACCTTGTCATCGCCGCGCACCTTGGCCTCCACTTTGGTCTTTCCGTCGATCAGGGTGATGATGGGGCGGATGCCCATCAGCTCGCCCATGACCGCGGCGGCGGCAGAGATGCGGCCGCTCTTCTTCATCTGCTTGAGGCTGTAGGGTCCGAGGATGATCTCCATCTTGTTCATCTGGGGTCTCAAACTCGCTGATGACGTGGCGGAGCTCCGCGCCGTTCTGCAGTTTGCGGGCCATCTCGCACAGATACCAGCCGAACACCATCGATAGGTGTGGGGGTCGAGCAGATGGATGTTCAGGTGGTGTTCCGGGCGCTCTCCCGCAGCATCCCCTGCGCCATGACGGCGTTGTTGTAGGTGGAAGAACCGGAGCGGTTGATGGGGACCATGGATGACATCGGTGTAGCCCTCGTCCACATACTGGCAGTATTTCTCACAGAACTGGATGGGGGTGATGGCAGCCGTGGAGGGAATGCCCTTGGCGGCGCGCATCTTTTCGTAGAACTCCTCGTTGGTGCAGCTCTCACGCTCGATATAGTCTACATCATCCAGCAGGATGTGAAAACCCATAATATCAATGCCGTACTTCTCGGCCAGCTCCTGCGGGATATCGCAGGAGGAATCGGTCAGGATCGCGATCTTGCTCATAATGTCCCTCATTTCCATTCGTATTCTCGCAGGCGGCCATGATCCAGCAGCTCCGGGAAATCCCACTGGCGCAGGACCTCATACACGCCCACAGCCACGCTGTTGGAAAGGTTCAGGCTGCGGCAGGTATCCCGCATGGGCATCCGGATGCAATGCTCCTGGTTGGCCGCCAGCAGTGCCTCAGGCAGGCCGGCATCCTCCCGCCCGAACACGAGGTAGGCCCCGTCCGGGTACTGGATGTCGGTGTAGCGCTGGGGCGCTTTGGTGGTAAAGTAGTAGAACGGGCCTTTGTTCCGGGCAAAGAAATCCTCCAGCCCATCATAGTAATTGATGTCGAGGTAGTGCCAGTAGTCCAGCCCGGCATGCTTGAGCTTTTTGTCATCGATGGCAAAGCCCATGGGCCCCACCAGATGCAGGCGGCAGGCCGTGCAGGCACAGGTGCGGGCCACGTTGCCGGTGTTCTGGGGGATACGCGGCTCTACCAGAACGATGTTCAGGGTCGGTTTTTCGCTCATGGAGGCCTCCTCAGTCATTCCAGCTCACCGGGCAGAGCCGGGGCAGCAGGGGCTCGAACCAGACACCGTACCGGGTGTCCTGATCGGCGGGGGTCTGCTGAATGGCCAGCGAGACGAACTCGGCGGCGTTGTCGGCAGCGGCGCTCAGGGCGTTGCCCTGGATCAGCGAGCCAATGAGCACGGCACCGTACAGGTCACCCGTGCCCGGGAAGCTGCGGCTGATGTGCAGTTTTTTGATGACGAAGCGCTCGCGGCCGGAGCCTGCGCAGCCGATGTACTTGCCCAGTGCGAGGCCGGTGACCACCGCGCTGGGGGCCAGCGTCAGCAGCTCGTCGGCCAGCGCCTGAGCGGAAGCGTCATCGAATGTGTCGGTCTGGGGCTCCCGCTCCAGCAGCAGGGCGGCCTCGGTGGCGTTGGGCAGGATCAGGTCTGCCCGGCGGCAGAGCCCGCGCATCCGGTCGATGAGAGCCGGGGTCACTGTGGAGTAGGCCTTGCCGTTGTCTCCCATCACAGGGTCCACCACCTTGCGGGCAGCGGGCCAGAGATCGAATGCCTTTTCGGCCAGCGCCACCTGCTCCTCGCCGCCTAAGTAGCCGGTGTAGATACAGTCAAACTCCACACCCAGCTCCCGGTAGTGCTCCAGAGCGGCCAGCCCGTAGGCAGCACCGTCCAGCCGTGCCGGTGTGCCCAGACCGCCCGTGTGGGTGGAGAGCACCACGGTGGGCAGGGCCACAGGCTGGCAGCCCATAACGGACAGCACCGGCAGGATGACTGCCAGGCTGCACCGGCCCATGCCGGAGAGGTCGTGAATGCAGAGAATTTTTTTCGGTTCAGTCGGTTTCAATAAAAAGGATCCTCCTTTGCGCCATCCACGGGCCGCACAGGGCCCAGTTTCTCAGCGTATGATACAGTATACCACATTTTGCGGGACAAAAAAAGCGCATACCGGATTCTTTACAGGAAATACTAGCCACAGCGGCAAAAAATCACACAGTGGAAAGGAGAGAGCCACATGAAAAACACAAATCGTCAGCCTTCCTCCGGCAGTGTTCTGCTGGGCATGGCGGCAGGCGCGGCCCTGGGGGCCGTGGGCACCATGGCAATGGCACAGAACCAGCGGCAGGTCAAGCGCACCGCACGCAAGCTGGCCAAGGGCGCGGAACGCGCCATGAGCCAGCTGGACACCATGGTCACGGATCTCGTGGAGCGCAGGATGGACCTGTGAGGAAAAACAAAAAGGCAGGGCCCGCGGGCTCTGCCTTTTTGCTTGCCAATTTACTTCTGGTTCCAGATACACATCCGGGCGCTGGTGTTGATCTCACCCAGAACCTGCAGGTCCATCTGGATGTTGCAGGTCACAAGGACGGATTTGTTCACGTCGCTGCCGGTGAGTACCGAGGCGGGCAGGTTCTTGATGGTGAGCACCGCCGTGGCCTTGTTGAAATCACCGGTCAGGGTGCCGTCGTAGGTCACATCACCGATGGTCAGGCCGGACAGATAGCCGGTGACACCCAGCTTGGATACCTGCATGACCGGCAGGGTCAGGGTGTAAGTGCCGTTGGCCTGCCGGGTGAGGGTGGCGGTGCGGTTGGAATCGATGCCGCTGTTGGCCATGGATTCCTTATCGGAGCGTTCCTTCCAGAATTTCACACCGACATTCTGGCTGCTGGCGGCACCGGCACTGACAGCCAGCACCAACAGCAGCACCAGCGAGATCAGCGCTGCGCCGGAGCGTTTGAATGTATTTTTCATAAAGATCAACCTTTCCTGGCCGCGCGTGTGCGGCCTGCTCTGGTGTCCTGTTGGGGCAGGACACAGGGTTTGTCAACGCTAAAATATCACGCCAGCGATAATATGTCAATCTGTCTTGTGAGTTTTTCACAAAAAAGTTTCACTTATGAAATCAAAAGTAGAAAAAATATCCGCTCCCCTGTGCGGGAAGCGGATATTGTAAAACCTCTCAGGCTCTTTGCGCCAGATCCCGTAATAGGGGAGGCAAGCCGCAGGTGACGGAGAGATTACAGCTCAAAATTGGGGTCGTCCTTCAGCATGTGGATGTTGGACATGAAGGCGCTCTGCTCGGGGTCGGCGAACTCGGCCTCCTTCACATACTTGTTCAGCACAGCTGCGGTGCGCACGGGGTCGGCAATGGTGCCGGCACCGCCAATGCAGCCGCCGGGGCAGCCCATGCCCTCCAGCAGGTAGCCGTTGTACTTGCCGGCCTTGGCCAGCATCAGCAGCTTCTTGCACTCGGCCAGACCCTGTGCAGAGGCGATCTTCACCTCCATGTCGGGACGCCATTCCTTGATCTTGTCGGCAACGGCCTTGGCCACGCCGCCGGACTGTGCAAAGCCGCGGCCTGCAGCAGAAGCGTAGCACAGATCCATCTCGGCGGGATCCACCTCCAGACTATCCAGATCCAGATCCTTGGCCTCGATGATGCCGGCCAGCTCCTCAAAGGTCAGCACAAAGTCCACATCAGAGCGGACGGTGCGGCGGGAGGCCTCCAGCTTCTTGGCGGCGCAGGGTCCGATGAAGCACATACGGGCCTCGGGGTCGGCCTGCTTCATCATGCGGGCGGTGAACACCATGGGGGTCATGGTCATGGAGATGTTCTTGGCAAGGCCGGGGAAGGCGGTCTTTGCCATCATGCTCCATGCCGGACAGCAGGAGGTAGCCATGAAGTCCAGCTTCTCGGGCACTTCCTCAAGGAAGTCGTGTGCCTCGTCCACGGTGCACAGGTCGGCACCAATGGCAACCTCCACCACATCACAGAAGCCGATGGCCTTCAGGGCAGCCTTCAGCTTGCCGGTGGAAGCCAGAGAGGGGAACTGGTTGATAAAGGCGGGAGCGACCAGTGCATAGATGCGGTCGCCGCGGTTGAAGCCCTGGATCAGCTGATAGATCTGGCCCTTGTCGGCAATGGCACCGAAGGGGCAGTTCACCAGACACTGACCGCAGGACACGCACTTGCTGTAATCAATCTCGGCACGTCCCAGCTCGTCAGAGTGGATCGCACCCATACCGCAGGCAGCGGCGCAGGGACGCTCGGTCTTGACGATGGCATTGTAGGGGCAGACGGTGACGCAGCGGCCGCACTTGATGCACTTTTCCCTGATCGATGGTGGAACGGCCGCTCTCCCAGGTGATGGCCTTCTTGGGGCAGACTTCCATACAGGGGTGGGCCAGACAGCCCTGGCACAGGTCAGAGACCTTGACCAGCTTCTCGGGGCAGCGGTTGCAGGCAAACTTGATCACGTTCACCAGCGGGGGATCATAATACTTATCGGCGATGGAAGCATCCTCCAGACCGGAGACCACGCTGTTGTGCTCGTCCATGCGGCGGGTGGGCAGGCCCATGGCCAGACGGACACGCTCCTCAACGATGGCGCGCTCCAGGAAGATGTCCTTGCGCAGCTTGCCCTCCTCACCGGGGATGATGGTGTAGGGGATCTTGCGCATCAGGTGGTTGGCCTGCTCGCCCTTGACGTTGGCGTAAGCCATGCGAGCAACCTCGGTAAACACCTGACGGCGGATCTGGATGACCGTGGTATTGATTCCTCTGAAACTCATTCCAATCTCTCCTTGTTCAGAAACAGAAAACATCCCGTCCTACACTGGACTGCAGCAGGCGGAATTTGCTTTGCTCCGGGCCGGCTGGTACCGCACCGCTGCAACCGGCGCTCCGACCCAGATATCCAGTTTCATTTTAACATAAACGGGCCTGCGTGAAAAGAGAAAATTTCAAATATGTTAAAGAATTAGCAAATGGTACAGGATGTACAAGATTTAACGAACTTTTTTAGCAGAGTGCTGCACGGACGCGCTCGCCATCGTACTCGCCCAGCCTGACGTGAACGATCTCGCCGCTCTTGTGGCCGGGGGCAGAGACCACCACCGGGATGTACAGCCGGGTGTAGCCTGTGAACAGTGTCTCGGAGAGGGGCGTTTCCAGCAGGACCTCGTCCTCGGTGCCGACATGAGCGGCCAGTACCTCCCGGCGGATCTCCTCGGCCAGTGCGTTCATCTCGCGGCTGCGGGCCTGCTTCTCCCGCTCGTGCACCTGCGCCGGAAAATCATAAGCCGGGGTGCCGCTGCGGCGGGAGTAGGGGAACACATGGACTTTCAGGAAGCCGATCTTCCGGAGAAAGGCACAGCTTTCCTCAAAGTCAGCCTGGGTCTCACCGGGGAAGCCGCAGATGCAGTCGGTGGTAAAGCTGACCGGGCGCTCCCCGTAGGCGGCGCGCAGCTGGTCCACCACCTGTGCATACTGCTCGGCAGTGTAAACGCGGCGCATCCGGCGCAGGGTGGCAGTGCAGCCGCTCTGCAGGCTCAGGTGGAACTGCGGGCAGAAATTCGGGCACGCGGCAAGGCGGCGGCAGAAGTCCTCGTCCACCACGCGCGGCTCGAGCGAGCCAAGGCGCACGCGCAGCTGCGGCACGGCGCGGCAGACGGATTCGACCAGATCGGCAAACGTGCTGCCGTCCTTGAGATCGCGGCCCCACGATGCGACCTCGATGCCCGTGAGCACGACCTCGCGGTAGCCCTCCAGCGCGCGCGCCTGCTCCACGGCCTGCGCCAGCGGCAGCGAGCGCACCGGCCCGCGGGCGTAGGGGATGATGCAGTAGGTGCAGAAGTTGACGCAGCCGTCCTCCACCTTGAGCATAGCGCGGGTGCGGCGCGCCTGTCCCCCGGCGGGGAGCACCTCGAAGTCGCGGCGGCGCAGCGCTTCATCCACAAGGACGCGGGCGCGGCGGTCGGCAGCGGCCTGCTCGAGCAGGTCGAGGAACTTCATCCGCTCGCCGGTGCCGCCGACGAGGTCGATGCCGAGACTCTCGGCCTCGTCGGTGTGGGTCTGGACATAGCAGCCGCAGGCGGCCACCACGGCGCCGGGACTGCGCCGCCTGGCCCGGCGGATCATCTGGCGGGATTTTTTTGTCGCTGACGGCGGTGACGGAACAGGTGTTGATGATGTAAGCGTCGGCGCTGTCCTCAAAGTCCACCAGCTCGTGGCCCCGGCGGCGCAGCTCCTGCTCCATGGCCTGGGTCTCGTACTGGTTCACCTTGCAGCCCAACGTGTAAATGGCAGCTCGCATGGGGATTCTCCTTGCACTTTTCGGGTAAATTCGGTATAATAATAAGACTTGTGTCTTATTATATAGCATTCTGCCGCCGGTGGCAAGCGGCGGCGGAGGATTTGTGAGGAAACGCATATGATTTATCTGGATCACGCAGCCACCACGCCGGTGCCCCGGCCCGTGGCGGACGCCATGTATCAGGTGCTGACGGAGCAGTTCGGCAACCCCTCCTCCCAGTATCCCCTGGGCCGGGAGGCCAAGGCCCTGGTGGAGGAGGGCCGGGCCGTTGTCGCCGGGGCCCTGGGGTGCCGGCCGGAGAACCTGCACTTCACCTCCTGCGGCACGGAGTCGGACAACTGGGCCATCTCCGCCGCCGTGTGGCAGGGCCGCCACACCGGGCGGCACATCATCACCACCGCCGTGGAGCACAGCGCCGTGCTGGAGCCGTGTAAGCTGCTGCAGCAGCAGGGGTACGAGGTGACGTACTTGGCCCCGGACAAAACCGGCCATGTGACGGCGGAGCAGGTGGCCCAAGCCCTGCGGGAGGACACGGTGCTGGTGAGCATGATGCTGGTAAACAATGAGACGGGCTGCATCTTCCCGGTGCAGGAGGTGGCCCGCCTGCTGCGGGAGAAAAACAGCCGCGCCCTGCTGCACTGCGATGCGGTGCAGGGC
>ENA-OQHF01001588-OQHF01001588.1-human-gut-metagenome-genome-assembly--contig:-NODE-1588-length-12309-cov-2.548514_pt1 | contig 12309 bp, 14 predicted proteins | sample MGYA00242559_ERZ504709 | MGnify/ENA primary metagenome ERZ504709 (study PRJEB26092, sample SAMD00036203) | human gut metagenome | host: Homo sapiens | study: EMG produced TPA metagenomics assembly of... | reverse complement strand
ACTATTGCATGTGTAAATGAATTTGCCCGTAAGTATCAGATAAGTAGCAAAGAGGCATTTCAGTAGGAAGAACCAGAAAGTATAATTTCCAATAACAATCATAAAGGAGAAGAAAATCATGCCAGAGTTGGAGTCAATGATAGAACAAAAACTGATCGATCAGCTGATTTACGGTGAGTCACAGTGGACATACAGGGAGGATTTGAAAACAGAGGCAGATTTATGGGCGAAATTTCAGATATATCCTTGAACAGAATAACAAAGACAGGCTGAATGGGGAACCTTTGTCAGACTCAGAATTTGAGCAGGTAAAGAACCAGTTGCAGTTTTCTTCATTTTATAAAGCAGGTGAATGGCTGGTTGGAGAGAATGGGAAAGTGCAGGTTCATGTTCAAAGAGATACGGAAAGACTTCACCTGGTAGTGATGAATCATGAACATATTGCCGGTGGCAGCAGTGTTTATGAAGTAATCAATCAGTACAGTGCGTTAAAAACAGATGATGAAAATACCAGTTTGACAAGAGACCGGCGTTTTGATGTAACGCTGATGATTAATGGACTTCCAATGATACATATTGAATTGAAGAATAAGCAGCATTCTTACATGGAAGCGTTTAATCAAATTAAAAAATACATCAGCGAAGGAAAATTTGCTGGAATTTTTTCGGCTGTTCAGATGTTCGTTGTAAGTAATGGTGCTGATACCAGATATTTTGCAGCAGCCAGTGATACAGAGTTAAATCCGAAGTTTATGAGTGGCTGGGTGGATAAAGACAATAATCAGGTGGCAAATTATCTTGATTTTGCAAAAAGTGTTCTTCGGATTCCGGAAGCGCATGAAATGATTGCGAGATATACAGTGCTGGATGAGGATGCAAAACGTCTGATTTTGCTTCGCCCATATCAGATTCATGCAATTGAGTCGATCCGAGAGGCATCGAAGACGGGAAAATCCGGTTATGTATGGCACACAACCGGTTCTGGAAAGACATTGACTTCCTATAAAGCAACAAGAAATCTTTTGATGGATATTCCGGCAATTGATAAAGCGATTTTCCTGATTGATAGAAAAGATCTGGATACGCAGACTACAATGGCATTTCAGGCGTATGCAAATAATGACCTTGTAGATGTTGATGAGACAGATAATGTAAATGATCTTAAGAAAAAACTCAGGTCTGATGACAGACAGGTGATTGTTACAACGATTCAGAAGATGCAGATTCTTGTAAGCAAGAGACTTCAGGAAGGAACGCCAGAATATAATAAAATTAAAATTTGAAAATTGCTTTTGTAGTAGATGAGTGCCATAGAGCAGTTACACCAAAAACAAAAAGAGAACTGGAACGATTTTTTGGCAAATCTTTATGGTATGGATTTACCGGCACACCGAGATTTGCTGAAAATCCTTATCCACAGATGGAGATTTGCCGAGAACTACCGAAGAATTATATGGTGAACGTCTTCACCGTTATACAATACAGAATGCGATTCATGACAAAGCTGTCTAGATTCCAGGTAGAACATAATGGTCCGAAAAACATTGCAGATGAAACAGATAGTAGTGCATATGATAACGAAACACATATGTTAAGTGTATTAGATATCATTTTGAATAAATCTTATCACAAGCTTGGCTTTCAAAATGGAAAAGGTCAAACCTATGAAGGACTCCTTACTACGAGTTCTATTCAGATGGCACAGAAATATTATGATTTGCTGACAAAAGTAAAAAATGGAGACACTTCACTTGTGATTGATGAGAAAATCAAACAGGTATTACCGGATTTTCCTAAATTTGCAATTACTTATTCGGTAACAGAAAACGAAGAGGGATCACATGTAAACCAGGAGAAAATGCAGCAGTCTCTTGATGATTACAATGGAATGTTTGGCACTAAGTTTGAAATTTCACAGATTCAGGGATACAATAGCAATTTAAATAAACGGCTGGCAAGAAAAGATGCCAAATTCAAGAGCAGAAATGAACAACTGGATCTGGTTATTGTGGTTGATCGTCTTTTGACAGGATTCGATGCACCATGTATGTCGACTATTTTTATAGATCGTCAACCAATGGGACCACATGATTTGATTCAGGCATTTTCAAGGACAAATCGTATTTACGATAAAAACAAAACCTACGGACAGATTGTGACTTTTCAGGCACCACAGCTTTTTAAGAAATGTGTGGATGATGCGGTGAAGCTGTATTCAGCAGGAAGTACAGGAACAGCGCTTCTGGCAGAATGGGAAGAAATAGAACCGGCATTTCGTAAGGCGCTTGCAGCTTTAAAAGTATGTGCAGAAAATCCTTCAGACATTCCGAAAATGTCTATGAAGGAAAAGAAAGTATTTGCAAAAATGTTCCAGTCTTTTGACAGTCTGTTTGCACAGCTGAAATCATTTACCAAATATGATGACACCATGCTTGAAGAATATGGATTTACGGAAGAAGAATATGATGAGTATGTAGGTCATTATAAAAATGTTATGGAAGAAATTCATGAAGAAACTCCGGACGGTGGCGGCTCAGAAAAGGAATCAGGTGAAGAAATTGATCAGGACTATGAATTGATGGCGTACAGTAATACAAAGATTGATTACGAATATATTATCAATTTGATTCAGAATATTGTTACGCCAGTAGAAGAGGGAGAAGAAATATCGTCGGAGGAGAAACAAAGAAAAATTGCGGAAGTTCTGCAGTATGTTGAAGAACTGCGAAAGAGTAATGGCAAGGTAGCAGAAATCATGTGTGATCTGATTGGAGATATTGAAGAAGATGATACAAAGTACAGAGGAAAGTCAATCCTTAATATTGTAGAGAACATGAAAAGGAATTGTATAAATACGGTTATCGCAGATTTTTGCAGTACATGGTGTGCTTCAAAAGATGACGTTATGTATGCGGCAATGCATTATAGAAATGGTGAGATCCCGAATGAAAGTGCAATTAAAGCAACGGTTGATTACACAAAATATAAAGCGGGACAGGAAAAGCCACTTCCGAAGTTTAAATATTTTTCACAGATGATGGCAGATTTAAGGATGATTCTGGAAGAGGAAATTAAGCCATTGCTGATAACTGTATAGGTGTTTGGAAATTTATAGATGTTTGCATCAGCGTAAGTAATTTCAAGAAATGGAGGGAACTTATGCGAAGTGATACAAACAATCTGCTTTTTTGTGAATATTATGCTCAATGGATAGAAATCTATAAAAGAGGTGCGATCCGGGAAGCAACGATGGCGAAATATTTAATGACGCAAAAATGGGTAGAAAAATTGATACCAGAGTTGAAAGTTTCAGAATTGACAAGAACGGCATATCAGAAACTTTTGAATGATTATGCAAAAGATCATGAAAGGCAGACGACTTTAGACTTCCATCATCAGTTGAAAGGTGCGATTCTGGATGCTGTTGATGAAGGAATGATTGAAAGAGATCCAACCAGAAAAGCAATCATTAAAGGAAAAACACCAAGAGTAAAAAAGATAAAGTATCTGAATCAGTTTGAACTTCATACGCTGATTGATGATCTTGATATCGGAGAAGAACCAAACTGGGACTGGTTCATTCTTCTGGTAGCAAAGACTGGCATGCGTTTTTCAGAGGCACTTGCTATTACACCTGCGGATTTTGATTTTTCCAGACAGACATTATCGATAAACAAAACATGGGATTATAAAGGCAATGGTGGATTTTTACCTACCAAAAATAAATCCTCGGTAAGAAAAATTCAGATTGACTGGCAAATCGTAGTTAAATTTTCGGAGTTGACAAAAAGACTTCCTGAAGATAAACCTATTTTTGCAGGAAAATCAAAAATTTATAATTCTACTGTAAATGAAGCACTTACCAGACATTGCAAAAAATGTGGTATTTCTGAAATTTCAATTCATGGACTTCGCCATACACATGCGTCGTTATTGCTGTTTGCAGGTGTATCAATTGCCAGTGTTGCCCGTCGGTTAGGACATGCAAGTATGACGACAACACAGAAAACATATCTTCATATTATTCAGGAGCTGGAAAACAAAGATGTGGATCTGGTAATGAGAACTTTATCAGGATTGTAAAATGAAACAAATTATGAAAATACTTACGCTGAAATTTAGAGTGTTTTAACGGACTTTTCTCGCCCAAATCATTGCGGGTTAGTCAAAGATATGGTATATTTAAAGTATATTTTTGTCAAAATGTACAAAAAATAAGAACAAATTATAGTAGGGAGTGGTCAAGATGTATCAGGAAGAGTACAAACGTTGGCTGGAAGCAGATCTGGAAGATGCCGATCTGAGTCCGGAATTAGCGAGAATTGAAGGAAATGACGAAGAGATAAAAGATCGTTTCGCTGTAGCTCTGAAGTTTGGAACAGCCGGACTTCGTGGAGTTCTCGGAGCAGGAACGAATCGTATGAATATTTATGTAGTACGTCAGGCAACACAGGGACTGGCGAACTGGGTTAAGACACAGGGTGGCACACAGACTGTGGCAATCAGCTACGACAGCCGTCTGAAGAGTGATGTATTTGCAAAGACAGCAGCAGGTGTTCTGGCAGCAAACGGAATCAATGTCAGAATCTATGACGCGCTGATGCCAGTGCCGGCACTTTCATTTGCGACACGTTATTATAACTGTAATGCAGGAGTTATGGTAACTGCATCCCACAACCCGGCAAAATACAATGGTTATAAAGCATATGGACCGGACGGATGCCAGATGACAGATGATGCAGCAGCAATCGTATATGCTGAAATCCAGAAGACAGATGTCCTCACAGGTGCAAAATACATATCCTTCGCAGAAGGTGTAGAAAAAGGGCTGATTCGTTTTGTAGGAGATGACTGCAAGAAGGCGCTTTATGAAGCAATCGAATCACGTCAGGTAAGACCGGGACTTTGCAAGACAGCAGGACTGAAGCTGGTATACAGCCCGCTCAATGGTTCAGGACTTGTTCCGGTAACACAGGTATTAAAAGACATCGGAATCACAGATATCACAATCGTTCCGGAACAGGAATATCCAAACGGATACTTCACGACCTGCAGTTATCCGAACCCGGAAATTTTTGCAGCTCTGGAGCTTGGACTTAACCTTGCAAAAGAGACAGATGCAGATCTGATGCTTGCAACAGACCCGGATGCAGACCGTGTTGGTATTGCAATGAAGTGTCCGGATGGTTCTTACGAACTGGTAAGTGGTAACGAAGTCGGTGTTCTGCTTCTCGATTACATCTGCGCAGGACGTATTGAAAAAGGAACCATGCCTGAGAAAGCAGTTGCTGTAAAATCAATCGTATCTACTCCGCTTGCAGATGCAGTTGCAGAGCATTACGGTGTAGAACTCAGAAGCGTACTTACCGGATTCAAGTGGATCGGTGACCAGATCGCACAGCTTGAAGAGGCCGGAGAAGTAGATCGTTTCATTTTCGGATTTGAAGAGAGCTACGGATACCTTGCAGGACCATATGTACGTGACAAGGATGCTGTTATCGGATCTATGCTGATCTGCGAGATGGCAGCTTACTACAGAAGCATCGGAAGCTCACTGAAGCAGAGACTGGAAGAAATCTACGCGCAGTATGGACGTTATCTGAACAAAGTAGACAGCTTTGAATTCCCGGGACTTAGCGGAATGGACAAGATGGCAAGTATCATGGAAGACCTTCGTAAGAATCCGCTCACAGAAGTAGCCGGAATCAAGGTTGCATCTGTTACAGATTACACCAAACCGGAAGAAACCGGACTTCCTTCTGCGAATGTACTGATCTACAAACTGGAAGATGGCGAGACTGTTATTGTTCGTCCTTCAGGAACAGAGCCGAAGATTAAGATCTATTACACAACACTTGGAAAAGATCTGGAAGAAGCACAGGCAAAGAAAGACAAATTCGCAGAAGCATTAAAGCCGATCATGGCGTAGCAGTCAAAAGTTGATTTTGGAGAATGAGTCTGATCTGAATTTGGAGAGAATCAGGCTTGACAGAAAAGAACCTGCCCGATATAATAATTTTTATCGATAAGGGAGTAGTTGGCGCGATGACGTAGCTTTGTCAACATACTGACAGCAATGGCTGTCTGGCATAGCTTTAAATAATGAGACTTATTCGTAGTATTTTATGCTACGAATAAGTCTTTTTTTGTGCATACGATGAGCCAAGTGCAGATTTGTGCTTGCACAAGGATCTGCATTTGGCGAATGTACATCATCGAGCTGTTAAGCGAGATGGTGTACAAAGTATACAAATCGAGTAGGAGTCAGCCTGCTCGATTATATACGATGAGCCAAGTGCAGGCAAAGTACTGCCGCAGACAATTATTTTCACATTGGATAAGATGATTAGCTTTAAAAAGGAGAAAAATTATGGGTTTAATTGAATTGTTTTTGATTGCAGTAGGGTTGTCCATGGATGCATTTGCAGTTTCTGTCTGTAAAGGACTTGCTATGCCGAAGTGCACTTTCAAAAAGGCGGCTATTGTTGGCTTATGGTTTGGCGGATTTCAGGCATTGATGCCGGCAATTGGTTATATTTTAGGAGCGCAGTTCCAGGAAGCCATTGCTTCTATAGATCACTGGATCGCATTTGTATTACTTGCGCTGATTGGTGGAAATATGATTCACGAAGCATTGGACAATGACGAAGAGGAAGCCGATGCAAGCCTGGATGTGAAGACCATGTTCCTTCTCGCAGTAGCAACCAGCATTGATGCACTCGCTATAGGAATTACCTTTGCATTTCTTAAGGTAAGTATTATTCCGGCGGTCTGTTTTATCGGAATCGTGACCTTCATCATTTCCTTTGCCGGAGTAAAGATTGGTAACGTCTTTGGAGCCCGCTATAAGAACAAAGCCGAAATTGTCGGTGGGGTCATCCTTATTCTGCTTGGTCTGAAGATTTTGTTAGAGCATCTTGGCTTTTTAGGATAAAAATAAATACGAAACTACGATCCTGTTGTTCTTCTTTCACATAAAGAACACAATTATCTGCTATTCTGGTGTATAATTAGAAATAAAGTGATAAAAGGAGCCCGTGAGAGTTATGGATAAACTGAAAATTCTTGTAGTAGATGATGAAAGCCGTATGCGCAAATTGGTGCGCGATTTCCTGGAAAGAGAAGGATATGCGGTACTCGAAGCCGGAGACGGTATGGAAGCAATGGACATTTTTTATGAGGAAAAAGATATTGCACTGATCATCCTGGATGTCATGATGCCGCATATGGATGGCTGGCAGACCTGCCGTGAGATCCGTAAAGAATCAAAGGTTCCGATCATTATGCTGACCGCAAGAAGTGAAGAGAGGGACGAGCTTCAGGGGTTTGAACTCGGTGTGGATGAGTACATTTCCAAACCGTTCAGCCCGAAGATCCTGGTTGCAAGAGTTACTGCGATTCTGCGCAGAACCAATGCGCTTGCTTCGGATGATCTGCTTCATGCGGACGGGATCGAGATTGATAAAGCAGCACATATGGTGAAGATCGATGGAAAACCGATCGAACTCAGTTACAAAGAGTTTGAACTTCTGACATATTTTTGTGGAGAATCAGGGGGATCGCTTTTATCGAGAGAGAAGATTCTTAACAATGTATGGAATTTACGATTATTTCGGTGATGCCAGAACCATTGATACCCATGTAAAGAAGCTGAGAAGTAAACTTGGTGATAAAGGAGATTATATTAAGACTATCTGGGGTATGGGGTATAAATTCGAGGTACAGTCATGAAATATTCAATAAAAGACAGATGATGACTGTTTTTGTAGGTCTGATTCTATTTATGATCGTTGTATTTATGATCGTCAACGGAAGCTTTCTGGAGAAGTATTATATTTCCAATAAGAAATCAGAATTTATAAAGGCCTATACAATGGTGCAGGAAGGTGTGGAGAACGGACAATCGATTCTGAGACACCGGAAAAAGACCTGGGAAGATTTACAGAGAAAATAATATTTCCATTGCAGTCATCGATTCAGAATACAATGTGGTTTATACTAATGTAAGAGAAAAACAGATGATGGTCGTACAGCTTTTCGGATATCTGTACGATAAGAATCATCAGGAGATTCTGGAAAAAACGGACAGTTATGATATCTGCAAGTCGGTTGATCCGCAAAATAATACAGAGTACCTGACCATGTGGGGAAACTTTGACAATGGTGATATCTTTATCATGCGAAGCCCGCTGGAGAGTATTCGTTCGGCAGTCATGATTTTTAACAGATTTATCGGAGTCGTCGGCGGATGTGTGATTCTTGTGAGTGTATTGCTTGCGTGGTATTTCTCAAAAAGGATCACGGAGCCGATCATGGAGCTCGCAACACTTTCACAGAAGATGGCCGATCTGGATTTTGATGCAAAATATACCAGCGGCGGAAGCAACGAAATCGGTGTACTGGGAGAGAACTTTAACCGGATGTCAGAAAGACTTGAGCAGACGATTTCCAATCTGAAAGAAGCCAACTATAAATTGCAGAAAGACATTGAGCAGAAAGAAAAACGAGAAAATATGCGAAGCGAATTCCTGGGGAATGTTTCCCATGAACTGAAGACGCCGATTGCCCTGATCCAGGGATATGCAGAAGGCCTGAAAGAAGGCGTCAATGATGATCCGGAGAGCCGGGAATTCTACTGTGAAGTCATTATGGACGAGGCAGGAAAGATGAACCGGATGGTGAAGAATCTACTTGCCCTGAACCAGCTGGAATTTGGTGAGGATGATGTACAGTTTGAACGGTTTGATATTACTTCATTGATTTCGGGTGTCCTGCAGAGTCTGGATATTCTGATTGAGCAGAAAGAAGCACAAGTGATTTTCCGCCACAAGAACCCTGTTTATGTCTGGGCAGATGAGTTTAAGGTTGAGCAGGTTGTCCGGAACTATGTCAACAATGCACTGAACCATGTCGATGGTGAGAAGGTGATCGAGATCAAGATCACCCAGGAAAATGATATGGCAAAAATTACCGTATTCAATACCGGAACGCCGATTCCGGAGGAAGATCTGCCACATATCTGGGAGAAATTCTATAAGGTTGATAAGGCAAGGACCAGAGAATACGGTGGAAATGGTATCGGGCTTTCCATTGTGAAGGCGATCATGGACTCCTTTGGAAAAGGATACGGTGCGATCAATCATACCAATGGTGTTGAGTTCTGGTTTGAACTGGACATGAAATAAACGCGAATCTTGCAATTCGCACTGTAACGTGGTACATTATAAAAGAGCTTATTACTGATTGACACAGGGAAGAAGATTGTGACATGAGCGGAAAAAGCTCTTTTGAATAACTACAAGAATATAAAAATCGTGAGGATATGCGGATGATAGCGATTATTGATTATGATGCAGGAAACATTAAAAGTGTAGAAAAAGCGTTAAAATATCTTGGTGAGGATGCGGTTATCACAAGGGACAGAGAAGAGATACTTTCTGCCGATAAAGTGATCCTTCCGGGAGTCGGTGCATTTGGCGATGCCATGTACAATCTGAAAAAATATGGATTGGATGAAGTGCTTCGCGAAGTAGCAAAGAGACAAATCCCGCTTCTTGGAATCTGTCTTGGGCTTCAGCTTTTGTTTGAAAGAAGTGACGAGACGCCAGGTGTGGAGGGGCTTGGTATTCTAAAAGGAGAGATCCTTAGAATTCCGGACTGTCCGGGGACTTAAGATCCCGCATATGGGATGGAACTCTCTGAAGCTTCAGAATGACGGCAGATTGTTTAAAGATTTACCTGAAGAGCCGTATGTATATTTTGTTCATTCCTACTATTTGAAAGCAACAGATGAAAGTATTGTAAAAGCGACAACCGAGTACAGCACACATATTCATGCTTCGGTTGAACAGGGAAATGTATTTGCCTGCCAGTTCCATCCGGAAAAGAGCAGTGATACAGGACTTCAGATACTGAAAAATTTTGTAGAATTGTAGGAGGGCAGACAGTGTTTACAAAGAGAATTATCCCATGTCTTGATGTGAAGAATGGACGGGTTGTAAAAGGTGTGAATTTTGTGGATCTCAAAGATGCAGGAGATCCGGTTGAGATTGCGAAGGCTTATGATAAGGCAGGTGCGGATGAACTGGTATTTCTGGATATCACGGCATCTTCGGACGACAGAAGCACGGTGGTTGACATGGTGCGTAAAGTTGCTGAGTGTGTGTTTATTCCATTTACGGTAGGTGGTGGAATCCGGACCGTTGACGATTTTAAGGCATTGCTTCGGGAAGGTGCGGACAAGATTTCTATCAATTCTTCTGCAATCAATCGACCGGAACTGATCCGGGAAGCAGCGGAGAAGTTTGGAAGCCAGTGCGTGGTTGTCGCGATTGATGCGAAAAGAAGAGAAGACGGCAGTGGGTGGAATATCTATAAAAATGGCGGACGCATTGATATGGGGATTGATGCGGTCGAGTGGGCGAAAAAAGTAGAAGCACTTGGCGCAGGAGAGATTCTTTTGACCAGTATGGACTGTGACGGCACGAAGGCCGGATACGATCTGGAGCTGACAAGGATGATCGCGGAAAATGTATCAATTCCAGTAATCGCATCTGGAGGAGCAGGTAATCTGGAGCATTTCTACGAAGTACTCGGTGAAGCGGGGAAGGCAGACGCGGCGCTTGCGGCATCCTTGTTCCACTATAAAGAGCTGGAGATCAGAGAAGTAAAAGAATATTTGAGAGAAAAAGGCGTATCGGTACGTCTGTAGAGAAAAGGTGGGGAATATGGCAGCAATTAACAATGACTGGCTGGATGCACTGAAAGGTGAATTTTCCAAGCCATACTATAAGAAACTATTTGAGACAGTGAATCAGGAATACCGGACACACCGGGTATATCCTCCGGCAGATGACATTTTTAATGCATTTCATCTGACACCGCTTAAGGATGTCAAGGTTGTGATCCTTGGCCAGGATCCATATCATGGAGATGGACAGGCAGAAGGTTTAAGCTTTTCTGTGAAACCAGGGGTTGATATTCCACCGTCACTGGTGAATATTTATCAGGAACTGCATGATGATCTGGGATGTACAATCCCAAGCCACGGCAATCTGGTGAAATGGGCGAAGCAGGGAGTACTTCTTCTCAACACGGTTCTTACGGTAAGAGCGCATCAGGCTAATTCACATCGTGGAATTGGCTGGGAAGAATTTACAGATGCAGCAATCCGTGTACTCAATACCCAGGACAGGCCGATCGTATTTATCCTGTGGGGAAGACCTGCACAGATGAAAAAGAGAATGTTGACCAATCCAAACCATCTGATCCTGGAAGCACCACATCCGAGTCCACTTTCTGCGTATCGTGGATTTTTCGGAAGCAAACCGTTCAGCCAGACCAACAAATTCCTTGAGGCGCATGGTGTAGAGCCGATCGACTGGCAGATTGATGAACTGTAAAGAATAAAAAATAGAGATTTCGGGCAGACTGTGAAGATTTATTTGCAGTCTGTTTGTTTCTGTTCACTCCCGTGTCAATCACTACGCTGATTGGCACGGAGGATGCACTTTTATCTTGAATGGCATCTCGCCCATCGCCAAAGGCGATTTAAAATGGCGAGATGCGTTGCTGGTCACAGGTACTGTGAACAGTAACGTCTGTTTTTCCTTTGCATGCCAGAATCAATGGAAACAGTTGACCGTAAAGAGATCATTTGGCATAATAGATATATGAATACTTGTTCATATGAAAGGGGTAACTATGAAAAAGACAGAAGTAGAATGTTGTGATACATTTTGTATACACGAAGAACTTGTACATAAGGCAGAGGGGCATATACCGGATGAAGAGGTTTTGAAGGATCTTGCTGATTTTTTCAAGGTATTTGCAGATACCACGCGGATCCGGATTTTATGTGTTCTTTTTCAGTCTGAGATGTGTGTTTGTGATCTGGCGGAAGTTCTTGGAATGACGCAGTCCGCGATTTCCCATCAGCTCCGGATGCTCAAGCAGATGAAGCTTGTGAAGAACAGACGGGAAGGAAAAACGGTGTTCTATTCCCTTGCTGATGATCATATCCAGACCATCATGAACCAGGGAATGGAGCATATTCTGGAATAACAGATGATATATCAATATAGAAGGAAGGAAACGATAACAGTGACAGCAGGAAGAAAGAAAAAGGTAATCATAGGGATCCTTGTAGCGCTTTGTATGACAGTAACGGGATGCGCCGGTTCTGTAAAAAAAGGAACGAAGTATCTGGAAGAAAAAGACTATAAAAATGCAGAAGGTGGAATTCCAGGATGCGGTAAGACAAAAAGAAGAATCTGGGAGAGGCTTATCGCGGACTCGGACATCTGCTAC
>ENA-OQHF01001587-OQHF01001587.1-human-gut-metagenome-genome-assembly--contig:-NODE-1587-length-12312-cov-3.138449_pt1 | contig 12312 bp, 16 predicted proteins | sample MGYA00242559_ERZ504709 | MGnify/ENA primary metagenome ERZ504709 (study PRJEB26092, sample SAMD00036203) | human gut metagenome | host: Homo sapiens | study: EMG produced TPA metagenomics assembly of... | reverse complement strand
GCGCATGCCGTTACCACGTTGATGCTCTTTCCTTTTAAACCGAATGCGATCGAGACATTTCCGGCTGCCATATTGGAAATGACAAGCGGTACGAACAGCGGATTCACTTTTGACGGTCCTTTTTCCAACAGTCTTTTGTGCTCACGCTCAATTCCCCCAAGACTTCCGACTCCGTTTCCGACTGATACGCCGACGCGGTAAGGATCTTCTTTTTCCATATCTAATGCTGCATCTGTGATCGCCTCTTTTGCAGCTGCCACCGCGTACTGGCAGAACAGTTCCATACGTCTTGCCGTCTTCGCATCCATATACTGTTTTGCATCGAAATCTTTTACTTCGGCTGCAAGATGACATTTATATCCTTCTGTATCAAATTTTGTGATCTCACCGAAACCGGTTTTTCCTTCTTTTACGGACTGCCAGAACTCCTCCACACTAAGTCCGATCGGAGTGATCGCGCCCATTCCTGTTACCACTACTCGTCTGCTCATAACTTTTCCTTTCCATTTTCAAGCCCCAAATTCAGGCTTTTCCTTTTTGATCCGACACAATACCCATGCAGTCAAAATGTTTTTACTGCTTATATGCTCATACCGCCGTCCACGGAAATCACCTGTCCTGTGATGTAGGATGCTTTTTCTGATGCCAGAAATGTTACTACCTTCCGCAATATCTTCCACCTTTCCGGCTCTTCCGAGCGGAATCTGTGTTTTCACTGCTTCTTTCGCCTTATCTGTCATCTGTGCTGTCATTTCCGTATCAATAAATCCCGGTGCAACCGCATTGCAGGTGATTCCGCGGGAAGAAAGTTCCCTTGCCACACTTTTGTAAGTCCGATCACTCCGCCTTGCTTGCACTGTAATTTGCCTGTCCGGCATTTCCAAGAATACCGGATACAGAGGAAAGCATTGATGATCGTTCCGGAGCGCTGTTTTAACAGATAGCGTGAAAAAATGACGGATCGTGTTGAATGTCCCCCTTAAGATTTGTTGCAATGACTGCATCAAATGCTTCCTCACTCATCTTCATCAAAAGATCATCTCTCGTGATTCCTGCATTGTTGACAAGAATATCCAGATGCCCATAGTTCTCTATAATGTCTTTTGCCATCTTTTCACAGGCACTGTAATCAGAAACATTGCATCCATAAACAGCCGCCTTACCGCCATCTTGCAAGGATTTCTGCGGCAACAGCATCCGCACGCTCTTTTGGACCATTGTAATTGATGATGACAAAAGCACCTTCTTTTGCAAGACTTTTTGCGATCGCAGCTCCGATGCCGCGGCTTGCACCGGTGACCAGTGCTGTCTTATTTGTTAACATAACTTCTCCTTTTTCTGATAACTGCGGCACCATGCCTTCGTTATTAAAAATAATTTTAAGTTACGAAAGCTTATAACATTGATTCCGCGTATTAATTCTCCGCAATAAACTTCTTGAAATCCTCAAACTTATCAATGTTGACTGCCGTTACATCGCGGTTGATTTTACGCATAAATCCGGTCAGTGTTTTTCCCGGTCCGATCTCTATAAACAGATCTGCGCCATCTGCGATCAGTCGCTCGATCGTCTGCTGCCATCGGACAGATGAGGATACCTGTTTTTCCAGTAATGGCTTGATATCCTCTTCTTTGGTCACATAGTCTGCTGTCACATTGGCAACATAAGGAATTTCCGGGGTATGGACTGTCACCCGCTTTAATTCTTCTCCCAGCTTTTCTCCTGCACCTTTTAACATTGCAGAATGGAACGGACCGCTGACTTTTAAAGGAACGACACGTTTTGCTCCGGCTTCCTTACAGAGCTCACCTGCCGCTGTCACAGCTTCTTCTTCTCCGGTAATAACGATCTGCCCCTGGACAGTTATAGTTTGCGATCGATACAATGCCTTCTGATTTTTTCACAGGCTTCCTCGATCTGCGCGGTATCTAATGCTAAACTGCTGCCATTGCCCCACTTCCGGCACTGCCTCCTGCATATAAATACCTCTCTTGCGCACCAGTGCAAACGCATCTTTTCTGCTCAATGCTCCACAGGCGATCAATGCCCCATACTCACCAAGACTTAAACCCGCCGTCACGTCTGCTTTGTAACCTTTTACCTGTAAGGCACGCAGGATTGCTGCCTCTGCAGTCAGCATACAGATCTGCGTATATTCTGTGATATTGATCTTATCATTTTTCCTCAAAACATAACGCAGCAATATCAAGTCCTGACGCCTCGGATGCCTCCTCAAATACTTCCCTGCATTCCGGTATAGCATCGTAAAAATCCTTTGCCATTCCTATGTACTGTGCTCCCTGTCCCGGAAACATAAAAACCGTCTTTCCCATATCAACCTCCGTTTTTTGCACTCATCTTTATTTGCTCACAAGATGCCCGCCTGTTTTACACTGTCTCTCCCTGTCATACGATTCTTCATTCCTGCGTGTGAAAAATCTTATTTTTCACATGGTCTTCCCAGCAGCTTCTCTGCCTGTGTCACAACATCCTCAATGATCTCTTTACAGGTCTGCTCTTTTTTCACAAGCCCGGCGCTCTGTCCTGCCATCAGGCTTCCGTTTACCACATCACCATCCATGACTGCCTTGCGCAGGGAACCAAGTGTAAGGTGCTCTAACTCTTCAAAGGATGCTCCCTCTTTTTCCAGTTTTAGATATTCGCGGCTCATCTGGTTGCGCAGCACGCGGATCGGATGTCCGGTACTCATACCTGTCACTTCCGAATCAATATCCTTTGCCTTAATGACACGCTCTTTATAATTCGGATGCACGATGGATTCTTTCGCGACCACAAATCTGGTTCCCATCTGTACACCTTCGGCGCCGAGCATAAATGATGCTGCCATGCCTCTGCCGTCTGCAATTCCCCCTGCGGCAATGACCGGTATCTGTACTGCATCTGCCACCTGCGGAACGAGTGTCATGGTCGTCTGTGCACCGATATGTCCGCCAGACTCCATTCCCTCTGCAATCACTGCGTCCGCTCCGCCACGCTCCATCATTCTTGCCATTGCAACACTCGCAACGACCGGAATCACAACAACGCCTGCCTGTTTCCATGCATCCATGAATTTTCCGGGATTTCCGGCACCTGTGGTCACAACCTTAACGCCCTCTTCAATGACGATCTGTGCAACCTCAGCCGCATTCGGATTTAATAACATGACATTCACGCCAAACGGCTTGTCCGTCAGCTTTTTTACTTCCCTGACCTGTTCTCTGACCACCTCAGGCGGTGCACTTGCCGCTCCAATGATACCTAAACCTCCGGCATTTGAAACTGCCGCTGCAAGATGATATTCCGCAACCCATGCCATACCACCCTGAATGACCGGATATTTCGTTCCCAGCAGTTTACTTACCCTTGTCTCCATACTTAAGCCACACCTTTTCCTTTTAAGTACTCGACAACATCATTGACAGTTACGATAGAAGGTAAATCCTCTGATGGGATCTCAACGCCAAACTCTTCCTCAAGAGCCATGACAAGTTCAAATAAATCTAAGGAATCTGCTCCTAAGTCATCTTTGAAATTAGACTCTGCCTTGATTTCAGACTCATTTACATTTAACTGCTCTGCAATAATCGGGATCATTTTCTCTAACATATTTTTCTCCTTTTCTGCGCATACCTTATTATTTTTCCAGCGCCTTGCCCTTATTTCTATTGTGGGCTGATTTTCTTTTCTTATTTTCTGATTCATGTAATCATTTGCCTTTCAAATAGTTTGATAGTCAAATAATTAGCTTTTCAAAGTATATGTCTGATGGAAATATTTGTCAAGGTAATTTGATAAAGTTTTGCAAAATGGTACTTAGGTATCAGGAACCATAAATAGAAAAAAGAACAACCATAAACACTGTGTTTATAGCTGTTCTTACATTAATTCTTTTAAATTTTTTAATCTTTTATTTCCGAAAATAACAGGAGCAATCACTTTCTGACCGTCACAGTTTTCACCTTACTATAAGCTCCCTGCACTCTTTTCCCGCGGGAATTTTTATAAGAGCATACACGGACATAGTATTTCTTTCCCGACTTTAATTTTGTGATTTTTTTGGTAGTGGTTTTGTTTTTTGTGACAACAACTTTTTTTACATTCTTTTTGAATTTCTTATCCATGGAATACTGAACGATATAACCGGATGCTTTCTTGTCCTTTTTCCATTTTACTTCAAATGTCTTTTCCTTTTTGGATTTCAGAGAAGTAATCTGGTTCTTCACCGGTTTTACCGTTAAAGTAATCGTCTTTGTTGCTGCCTTATATTTTCCTTTTGCAGCCGCTTTGATCGTGATTTTTGTCTGTCCGTAACTCTTTAATTTGATTTTTCCGGTCTTACTTATGGCTGCGATCTTTTTATCTGCCACTTTGTAGGTCAGTTTTGCCCCACAACTTGATTTGGCACCTATGGCAAAAGTTTTTGTGCTGTAGGTCTTTGTAATATTTTTAGCTTTTATGGTCTGTTTCTTTTTCTGCTGTGTGGCATTACCGTTCTGGTTCTGACGGCTTATCCAGCTGATTCGGAGTATCTTGTCTGCCCCGGCTTTTCTGTCTGATCCGGCTTTTGTGTCTGCCCCGGTTCATCTGTCTGATCTGTTATTTTTCTACATTTAACATAACTATTTTCTGCGCTGCCGCACAGGTATCTGTCTCTGATGCCGAGATAATAATTTTTACTGTCCCGGAACCTTAAGATATATCCTTTTCCATCTGCATCTATTTTTACGATTTTTTCGTTTTCTGACCGGTAAGATATCTTACCATCCCCATCTGACTTTGCGTCAAGATAGAAAATATTCAGATCCTTTTTATCTGCCTGATAAGAATACGTGATCTTTTGCACACGCTTTTGATCCGTTTCTTTATTTTTTATTGTAATATAAATTTCTGTCTGCGCCATTTTACAATTTTGCGTCGCAGATGCCGTGATCACAATATTGGTCGTACCTGCTCCGATGATCTTTACAGCTCCATTTTCAGATACCTGAATGATATCTTCGTTTCCCGAATAAAAACTTAAAGTTCCATCCCCGGTTGTTTTTGCAGTGATCTTAAAATCCGGATCTCCAACCGTTTTTTCAATGTTATCATTATCTGTCGTAATCGTCTGGGTTTTCCGTTCGTCGGCTACCTTACTTTTTATATTGTTATTTTTCGCATATTTTTCTGCAGCAGAACCTGAACTACAGTATATCGTTAAATTGCTGCAATACGAAAACGCATTGTCTGCTATTGTTTTTACCCCGTCCGGTATGGTAATACCGGTCAGATTTGTACAGCCACCAAACGCATTATCCGGAATATCCGGAATATTTTTGGAAATTGTTACCTCTGTCAACGCATCACAATACCGGAAAGCCCATGCCCCCAAATCTTTAACACTGTCCGGCAGATGTACCTGCTGCATGGAATCACACCTATAAAAGGCATAGTTTCCTATATCCGTAAGCTGATTTGAGAACCGGACTTTTATAAGCGAGGAACAGGATTTAAATGCATCTTCGCCAATGCTCTTTACGCTGTCCGGCATATCTACCGATGTGATCTTTTCACAGTTACTGAAGGAACCGTCAAGGATTCCCACCGTCCCCTCTAAGATCTTCACGCTGCCTTTTTTCCCGGCAGGACAATTAATCAACACGAGTCTGCCTTCCTCTGTGCCATACAATATGCCATCCTCTGATCTGTATATCGTATTCCCTGCCGCCACATTGATCGTCTCTAAGTGATCACAGCTGCCGAACACATTGTTTCCTATTTTTGTTGTCTTAGCCGGAATTGCGATCTGTTTTAAATTTTGGCAATAAAAAAATGCTTCTTTTCCGATCGACTCCAGATTCGCCGGAAGTATCATCGTCTCCATTCCGGTCGAAAAAAATGCCCGTTCTCCAATACTTTTTACACTATCAGGAAGTGTAACTTTCGTTGTAAGACAATCCCAGAATGCAAAATCTCCGATATGCTCTACTCCATCCGGCACATTCATATCAGTCTTGCGGCCTGCCGGACAATAACAAATTGTTTTTCCATTCTTTTCATATAACACGTTATCTTTAACCTGATATCTCGTATTATTGCCTGAAACCTTTATCTCTGTCAGCGCAGCACAGGAACCTATGATATCACCATTAATATTATAAGTGCCCTCTGTAAAATCAATACTTGTCAGCCGATTGCAGCTTGTAAACACAAGTCTATCCATTTTGATTATGGATTTGGGAAGAACAACACTTTTCAAATGAGTTTCGGAAAATGTCTGCATACCAATCTCTTCTACACCTTCTGCCATTGTGACACTTTCCAGATTGCTGCATCCATAAAATGCCAGCATTTCAATTTTCCGTACATTTCCCGGAATGATTACGCTTTTGATGTATTTATTATTCTGAAATGCTGACTTGCCAATTCTACTGACATTTGAAGGGATTGTAACCGTCTCTGCTGTTCCGGTATATTTTGTCAACAGACCGTTGTTGATCGTAAATTCACCCGTATCTGCTGTTTTTGTATCTTCTTCAGTTTCAAACACCTGTTTTTCCGCATTTTCCGGCTCTGCTGCTTCTATTTCCTCTATGTATTCTGTCGCAGCTATATATTCCATCACTCCTGCATTTTCTGCCGCCTGTACGGACAATAGATTTACGCCTGCAGCTAAAATAGCTGCTCCCAGCATTCCAGTCAGTATTCTTTTCATTTTCATAACGTTTCTCCATCCTTTACCACTTTTATGCCGATGCATATCACTTCAATTTTACACTTTTTACCGTACCATAACTTCCCTGTACTTTTTTTCCGTGAGAATTTTTATATGCACACACACGGACATAATATTTCTTTCCCGGTTTTAATTTCGTGATCTTTTTCGTAACGGTCTGGTTTTTTGTGACAACAGCTTTTTTCACATTCTTTTTGAATTTCTTATCTGTGGAGTACTGAATGATATAACCGGATGCCTTCTTATCCTTTTTCCACTTTACCTGTAACGTCTTTGCCTTTGGCTGCTTTACAGAGGTTACTTTTACCTTTACCGGTTTTACGGTTAATGTGATCGTCTTTGTTGCTGCCTTATATTTTCCTTTTGCGGCTGCTTTGATCGTAATTTTTGTCTGTCCATAATTTTTCAGTTTGATCTTTCCGGTCTTACTTATGGTCGCAATTTTTTTATCTGCCACCTTGTATGTTAATTTACCTCCACCATTTGTCTTTGCTCCGATGGAAAATGTTTTTGTACTGTATGTCTTTGTGATATTTTTTGCTTTTATGGTCTGTTTCTTCTTTGTCTGCTGACCATCTGTTGTCCCGGATGTATTGTTGCCGCCATCAGAAGGTTTTTTATCCTCTGTTGTCTGTGAATCATCCTTCGACACGTTATCCGATGGTTTTTTCCCCGGATCTGTATTACTCTGTGTCTTTTTGGGCTTCACAGTTACTGTGACGATTGTCTCTGATGCATGATACAATTCCGTTTCTGATGCAAGAACAGTAATATGTGCTGTCCCCTGTTTTATTCCACAGACTTTTCCGGAAGCATCCACGCTTGCAACCGTTTTATCATCTGACACATAAGAAATTGTTCCGTCCCCATCCGTTGCAGCGTCTAATGCTACCGTATTTCCTTCATAGATACTGATAATATCCGCGACGGTGATCGTCTGCGATTTTTTCTTCACCACACCCCGGACACTGATATGGATCGTTTTCGATGCCCACTCGTAAGCGTCTGTTCTTGCAGCCGTGATCACGACATCTGTTGTTCCTGTTCCTTTGATCGTGACTTTTCCGTCAGCGCTTACCGTAACCACAGACTCATCCTTTACCTTATAAGTCAGCTTTCCATCTCCGTCTGTAGCTGCCTGAATATAAAATGACTCATCTCCATACATTTTTTCAAAGTCATTCGCTGTGATCGTCTGCCGTTTCTTCGCTGTGTTTCCATACGCATAAGAAATATCATTTTCTTTTGCGTAGCTTTCTGCACAGGTTCCCTCCTTACAGTAAATGAGCAGATCCCTGTCTCTCCGGCCGGTTTCAAATGCACCATCCTCTATGCTGGTTACGGACGCCGGAATGATCGCATACTGTAAATTATCACAGCCATCAAATGCCCTGTATTTTATACTGGTTACCCCTTCTGGAATCACGATATTTTCCAGAGACTCACACCCCGCAAACACTGCCTGATCAATGTCCGTTAATCTGGCTGGTAATTTGACACTCTTTAACGCTGTACAATCTTCAAATGCATACATTCCAATTTGCTCGATATTATCCGGCAGTTCAATTTTTTCCAGCGCACTGCATCCTTCAAAAGCACTGCTGTTGATTGTCTCTAAACTTTCCGGCAGTCTGACTTCTGTCACATATTTACAGTCATGAAATGCCTCCGTACCAATCTCATGCATTCCGTCTGCAACCGTAACAATTCCCTGTTTCATCGCAGGACATACCATCATTCTCATGTATTTCTTCTTTTCATATAAAATACCGTCCACACTTTTAAAATTATGTGTTTCCGGTACAACATAATCTCTTCTAATGCCTTACAGTCCCTTGAATACATAACTTCCAACACTTGAAATTTTTCGAAGTCAGCTCCAGTTTCTTTATCTTCTCACACCCCCACAGTGCCATATCATCAATCTTCCATAAGGTCTGTGGCAAGGTTCATATTTTCAATATTTTTGCAGTTATAAAAGCTGCTTTTTTCAATAACCTCAACGCCCTCCGGCAGTATGACCTGCGTTTTGCTGCTTCCCTGCGGAAAATAGTATAAATCTTCAACTGATTTATCATACAATATGTTATCCTGGACTTTGTATTTTGTACTGCCGGTGGCTTTTACTGTATTCACATTGGGCAGATCTACAATACGGTTAGAGATAACTGCCGTAGAAGTCGTTATATCCAGTTCCGTAATTAAATCACTTCCGCCAAAAGTAAAATCTTTCATCTCCGTAACGCTGCCCGGTATCATTACCGTTCCTTTTTTCGCAGAGGTACCGGAAACTGTTATGCTCTCTAAATTTTCACAACTTCTGAATGCATATGATGCGATCGTCTGTAAGGTCTTTGGCAGTTCCACAGACTTTAATTTCGTACAGTGATAAAATGCTCTATATCCTAATGCAGTAACCCCATCCGGAACTTTGACGCTCTCAATATCTTTTCCCTCAAATGCCGACTCACCGATGGAAGTTACCCCTGCCGGAATCGCAATCTCTGTTTCATACCCTCTGTAATCTGTTAAAACTCCATTTTCAATTACAAAACCATTTTTATCTTCTAGTGCATTGCCCACAGAAAACACATGCTCTGTCTCCGCCGCATCCTCCTCTGTTTCCATGATTTCTGTCACGTCCCTGTCTGCGTACAGATTCTGTGCCAACACAGGGGAAGCACTTATCTCTCCTGATAGCATCACTGCCGCTAATACTCCTAATAACATTTTCTTACTCACGCAATACTCCTCCAGCTGCCTGCTGCAACCTCATTTTCTTTTAAAAAAATCATTTTTCACAATATTTTTTATCTTAGCGTATCATTATCATTTATGTCAATTGACGGTCTAGTCCTCTGGTACCATAAAACAAAAATAAGTGTGAAAAAATTTTCTTCCACACTTATTTTTGTCTATGATTTTATTTTTACGCTTCGATCACAAGCTCTTCTTTTGTGACCTCTCCTTTTTCGATATGGAAGGAATTGAGCACCAGCTCCTCCGGGTTCATCAGGGAGAGGATCAGGTAATTCATCTTCGGATCATACGCTAAGCGGATATCTTCCTGTGAAGGGCGTGACGGCGATTCCGGGTGCGAGTGAAAATTGCCGAGAAGCACGCCTTTTTTCTGGCGGATATCTTTGATCGCTGCTAGCTGCTCTGCCGGGTCCATGGAAAAATGTTCCCTGCTCTCGTCTACATTGCGAAGCAGATACACGTCTGTTACCACACGTTTTTCCCCTTCCACATAGCCGCCAAGCAGTCCGCATGCTTCATTCGGGAGTCCGTTTTTTGCGTGATCTACGATCTTATTGTAATCTTCCTGTTTTAAAATCAGCATATGCGCCTCCTAAATTAAATACCATCTGTGCAGACAACCTGCTCATAATCGATCAGTTCTGTGATTGTCGGATGCTTTCCACATACTGCACAGCCATCTGTATTGGATGGCAGTTTCACTTTATGAAATTCCTGGTTGATCGCATCGTAGGTCAATAAATAACCGGTCAAAAGCTTTCCTACACCGAGAATGTACTTGATTGCTTCCATTGCCTGTAAACTTCCGATCACACCGCCCATGGCACCGATGACACCTGCCTGTTTACAGGTCGGCACTGCATCCTTTGGTGGTGGATTTTTGAATACACAACGGTAACATGGTCCCTCTCCCGGAACATAAGTCATAAGCTGTCCTTTAAAGCGGATGATTCCTGCATGGGAAAATGGTTTTTTTGCCATGACACAGGCATCATTGATTAAAAACTTTGCCGGGAAATTGTCCGTTCCGTCAATGATAAAATCATAATCGGCAATCAGATCCATGATGTTTTCGCTTGTCACAAACTGGCGGTAGGTTTTTACCGTTACATCCGGGTTCATCGCATTGATCGTCTCTTTTGCGGATTTTACTTTTGCTTTTCCGATGTCGGCTGTGCCGTGGATGATCTGACGCTGTAAATTGGAAAGATCGACCTCATCTGCATCTACGATACCGATGGTTCCCACTCCTGCTGCACCAAGATACATGGCTGCCGGTGCGCCAAGTCCGCCGGCTCCGATGATCAACACTTTTGCATTTAAAAGTTTTTTCTGTCCCTTTGCGCCGACTTCTTTTAATATGATATGTCTTGAATAACGCTCAATCTGCTCATCTGTTAACGCCATAGCTGCCTCCTCCCATGAAATATAAAAATTCTACGTTGTCACCATCTTTTAATACCGTTGACTGCACCTGGTCAGATGGAACAAATTTCTCATTGATGGAAACGGTAACATACTCCGGTGTCTCCACCTGCTCTAACTCAAACAGTTCTGTTAACTTCAAATCATCTTTTACTTCTTTTTTGTTTCCTGCTACTGTGATCTGCATGTTTCTCCTCTTTTCCGCGGAACCTTTTTTTGTCTGCCCGCTATTTTAAATTTTCATCGATCCACGCCTCAATATCAGCTTTTCCTGCTGCACCGGCTCTCTCTGCTTTGACCTCGCCCTGTACAAACAACCGCAGTGCCGGTACACCCATGACGTCATATTTTTCAGCAAGCTCCATGTCATAGTTGACATTTACTTTATATACAGAAAGTGTGTCTTCACGTTCATCCTCGATATCCCCAAGCACCGGTGATAACTGCTTGCACGGAATACAACTGTCCGAATAAAAATCTACCAGAACCGGCAGCGGACTTTTCAGGACTTTTCTTCAAAATGTCTTTATTGATTCGCTGTGCCATGATTCCTCCTATCCCTCTACCTTGCGGACGATCAGGTTATAAGTTCCATCTTCATTGTCCACCAGTTTTAAGATCTGATGTCCCTCTTCCTTGACACTGCGCGGTACGTTCTGTACCGGCTCACCATCGTTCATGCGGATGGCAATGACTTCGCCATCATCTAATTCCTCCAGCGCTACCTTTGCTTTTACGAAAGTGAGCGGGCATACTTTATCGGTAATATCTACTGTTTCGTCGATTGCAATTCCTGCGATTTCCATTTCTTCCCTCCTGTTTCTTCTTATTATATATGCTGCATTTTTGATTGCTCCAGATTGTTTTCTGTATGCATGCTTTTGCTGCATCTATTTGTTTACATGCTTATTTGTTCTTGCATGCATATTTTTTTGTGACATATCTATTTGTTTTTATATACAATTTTTTCCTGCATGCATGTTTTTCTGCCCGAAATCCTTACTTTCCCTCGTAGGCTTCTTTGATCTTCTTGCGGAACTCTTCCTCGCCGACGCGCTGTAATGTCAGGCGGAAACGCTCGCCCGGATTTGCATGATCTCTGAAAAAGTCGATCGCTGCATCGGTGACACGGAACAGTGTCTCTTTGTCATGTACGATTGGGAGAAGCTGCTCCCCTTTGTAGATCTGATTTCCGAACAATCCACCGAAGGAAACCAGATATCCGCTGTTTCCTTCCCACGCATCCGTCGGACAGGACTTCACGCAGCGGCCGCAGTAGTTACACTGATCGCGGTTGATCGTCACTTTGTTTCCTTCACATTTGATTGCACCCTGACGGCACGCCTTTTCGCAGACACCGCAGCCGATACATTTATCCTCAACCCAGGAAACTTCCATGCCGCCTTTG
>ENA-OQHF01001586-OQHF01001586.1-human-gut-metagenome-genome-assembly--contig:-NODE-1586-length-12322-cov-9.270685_pt1 | contig 12322 bp, 10 predicted proteins | sample MGYA00242559_ERZ504709 | MGnify/ENA primary metagenome ERZ504709 (study PRJEB26092, sample SAMD00036203) | human gut metagenome | host: Homo sapiens | study: EMG produced TPA metagenomics assembly of... | reverse complement strand
CGTGTCAATCACTCCGCTGATTGACACGGAGGATGCGTGTTTTGACTTGAATGCATCTCGCCCCATCGCCAAAGGCGATTTAAAATGGCGAGATGCGTTGCTGGTCGCACATCGTGTGAACAGTAACTGATAAAATCAGTATAAAGTCAACCCAACAAAAGAAGATTGAAATAACAGATGCCTGGTGATATATTATTACAAAAGAATAAAATTTGTAATCCCCTGGCAGGGCGATTTACAGATAGTCACAGAAGGAGGAATATGTTATGAAGAAAATCAGCAGAGTTTCAACTATAATTAGCGCAATCATGCTACTTACTTATATTATTGTTCTTATCAGCATCTGGAGCAGGATTCCTGATACAGTACCGACACATTTTAATGCAGCAGGAGTGGCAGATAGTTATGGAAGCAAAAGAAACCTTGCATTTGAACCAGTTCTTGCCGCGTTTCTATTGTTATTCCTCTCATTGATGGAAAGAATTCCGGCAATCTGGAATTTCCCGGTGGCTGTTACAGAAGAGAACAGAGAAAGATTGTATAAGATTGCCATGATAATGATGGGCGGGATTAAGGTTCTGGTTACTGCCCTGCTGATTGATGTTGGAGTCAGCAGTCTTGTGGAAGGATATCCAATCTGGCCGATGTATATGATGCTTGGAGTGATGATGATACTGATTATCGTATCGATTGTTCAGATGGTTCGGGCGAAATAATGTGGAATAAGAAAGCAAATAAAAACCCTCTTGTGCAATATGTTTATCCAAAATCTTAAAAAAATATAAAATTTATATAAAATCCTTCTTGAATTTAGCATGGTGAAGTGCTAAACTCTTAACATAAAAACAGAGCACGATCTATTTATTAACTAGAGCATCTGGATTATAGTTAAGAAAGAAGGAAGAAAATTGAACGGAGTTATAATGATGGTCATTGCCATCGTTGTATTAGGTGGAGGATATCTTTTCTATGGAAGATATCTTGAGAAGAAATGGGGAATTGACCCGAATGCAAAGACTCCTGCTTATGAGCTGGAAGACGGCGTAGATTATGTGCCGGCAGATACGAATATCGTATTTGGTCATCAGTTCGCATCTATCGCAGGAGCAGGACCGATCAATGGACCGATTCAGGCAGCAATCTTTGGATGGCTTCCGGTACTTTTGTGGATTCTGATCGGAGGTGTTTTCTTCGGAGCAGTGCAGGATTTTGCATCTATGTATGCTTCTGTAAAGAACAAAGGACGTACAATCGGTTATATTATCGAAGAGTATATCGGTAAACTTGGAAAGAAATTATTCCTGTTATTCTGCTGGTTATTCTGTATTCTTGTTGTTGCTGCATTTGCGGATGTAGTTGCAGGAACATTCAACGGATTCGTAGCTGATGATGCAGGAACTGTAAGTAAAGTAGCAGCAAATGGTGCTGTAGCAACAACATCCATGCTTTTCATTGTAGAAGCCGTAGCACTTGGCTGCATTTTGAAATATGCAAAACTGAATAAGTGGGTTAACACAGCTATTGCAATTGTTATGCTTGTCGCAGCGGTAGCACTTGGACTTTATTTTCCAATGTATCTGACAAGAGAGACATGGCATATCCTGATCTTTATTTACATTCTGATTGCCAGTGTCGCACCGGTAACAATGCTGCTTCAGCCACGTGATTACCTGAACAGTTACTTGCTGATCTTTATGATTGCAGCAGCAGTTGTCGGAGTATTTGTAGCAAATCCATCCTGTAACCTGAAAGCTTTTACAAGCTTCAATGTAGATGGAAGTTATATGTTCCCAATTCTGTTTGTAACAATTGCATGTGGAGCTGTATCCGGATTCCATTCACTGGTATCTTCAGGAACTGCTTCTAAGCAGATTAAGAGTGAGAAGAACATGCTCCCTGTATCTTACGGAGCAATGATCATGGAAAGTATGCTTGCTGTAATCGCACTGATCGCAGTTGCTTCCTTCGCTGATGGCGAGGCAGCAGCACAGGGACTGACAACACAGCCACAGATTTTTGCAGGAGCAATCGCAAACTTCCTTGAAGTGATCGGATTACCGCATTCTCTTGTATTTACACTGATCAACCTTGCGGTATCAGCATTTGCACTGACATCACTTGATTCCGTTGCACGTGTCGGAAGACTTTCTTTCCAGGAATTCTTTATCGATGATGACACAGATATGGATAATCTGCCATTGTACAAGAAAGTAGCAACCAATAAATATTTCTCAACAGTTATTACACTGGTACTTGCATACTTACTTGCAAAGGTTGGATATGCAGAAATCTGGCCACTGTTTGGATCAGCAAACCAGCTTCTGTCAGTACTTGCACTGATTGCATGTGCAGTATTCCTTAAGAAGACAAAACGCCAGGGAGCAATGCTCTGGATTCCAATGGTCTTTATGATGGCAGTAACATTTACAGCACTTGGAATGACAATCTGTAAACTGGGAGGTCAGTTTATGACAACAGGTCTGAGCCTTGGAAATACACTACAGCTGATCTTTGCTGTTCTGCTTCTTATCCTTGGAGTAATCGTAGCAATTCAGGGAATTAAAAAGCTTACAGAGAAGAAAGAAGCTCAGGCAGATAAAGTTGAGGAGACAACCATTCTGGAATAAGCAGAATAGTTAATAAAGGGTAAGAGACAAGATCTTCATGCAGACTTAAAATGTCTGGCATGAAGATCTTTTTTCTAGTTCTATTTAATTGTACTCAAATAGAAACAGGTTAAAGTATAGAAATTTTACATTCGCCGGGTGTATACTAAGTCGTAATGTAAAAAGACAATCTAAGTAGTAACAAGATCAGGGGGAGTATAAATGAACGCGAACATAAATCAACAACATATGTTCAGCAACAAGATGATCCGTGCTCTTTTAGTACCAATCATACTGGAACAGTTATTGAATTCCATCATGGGTACCGCGGATACGATGATGGTTAGTAATGTAGGATCCGCGGCAATCTCAGCAGTATCGCTCGTGGATTCCATTAACATATTGGTGATTCAGGCATTTTCCGCATTGGCAGCCGGAGGTGCGATCGTCTGCGCCCAGTACATTGGACAGGGGAATAAAGAACGGGCAAATGAGTCTGCACGACAGGTACTATTTATCATCACTCTTATATCAGTAGCTGTCAGCGCATTTTGTCTTATTTTTCAGAAACCGTTACTTCATCTGATTTTTGGAGCAGTTGAAGCAGATGTTATGAGAGCATCTGAAATCTATTTCTTCTACACTGCATTATCATTTCCGTTTATTGCGGCGTATGATGCAGCGGCATCGATCTTCAGGGCACAGGAGAACACGAGAGATCCGATGCTCATTTCAATGGTATCAAACGTGATGAATATTGTCGGAAATGCAATTATGATCTGGGGCTTCCATATGGGAGTCGCGGGAGCTGCACTGGCAACTTTGATTTCACGTATTTTCTGTGCGGTTGTAGTATTGGCAGAGCTTCGTCTGGATCGTCAGCCAATTGTGGTACGAGATTATCTGAAAATCCGTCCAGACTGGAGAATGATCCGCAGGATCCTTGGAATCGGAATTCCATCCGGTGTGGAGAACAGTATGTTCCAGTTAGGAAAGCTGGCGATTCAGTCCACAGTATCAACACTTGGAACAACAGCAATCGCTGCGCAGGCAATGACGAACATTCTGGAGAATCTGAACGGAATCGGTGGTATCGGAGTCGGAATCGGATTGATGACAATTGTAGGTCAATGTCTGGGAGCTGACCGGAAGGATGAGGCAGTTTATTACATCAAAAAGCTTTGCGTGATTGCTGAGATCGTTATGGCTGCGAGCTGTGTGATTGTTTTTGCACTGACGAAACCAATTACGATTCTCGGCGGTATGGAACCGGAGAGTGCGAAGATGTGTTTCCATATGGTAATGTGGATCACGATTGTAAAACCGCTTGTATGGGTTATGTCATTTGTTCCGGCATATGGATTGAGAGCAGCAGGGGATGCAAAATTTTCCATGATCACATCCTGTTGTACAATGTGGGCATGCAGATTCTGCCTGTGTGTATTTCTGATCCGTGTAATGGGATTTGGCCCGATGGGAGTATGGATCGGAATGTTTGCGGACTGGACGGTCAGAAGTATTATTTTCACCTGGCGATTCCACAGCAGAAAATGGCTGGAGCATAAAGTAATTTAAATAAGAAGAGAAATCTGAACAAAAAGAGAAATCCAAACAAAAATAGAAACAGCAGGGTTACTGTCGGGAAAGCATTTTAATAATAATGCTTTTGGCAGTAGCCTTGCTGTTTCTTATATCTGCTATTTTTTAAAAAGAAGTTTTAGTATATTTATAGATTTATGTCTGGTATATGATTCCTGAAAATTACTCTTCAGGTGCAAGCTCTGTTGTCTGCTTCTTTGGAGGCATAACCAGTGAGAAGATAAGGAATGCAATCAACGCAGCAACCAGTCCAGGTACGATCGGCTGATTGAAGTGCAGACCGAACAGATTTCCTTTGGAAACATGCTCCAGATATACTACAACAATAGTTCCGGCGATCAGAGAAGCCATGGTTCCTGCCTGGGAAGCTCCTTTCCAGTAATGTCCGAGAACATATGGGAAGAAAGAACCTGCGGCACGAAGGGTGAAGGCAAACATCAGGATTGTAACAATACTTGAAGTATTAAATAATGCAATCAGAGTAGCAAAAACACCTACAGCTGCCATTGTAACACGAGTTACGATCATGATCTCTTTATCAGATGCGCTAGGCTTAATCACAATCTTGTAAATATCATTTGCAAAGATCGATCCGGCACCAAGAAGGTCTGAGTCAGCACTTGACATTGTGGCAGATACGATACCTGCAAATAACAATCCGCAGATAATTGCCGGCATTGCTTCCATAGCAAGAACCGGAAGTGCATAACGGGCACCAACATCCTGGAAGTCCGCAGCATTGAATTTGCCCATGTTGATCAGTGCAAGTACGATGATTCCCATAAGTGTCGGAACAAAAGCGTAGATAAAGTTTACAATTGCAGCAAGGACAGATCCCTGTCTTGCTGCTTTTCCGTCTCTTGCAGCGTAATATCTGGATACAGCTTCCTGTCCTACAGTAAATGTAGCAACATACATGATTGTTAAACTGATAACATCCATTACATTATAACCTTTAAACATGTCAAATGTTTCAGCAGGAACATTAGCTACAACATTGTCCCATCCACCGGCAAGATTCATTCCAAATGGAAGTGCGATGATCATTCCGATCACGATCAGGAATACCTGAACAAAGTCAGTAAGTGTAACACTCCAAAGACCACCCATGATCGCATAAATTGTTACAACGACACCTACGATCAGAACGGCTGTTTTATAATTCAGATTCAGCATAGTAGACAGAATAACGGATGATGCGATAAACTGTCCGGCTGTCAGTCCGATCAATGGAACGAACATGATCAAAGATGTAATGATTCCTGAAGGTTTTCCATAACGACGGCGGAAATATTCAGGAACGGTTTTAACCATCGCAGCACGGAATTTTGGTGCAAGGAATGTAAGGATCACAAAAGCAAATCCCATTGTGATAATGTACCATGCGGCACTGAGTCCGTGACTTTCCATACCCTGCTGAACAACACCGAGAGAACTTCCTCCACCAATCTCAGTAGCAGCAAGAGTTCCGGCCATTAAAAACGGTCCGAGTCGTCTTCCGGCAACAACGAAGTCTGTGTTGGATTCAATCTTCTTGGATGACAGATAACCGATCAATAACATAACAAGAAGATAAATAACAACGACAGCGGTTACAATAATGTTTGATTGCATAAAATATCCCTCTTTCCTTTAGTCAAATTTGAAAAAGGTATCAGGAAATAGCGAAACCTGACACCTATGTTCATACGAATAATTATACCATAAAAACTTTCACACGCAACCTGAAAAGAGAAAAAACTTATTGAAAATTATCAATATTTCCGGAAGATAATCGATTGGTATGGTAGATGTTAACAAAAATAATAAAAGGCGAGAGGACAGCGTGAAAAAGAACATTTTTTAGGGGGTGGACATTTGACGTTTCTATTATTACAATTATAATAATCGACAGAAAAGAGGAATTGTATATGACACAGATAGATGCGTTAAAAACAGATGAAATACAGAATTATGAGATAGAACATCAGGAAGAAGTGCGCCGTCTCGCAGGAGAGTGTATGGTAATTTTGGAAAATGACGGAGTCCTTCCACTTCAGGCTGGTACAAAGAAGATTGCATTATTCGGAACAGGAGCAAGACATACGATCAAAGGTGGAACAGGATCCGGTGATGTAAATGTACGTGAAAACATTTCGATTGCACAAGGGCTTGAGCGTGCAGGATTTAAATTTGTAACAGAAGGCTGGCTGGATCAGTATGACAGACTTTATGCGGATGCGCAGGAAACGTATGCGAAAAAGTTAAATGAATTTACAGAGAAAACAGGAAAACCATCGATGCTATATGCCTTCGAGAACCCTTTTGAGGAACCGGAACAGCCGGAGATTACAGAAGCGGATGTAAAAGAAGCGGATGCGGCAATTTATGTAATTTCTAGAAATTCCGGGGAGGGAAAAGACCGCAGGGCAGAGAAGGGAGATTATTATCTCAGAGACAGAGAACTTCAGAATATCCGTTTTATGACAGAACACTATAAGAACTGTATTGTTCTTTTGAATGTAGGTGGAGTTATTGATCTGACTGCATTGAAGACAATTGAAGGCATACAGGCGATCATGCTTGTGGGACAGACGGGCAATATGGGAGGTTATGCAGTTGCTGATGTGCTGACGGCCAAGACGATTCCTTCAGGAAAGCTGACTGATACATGGGCAAGATCTTATGAGGATTATCCATCCTCTGCAACATTTAGCCACAGGGATGGAAATCTTGACGACGAATATTACAGTGATGGAATCTATGTGGGATACCGCTATTTTGATACGTTTGGTGTGATGCCTCTATATTGCTTTGGATATGGAAAAAGCTATACAGAATTTGAAATAAAAACAATGAATGTAACAGCAGATGAAAAGCAGGTACAGGTTGAAGTTGAGGTTACGAACATTGGTGATAAGTATCCTGGAAAAGAAGTTGTTCAGGTTTATTATTCCGCACCGGATGGAATCATGGAGAAACCAACACAGGAACTTGCAGGATTTGCTAAGACTAAATTGCTTGCGCCGGGAGAAAAAGATGTCGTGACGATCACATTTGCAACGACAGACATGGCATCTTTTGATGCATATGATGCGGCCTGGGTTATGGAAGAAGGGGAATACACGATCCGCGTAGGAAACAGTTCACGTAATACGGAGGCTGTGGCAGTCATCGACCTTGATGAGCAGGTGACAACACTCCAACTGAAACGTCTGATGCGTGATACAATTGCAGTCAGAGAGCTTCACCATATGATTCCGATTTTCGATATTGAATTTGATTTCGGTGTGCCGGCGATTCCATTTAGAATTATGCTTCAGGCAGAGAACTTTAAGAAAGAACTTGTAGAATATGAAGTGATGCGCAGGACACTTATGGATAAGAGGAAAGATGAAGTTCTGACGCTGGAAGATGTAAAAGCAGGCAACGCGACTCTGGATGAACTGACAGCGCAGCTTACCGTGGAAGAAATGGCAGAACTTTGTGTTGGAACAGAGAGAAGAAATGGCGACGGAAATGTAATTGGTTCAGCATCCTCCTGTGTGCCGGGTGCAGCAGGAGACACCACTTCCAGTTTACTTGAAACACGAAAAGTGCCGAATCTTATTCAGGCAGATGGACCGGCAGGACTTCGTTTAGAGACACCTTGTACTGCCATTCCAATCGCAACAACACTGGCACAATCCTGGGATATGGATCTGATTCATAGAATGGGAGAGCTTGTCGGAGAAGAGATGAAGCAGTTACATGTAGATCTATGGCTCGCACCTGGCATGAATATTCATCGTAATCCGCTTTGTGGACGAAACTTCGAATACTATTCTGAGGATCCTGTATTGACAGGTCTTTGTGCTGCTACAGAGACGAAAGGTGTTCAGTCTCAAAAAGGAAAGGGAACAACAATCAAACATTTTGCAGGAAATAATCAGGAAGACAACCGTATGTTTACGAATGCACATATCAGCGAGCGTGCGCTGAGAGAAATCTATCTGAAAGGATTTGAGATAGCTGTAAAGACAGCACAACCATATGCAATCATGACTTCCTATAATCTGATCAACGGAGTTCATTCAGCAAACAACTATGACATGCTGCAGAACATCGCACGTGATGAGTGGGGATTTGAAGGTCTTGTGATGACAGACTGGTATACTTCACAGGATACAACAGAGATGGGAATGGTATCACCATCCGGAAAATATAGTCATTCTAGCAGTGTACAGTGCATTAAAGCAGGAAATGACCTTCAGATGCCGGGATGTCAGCAGAATGTGGATGATATCGTAGAAGCAGTGAACGAAGGAAAAAAAATTACCAAGGCAGATTTACAACGCTGTGCGAAACATATTTTAAGTGTTGCACTTAAGACAATGTAAAACCACCTTGGTAATGTGGGGAATGAGAGTTTTTTTCGTATTACTCAAAAATTAATAAACAATATCGTATAAGATCAAGCCTTTTGTGTCGCAGGATGCAGAAGGCTTTTCCTTTCCTTCCAGGATTGCATTGATACATTCGACGGGTCTTTTCCCTATGCCGATATCCAAAAGCGTTCCCAGAATAAATGGAGCCATCTGATAGAGAAAATCATTGGCTGTCATACGAATATAAAGCGTAGACTCTTCTGTAACAAAAGTAATTGTTTTTATTTCTTTTTCGGTTCCTTTCTTTTTTCGAATCGAAGAGAAATGTTTAAAATCATGCTTTCCAAGTAATGAGTGGGCAGCGGTTTCCATAAGAAGAATATTTGGAAGTTCTGCTGTTTGTTCAGGTGGCAGATCAAATAATGAATCTGATAACAGATCAGTTAATCGACCGCGATAGTTTTTGTGGAACAGGTCATAGATCGGTGATAAATCCATGGCATATTCATAAGTGATCTCGCGTGCATTCAAGTCTGCTCGAAAGCGTTCGGGTGTTGATACTGCATCTAAAACGGCAATATCCTGTGGAAGATACTGGTTCAGAACAGTTTTAAATTCTGCAGGAGTCAGTTGGCTTTCCGTAAGAAAATTGACTGTGAGATTCCGAGCATGAACTCCCGGTTCTGTTCGGACTCCGGAAAATAAAGTGACAGGAGTTCCTGTTACTTTTTCTAATACATTTTCAATTTTATAAGATACTGTGCGATCATTGTGGTCTTTTTCCGGGCGTTTCCAACCAAGATAACGTGTACCGTCATATTGGAGTGTTAATTTAATATTCTGCATATATCGTTCTCCATTTATAAATAATGTCTGTTTCCAGACAAGTCATCCTTTGTATTTTAACTGATGCAGATGGAAATGTATAGAGAAAAGAAGAGAAATAAGACTGCAAAGGCGAAGAGAGTGATTCTGATTTTATTTAAAATGTTTCCGAAAGATATTTTTGGTCATTTCCATCATGCGGTCAATTTGATTTTGTTCTTCTTTGCTTTTACCTTCTTTTAATACTTCAAGAATTAATGAAACTTCATCCGGATTGAAACGAAGTCCCTGTCGGTTTGCATTTGTGATAAGTGCGAGCATGACCGGGGCAAGTTCATTTCCGGATTTTCCTTTCGTCTGTTTCGCGGCTGTCCTGATCAGTTCCAGCTTGAGCGGATCGATCGTTTTCATTGCAGGATGGTTCATCCAGTTTTCCATTGTTAAGATCTCCTTTCGGTGAGTTATTGTTTATAGTGTCTTCTGGCTCTTTATCAGAAGGTGGAGCAGATGAAAAGAATTGTGTAAACATATCTGCCATAGACATCATCTCTTTTATGTTTTTGAAAGTAGAAAAGAGCTGTTTTTCTTCTGATGTGAGATAAGGTGACAGATGGTCAAAAATAGAATCTGCGTTGTCTTGAAAAAGATTTTCTATTCCTCGTCCAGAAGAAAAGTCACAGGCAGAAAGTGCATCATAACTGACAGGAGCCTGATGGTGAAGAACATTTTGCAGTTCGATGAATTTAATGAAGACGGCAAGCATGCTCTGTGTAGCTGGCGGGAAAAGAGGAAGGAAAAGTTTCAGCATGCGAAGTCCGGAAGCAGTTGCTTCGTCAAAGGGGGTCATAGGTGTCGGTGTTTTCAAAAAAATAAACCCTCCTGACTTTCAGCTGAACTGATACATATATATGAAATGCAGAAAAAATATATTCCTGTTCATGAATATAGATGTGTGAAAAATCGGATCATGCGTATACTGATTTAAAGACCTTTTGTAATCAGGGGCATATCTTAATAATAAGAAGAGGAAAGGAAAACGAAAATGTCCAGAAAGTTAATTATTGATGGGAATGCAGTATATGAAATTGATGAGAAGTGTATGTTAAAGAAAAAGCTTGGAGAATTGAAAGAAAAGAAGATAACATCAGACGAGAAGAGAGCGGAACAGAGTGTTGTTACCGGAAAACCGAATCGTTTGAAAAGATAAGCCAGAAGGGGCATGCGGTTTTTCCGCATGCCCCATTTGAAGTGAAAGAGTTACTGTTCACTCCCGTGTCAATCACTCCGCTGATTGATACGGAGGATGTGTGTTTTGACTTGAATGCATCTCGCCCCATCGCCAAAGGCGATTTAAGATGGCGAGATGCGTTGCTGGTCGCACATCGTGTGAACAGTAACGTGGAAGAAGGAACAGATATCAGCATCCGCCACAGTTGCAGCCATTACCGCAACCGCCGCATCCGAATCCATTATTGCCCCATCCGCCGCAGCAGCAAAGAAGAAGGATGATCCACAGACAACTGTCATTGCCGCAGCCATTACCACATCCGCCACAACCATTACCACCCCAGCCACCGCAGCAGCAGAGGAGAAGGATGATCCAAAGGCAGGAGTTATTCAGTCCGCATCCATTTCCGTTTCCGCCACAGCCGCAGCTGTTTGCACATCCGTTGTCACAACCGCATCCGCAGTTTGTAGCTGTTAATTCACTCATTGTTAAATCCTCCGAAAGATTTTTTGATTTACAATGTTATAGTATGCGGAGAAAAAGAAAATGTGAGATGAGAAATTATTTGTAGTGATAAAGAAGTGAAGTGGCAAAAATTATTTGAGCAGCCGGGAAAAATCTAAAATTCCCCAGCCGGATTCAGTTCCCGGAATCTGCACACAGGAAGCGTGAAGTTTTAATTTAACTTCTGCATTGGTGAGAAACGGGTATTTTGAAAGAAGACAGGCAATTGCACCGGAAACAACAGGAGCAGCCATGGATGTTCCTGTTTTGGAAAGATAAGGCGGAGCATTTGGAAATTGAGAGTAAAAAGCATTGCAGCTTACAATTCCTGTGCCGGGGGCAAAAACATCAGGTTTGACAATGCAGTCATCTGTAGGACCGCGGCCGGAATAATTGAGAGGATGCCTTTGGGTGTGGATCAGAGGAAAAGTGTCGGGAACACCAACAGTGATAACTTTTGGGCTGCTTCCGGGAACTGTGACGGAACCGGGAGCAGGTCCGTAGTTGCCGGCAGAGACAACTACGACGAGTCCAAGATCCCAGAGGGATTCCACAGCATTCAATAAAAGAAGTTTTTGATGAATGGAAAGATCCGGTCGTGTACCTACGGAAATGTTAATGATCCGGATATGGAATTGCGTGTAGATATCACGGATCCATTGAATTCCATTTATGACATTTTTGATAGATCCGTTTCCATTCTGATCCAATACTTTCCCAATAATAAGATTGCAGAAGGGAGCGATTCCGGCATAAGTTCCGGAAGAGAGAAGTCCGCTTCCCGCAAGAATTCCGGCTACATGGGTTCCGTGTCCACTATTGTCGATGAGAGGGGAGAAATGAGAGAAAGAAAAAAGAACTTTTTCGGAAGAACCAGTGGTACTGGAAAAATCCCGAAAAGAAAGGATACGACCTTTAAAATCAGGATGAGGAGAAATTCCGGTATCAAGAATAGCAACAGTGACATTTTGTCCGAGAAATTTGTGTTCCTTTGTGTCCGAACACCAGTAGTGAATGGATTGTTTTACCCATTTCATGAAGGAAAAGCCTTTGTTTTTTCTTTATTATATGCCTGATATTAAATTGGTGTAACTGTTCAGAGCCAACCTCCAAAATGCTACGCATTTCGTCGGTGTGGCGTATCCGCCAAATAAAATTTCAAAAACAGTCTTAAAAATGCAAGCATTTTACACCTGTTTTATGAAATTTTGCTT
>ENA-OQHF01001585-OQHF01001585.1-human-gut-metagenome-genome-assembly--contig:-NODE-1585-length-12332-cov-9.872184_pt1 | contig 12332 bp, 9 predicted proteins | sample MGYA00242559_ERZ504709 | MGnify/ENA primary metagenome ERZ504709 (study PRJEB26092, sample SAMD00036203) | human gut metagenome | host: Homo sapiens | study: EMG produced TPA metagenomics assembly of... | reverse complement strand
GCCATAAAGACTGCTCTATCAGACAACGATACTGCCATAAATAAAAACCTCGCTGAAAATGAATCAAACGGCAAGGTTACCGGTCTGACCTATACCATCACCTGTACTGTAAGCGATACGCAGACTCTCACTGTAAAGCTTGATATCAACTATCCTGTCCACAGGCAGGATGCTTTTTTATAAAATAAAACAATGGAAGCTCAATACCGACACAGCTTTCGAGGAAAATGATACACTAAATTTAATTGGAGGAAACTAAAATGGATGTTAAAAAGATATTAAAAGAAGCGACTGACAACGGAGCATCGGATATTTTCATAGTGGCCGGCCGCCCTCTCACATACAAATCAAAGGGAGTGATGGAGTGCCTCAATGAAATCAGAATGATTCCAAAAGAAACCTTTGAATTTGTCACATCAATCTATGCTCTTGCCGAGAGAGATATTTCAAAATTTGAGGAAACCGGAGATGATGACTTTTCCTTCGCTATACCGGGAGTATCACGTTACAGAGTGAGCACTTTCAAGCAGCGTGGCTCTTACTCTGCTGTCATCCGTGTTATCTCATTCACACTGCCAAAGCCAAGCGATTTACATACTGACCGATCTGCTGTTATGGAGCATTGCGAAAACAAACAACGGCATGGTGCTGGTTACCGGCCCAGCCGGAAGCGGTAAATCTACCACACTAGCATGTATTATTGATCAGATCAACCATGAGAAGGAAGAGCATATTATCACTCTTGAGGATCCGCTTGAGTTTTTACATCGTCATGACAAATGTATTGTGTCACAGCGTGAAATCAACACAGATACAGAAAGCTATCTCACTGCACTTCGCGCCGCACTCCGCCAGAGTCCTGACGTCATATTGCTTGGAGAGATGCGAGACTATGAGACCATCAATACAGCTGTCACAGCGGCTGAAACCGGTCACCTCATATTTTCATCACTCCACACAATTGGTGCCGCAAATACCATTGACCGAATAATCGATGCGTTTCCTGCTTCCCAGCAGCACCAGATAGCCATCCAGCTTGCATCTGTGCTGCAGGCTGTTGTCTGCCAGAAGCTTTTACCTGCCACAAACGGTGAGATGGTTCCTGCTTTTGAAATCATGGTACTCACGCCTGCAATAAGGAACTTAATCCGTGAAGGCAAGGTCCATCAGATTGACGGTATCATCTACACCTCTGCAGCTGAGAATATGATTGCAATGGATACAAGCATCTTCAATCTGTACAAGGCCGGTGTAATCAGCAAGCATGTGGCAATCAGCGAGGCTACCAATCCTGAGATGATGTCAAAGAGAATTAATTTAAACTAACTTCATACTTGACGGATATATAAAATCCCCCGGCATATAAACCCATGAAACAGGTTTTATATGCCGGGGGCTTTTTTGATTTAGATAAATATGTTAACACAAGGCAAATTTACCGTTATATATACTTCGATATTATACGTTAATCTCTGCCTTTACTCCACTCTCATCCTTATGCGCTTCAAGCACCGGATTAACTACATCACGCAGATATACATCTACCTGACGAGGTGCACGTCCCACATAAAGCTCAGGCTTAAGGTTCTTTTCGATATCAGCTTTTGTCAATCCGAATGCAGGATCTGCAGCGATTAAGTCTACGAGATTATTTTCTTTTCCCTCTTCCTTTACTGTCTTTCCTGCCTGCATTGAGAGCTGTCTGATCTTCTCATGGAGCTCCTGACGATTTCCGCCGTTCTTTACAGCATCCATCATGATGTTCTCTGTTGCCATGAATGGTATCTCTGCCATAAAGTGCTTTTCAATAACCTTTGGATATACTACCAATCCATCCACCACATTGAGGCAGAGGTCAAGTATTCCGTCTATTGCAAGGAAGCCCTCAGGTATTGAAAGACGCTTGTTTGCTGAATCGTCAAGTGTTCTCTCAAACCACTGTGTAGCCGAGGTAATTGCAGGATTCATTACATCTGCAAGAACATATCTTGAAAGAGATGCTATTCTCTCACTTCTCATAGGATTTCTCTTATATGCCATGGCTGATGAGCCAATCTGGTTCTTCTCAAACGGTTCCTCTACTTCCTTAAGATGCTGGAGCAGTCTGATGTCGTTTGACATCTTTGTAGCTGATGCAGCGATGCCTGCGAGCACATTTACTACTCTCGTATCTACCTTACGGGAATATGTCTGGCCAGACACCGGATAACAATCCTTAAAGCCCATCTTCTTTGCGATCATTGGATCTATCTTGTCTATTGTCTCATTGTCTCCGTCGAAGAGCTCAAGGAAGCTGGCCTGTGTTCCTGTAGTGCCCTTTGAGCCAAGGAGCTTTAATGTGCCCTGCACATACTCTAAATCCTCGAGATCCAGCATAAACTCATTCAGCCACAGTGTGGCACGCTTTCCAACTGTTGTCGGCTGTGCCGGCTGGAAATGTGTAAATGCAAGAGTTGGCTGATTCTTATACTTATCAGCAAAGTTTGCAAGCTCCGCAATAACACTTATAAGCTTTTTGTGAACGAGCTTTAATGCTTCATTCATGATGATGATATCTGTATTGTCACCTACATAGCATGAGGTTGCTCCAAGATGTATAATTCCTGCTGCCTTAGGGCACTGCTGTCCATATGCATAGACATGACTCATTACATCGTGACGCACAAGCTTCTCACGCTCCTTTGCCACATCATAATTGATGTCATCCACATGTGCCTTTAATTCATCAATCTGTTCCTGTGTGATAACCGGCTTGCCATCCTGTGAAAGCCCAAGCTCCATCTCGGTCTCTGCGAGAGCAATCCAGAGCTTTCTCCAAGTGGTAAATTTCATATCCTGCGAAAAAATATACTGCATCTCTTTGCTGGCATAGCGCTCAGAAAGAGGACTTGTGTATCTGTCTGTACTCATATTCTCTCCTTTATTAGCGATTAAGCATTTTTCTCTCGAGGTCTATTTCTTTATCAAAATACTCGCCTCTGATATCATCTTTCGGTGGCTCCATCGGATATTTTCCTGTGAAACAGCCCATGCAGATTGGCAGTCCCTCTACCATCTCATGAAGTCTGTCAATTCCAAGGTAGCCTAAAGAATCTGCACCTATAATCTGTCTGATATCCTCAATAGTCCTGTTGTAAGCGATAAGCTGCTCTCTTGCAGGAATATCTGTACCGAAATAGCAAGGCCATAAGAATGGCGGTGAACTGATGCGAACATGCACCTCTGTGGCACCCGCCTCTCTTAACATACGCACTATTCTGTCTGAGGTTGTTCCTCGCACAATTGAATCATCAATCATAACAACTCTCTTGCCCTTAACAGCCTCCTTTAATACATTGAGCTTTATCTGCACGCTTGATTCACGGCTTGACTGCTTAGGCTTGATAAATGTCCTGCCGACATAACCGTTCTTGACAAATGCTGTGCCATATGGAATGCCCGACTCAAGTGAATAACCAAGAGCAGCGGCATTTCCTGACTCTGGTACTCCTGTCACGATATCAGCCTCAACCGGTGAATCCATTGCAAGGAATCTGCCAGCCTTGATACGGCTGCCATACACGCTTACTCCGTCAATATGGCTGTCAGGTCTTGCAAAATAAATGTATTCAAACACGCATCTAGCCTGTTTTTCAGGGGCAAGTGCCATAGTCATATCAGACTCAATGCCCTTTTCAGGAGTGATGGTGATAACCTCTCCCGGCTCTACATCCCTGACAAACTCTGCACCGATTGTATCAAGCGCACAGGTCTCAGATGTAACGATATATGCATTGTCTCTCTTTCCGATGCAAAGAGGCTTAAAACCAAATGGGTCTCTGGCTGCAATAAGCTTTCTCGGGCTCTCGACAACAAGCGCGTAGGCTCCCTTAAGCTTCTGGCAGGCACGTCTGACCGCCTCCTCCGCTGTTTTTGAGTTAAGACGCTCTCTGGCGATATGATAAGCTATAACCTCAGAATCGATTGTGGTCTGGAAAATAGCTCCTGTATACTCAAGCTCCTTGCGAAGCTCCTTTGCATTTATGAGGTTTCCGTTGTGTGCCATGGCAAGTGTGCCCTTGACATAATTTAATACGAGCGGCTGTGCATTCTCACGTGTTGATGAGCCTGCTGTTGAATAGCGCACATGTCCCACTCCGATATCGCCCTTCATAGGCTCTAAGATATCAGGAGTAAATACCTCATTTACAAGGCCCATACCCTTGTGTGTTGTCACCTTTCCCTTTGGTCCGTGTGTATCACTCACTGCAATACCACAGCTTTCCTGTCCTCTGTGCTGAAGTGCAAAAAGACCATAATAGATAGTGGATGAGACATCTCCTCCATCAAAATCATACATGCCGAACACACCACACTCCTCATGAAGCTCATCAAATACATGGTTATGCTCGTCAATATCAGAACACCTTTTTAATTTTGTACCGGTATGACTTTTTGTATCTATACTAGTATTTATATACTGATTTATGTTATTGTCCTGGTTCATAATATCTCCGTTTATAATTGCGAAATAGTAACGCGGAATAAATAATATATTAGCGGCTGAATTTGCTTCCTGTAAGAAGCTCAAATGCCTCTTTATATTTCTCTACAGTCTTCACAACAACCTCATCAGGTAAAAGAAGGTCATTGTCCGGATTTGCCTTGAGCCAGTCTCTTACATACTGCTTGTCAAATGAAGGCTGTCCCTGTCCAGGCTTATATCCATCAAGTGGCCAGAAGCGTGAGCTGTCAGGTGTGAGCATCTCATCGGCAAGCACTACCTCACCCTGCTCATTTAAGCCAAACTCAAACTTGGTATCTGCGATGATGATGCCCTTTGTAAGAGCATACTCTGCACATTTCTTGTAAAGAGCAATTGTATAATCGCGAATCTTCTCTGCGTACTCTCTGCCCTTCTCAGGATAAATCTTCTCTAATACTTCTACTGATTTTTCGAATGAGATATTCTCATCATGATCTCCAAGATCAGCCTTGGTAGATGGTGTATAAATAGGCTCAGGGAGCTTATCAGACTCAACAAGTCCCTCCGGAAGTCTGATTCCGCAGACTGTACCGTTCTCCTGGTAGCTTGCCCAGCCGCTTCCTGTGATATATCCACGAACTATACACTCGATTGGAAGCATCTCAAGCTTCTTGCAGAGCATGCTGTTTCCGTTGAACCTGTCCTGACCGAAGAACTCCGGCATATCCTTTGCGTCTACTGAAATCATATGGTTAGGAACGACATCCTTTGTGAATTCAAACCAGAACTTAGACATCTGTGTGAGGATGGCTCCCTTGTCTGTAATCTTATTCTTTAAAATATGGTCAAAAGCGGAAATACGATCTGTTGCGACCATAATAAGGCTGTCCCCGTTATCATATACTTCTCTTACTTTTCCTTCTTTGAATGGTTTAAATTCCTGCATGATTGTCCTCCATCTTATGTGTAATTTATTTTACAAATCAAATGCTACCTTTAAATTATATACCAGCTCAATTTGTAAAGTCAACGTATATTATAAGTTTTTTAAATAATTTTATGTCACTTATAAGTATTCCTTATGTTTATTATTACATCTTTAATATATCAAAACAAAAGCTCCGGTTCAAACCCTTTGTCTGCGCCGGAGCTTATATAATACAGATTTTATTTAACGATAAGTGACTTTCCTGTCATCTCTTTTGGCTGTGGAAGTCCCATAATCTCAAGCAGTGTTGGAGCGATATCTGCAAGACATCCGCCCTCACGAAGCTTGTAAGAAGGGTCAGCGTTTACAAGAATGAAAGGAACAGGATTGGTTGTATGAGCTGTATGGGGTTTTCCTGTCTCATAATCAATCATCTTCTCTGCGTTACCGTGGTCAGCACAGATGAATAATACTCCATCCACATCCTTGATTGCCTGCACTGCATCACCTACGAGTGAATCAACTCTCTCAACAGCCTTTACAGCAGCCGGAATCACACCTGTATGTCCAACCATGTCAGGGTTAGCAAAGTTGATGATAATAACATCATACTTGTCTGACTTGATAGCCTCAACAAGATCCATTCCAACCTCAGGAGCACTCATCTCAGGCTTTAAGTCATATGTTGCAACGTCCTTAGGACTGTTTACAAGAAGACGTGCCTCATCGATATTCGGCTCCTCTACTCCACCATTAAAGAAAAAGGTTACGTGTGCATACTTCTCTGTCTCTGCGAGACGAAGCTGTTTCTTACCATTTGCTGCAAGATACTCACCAAATGTATTCTGGATTTCTTCCTTCTCAAAAGCGATAAGCTTGTTAGGAATTGACTCGTCATAGTCCTTGAAGCATACAAATGTTGTCTTAAGGAATGGGCGCTCAAAGCCGGTAAACTTATCATCGCAAAATGCTCTTGTCATCTCACGAGCACGGTCCGGACGGAAGTTGAAGAAGATAACAGAATCATTGTCCTTTACAACAGATACCGGTGTGCCATCCTCGTTTGTGATAACTGTAGGAAGCACGAACTCATCTGTAACGTCATTTGCGTATGACTCCTCCATAGCCTTTACAGGGCATGTAGCTTTTACGCCTTCACCCTTAGTGAGTGAATCATAAGCCTTCTGCACACGATCCCAGTTGTTATCTCTGTCCATTGCATAGTAACGTCCTGAAAGAGATGCAATCTTTCCTACACCGATTTCCTTCATCTTGGCGAGAAGCTGCTCGATATAGTCCTTGCCTGATGCAGGAGGTGTATCACGACCATCAAGGAATGCGTGTACATATACTCTGTCAAAATTCTCTTTCTTGCAAAGCTCAAGAAGTCCGTAAAGATGCTCGATATGGCTGTGAACTCCACCATCTGAAAGAAGTCCCCAAAGATGCAGATCGGAGTCATTCTTCTTACAGTTTTCGATTGCAGAAAGTAATACCTTGTTCTTGAAGAAATCACCATCAGCAATTGCCTTTGTGATTCTTGTAAGATCCTGATATATGATACGGCCTGCGCCGATATTCATATGTCCTACCTCAGAGTTTCCCATCTGTCCGTCAGGAAGTCCAACTGCAAGACCTGAAGCTGCGCCCTTTACAAAAGGACACTCTGCCATCAATTTATCCATAACAGGGGTATTTGCCATAGCTATGGCATTTCCCTCTTTGTGGTCACTTAAGCCGTAACCATCAAGTACCATTAATACTACCGGTTTCTTACTCATTTATATTTCCTCTATTCTTCATATGAGGCTTGCAAAATGCTCTATTACAGTGACATATGCAAGCCCGCAAAAAATTTCATTACATAATAAATGCCACTAAATGCAGCTAAGCTGGTGAATTTAGTGACATTTAGTTATTGTGATTGTCAAATCAAATATTAAATTATGATTTAATAATTACTTGTAGTTTACGATCTTTCCAAAATCAGCCTTGAGTGAAGCGCCACCAACTAATCCACCGTCGATGTCAGGCTTTGCAAAAAGCTCTGCTGCATTTCCTGCATTTACAGATCCGCCGTACTGGATACGAACTGAATCTGCTGTAGCCTGATCATAGATCTCAGCTACGCACTCACGGATTGCACCGCAGACCTCCTGAGCCTGGTCAGAAGTAGCTGTCTTTCCTGTTCCGATTGCCCAGATTGGCTCGTAAGCGATAACCATGTTAGCAACATCTGATGCAGCAACACCTGCGAGATCTGACTTAATCTGAAGTCTGATCCAGTCAAGTGTAACACCGCTCTCTCTCTGCTCAAGTGTCTCACCACAGCAAAGGATTGGTGTAAGTCCAGCCTCGATAGCCTTCTTTACCTTCTTGTTGAGAAGTGCGTCATCCTCTTTGAAGTAATCTCTTCTCTCTGAATGTCCGATGATAACATACTTAACACCTGCATCAAGAAGCATCTCTGCTGAGATTTCTCCTGTGTAAGCACCCTTCTCCTCGAAGTACATATTCTCTGCTCCAACAGCAACATTTGTACCCTTTAATGCTTCTACAACAGGTACGATGTCGATTGCAGGTACACAGTAAACAACTTCAACATCATCTGAAACTACGAGTGGTTTTAACTCTTCTACTAATTTAACAGCCTGGCTTGGAGTCATGTTCATCTTCCAGTTGCCGGCTACAATTTTCTTTCTTGCCATTTTATATCTCCTTGTATTTGTATACAAATATTTTTGCCTGCGGCTTGATTTCATTAAGCTGCTTTCGGTCTATTTATCATCAGCACAAGCTACGCCAGGAAGCTCCTTGCCCTCAAGGAACTCAAGGGAAGCACCGCCACCTGTTGAGATGTGGCTCATCTTGTCGCCAAGTCCCATCTGGTTAACTGCTGCAGCTGAATCTCCACCACCGATGATTGTGATAGCATCTGATTTAGCAAGTGCCTCTGCTACTGCAAGTGTACCTGCTGCAAGTGTTGGGTTCTCAAATACACCCATTGGTCCGTTCCATACAACAGTCTTAGCTGATGCAACAGCGTCAGCGAAAAGCTCACGTGTCTTAGGTCCGATATCACAGCCCTCACGGTCTGCAGGCATCTTGTCATAATCATATGTCTCTGTCTCTACAGGAGCATCGATTGGATTTGGGAAATCCTTGATTGTAACTGCATCAACAGGAAGAAGAATCTTCTTTCCAAGTTTCTCTGCTTTTGCAAGCATCTCTTTACAGTAATCAATCTTTGTCTCATCAAGCATTGAGATACCAATCTCATAGCCCTGTGCTTTAAGGAATGTGTATGCCATTCCACCACCGATGATAAGTGTATCAGCCTTCTCGAGGAGGTTGTCGATAACATTGAGCTTGTCAGCTACTTTAGCTCCACCAAGAATAGCTACGAAAGGACGTACCGGATTCTCTACTGCCTTGCCAAGGAAGTCAATTTCCTTCTGCATAAGGTATCCGACAACATTCTCTCCACCCTTAGCTGTGATGAACTTTGTAACACCTGCTACAGAAGCATGTGCTCTATGCGCAGAACCGAAAGCGTCACATACATATACATCAGCAAGGTCAGCAAGCTCTTTTGCGAATGCATCTCCGGCTTCCTGTGGCTTTGTCTCCTCTTTGCCTCTGAAACGTGTATTCTGAAGAAGAACTACATCTCCCTCTTTCATCTCTGAAACAGCCTTTGTTGCAGCCTCACCTGTTACGTTGTAGTCAGCTACAAATGTAACCTTCTGTCCAAGCTTAGCCTCAAGAGCTGCAGCTACAGGAGCAAGTGACTCACCCTCGTTTGGTCCGTTTTTAACTTTTCCAAGGTGTGAGCAAAGGATAACCTTTCCACCGTCCTTGATTAATTTCTGGATTGTTGGAAGAGCTCCGTTGATACGGTTCTCATCTGTGATTTTTCCGTCCTTAAGTGGCACGTTGAAGTCACATCTAACGAGAACTCTCTTGCCTTTTACGTTGATATCATCAATTGATTTCTTGTTTAATGACATAATATGTCCTCCCTTATTTCAAGGCATAAGCCATGTGGCCACGCCATATTGTACATATTAAAAAATATAATTAATTCTACAATTCACAGATATTCAAAAGAAATAGCCATGTTTTAAAAAAGAGGCGCGGTTCAATTAAGACCGCGCCCCTTGAGTAGTCTTGAGATATACTGTTCTTGTGGGTACAAGAATTAAGCTAACTCTGAGAAGTACTTGATTGTACGAACCATCTGAGATGTGTAGCTGTTCTCGTTATCATACCAAGAAACAACCTGTACCTCGTACAGATCGTCAGAAACCTGGTTAACCATTGTCTGTGTTGCATCGAATAATGAACCAAATCTCATTCCAACGATATCTGAAGATACGATCTCATCCTCGTTGTAACCGAATGACTCGTTAGCTGCTGCCTTCATAGCTGCGTTGATATCCTCTTTTGTAACGCCTGCTTTCTTAACAACTGCTGTAAGGATTGTTGTAGATCCTGTTGGTGTAGGAACACGCTGTGCAGATCCGATTAACTTTCCGTTTAACTCTGGGATAACAAGGCCGATTGCCTTAGCTGCTCCTGTTGAGTTAGGAACGATATTAACTGCTGCTGCACGTGAACGACGAAGGTCTCCCTTTCTCTGTGGTCCGTCAAGAGTCATCTGATCTCCTGTGTAAGCATGGATTGTTACCATGATACCAGACTGGATTGGAGCGTACTTGTTAAGTGCATCTGCCATTGGAGCTAAGCAGTTTGTTGTACAAGAAGCTGCTGAGATGATTGTATCAGAAGCCTTAAGTGTCTCATGGTTTGTATTGTAAACGATTGTAGGAAGGTCATTTCCTGCTGGTGCAGAGATAACTACCTTACGAGCTCCAGCATTGATATGAGCCTGAGCCTTCTCTTTTGATGTATAGAATCCAGAGCACTCAAGTACAACGTCAACCTTTAACTCTCCCCATGGGCAATTGTTTGCATCTGGGAATGCGTAAATTTTGATTTCCTTACCACAAACTGTGATAGAATCATCGCTTGCAGAAACCTCATCTGCATGCTCGTATTTACCCTGTGATGAATCATACTTTAATAAGTGTGCTAACATTTTTGGGCTTGTTAAGTCGTTGATAGCTACTACCTCGTATCCCTCAGCTCCAAACATCTGTCTGAAAGCAAGACGTCCGATACGACCAAATCCGTTGATTGCTACTCTTACTGCCATTTTAATTCCTCCTAGAATTGTAAAAAGTATTTTTAGGGACATGCCCTAAGATGCTTTTATTATAGCGAATAATTCTCAAAGGTTCAAGTACTTTATTTGCGTTTGTTAAAATTTTCACTAAATATTTTCATTTACACACATTTTTTATCATTCTTCACAATTTTTCTTTTTAGATATTGCACTTTATTATAATCTCGGCTACACTTAATTAGTTGCTGTAGTTCGCACTTTCCGGCAGCCAGCAACAGACAATTATAAATCATGTAACTTATAAAGTTTTTTAACAATAATACATCAGTTTTACGGAGGTATTTATATGTGGGATCAGCACATGCACTGCATGTTTTCGGGTGACAGCGATGCCGACCCGGTATTGATGATAAAATCAGCAATCAACAAAGGGCTGGACGGCATTTGCTTTACAGACCATCTGGACTATGACTATAAAGAGGAGCCCGGACTTTTCGACCTTGATATAGCAGCATATGAAAAGCGCATCAAAAGACTTGCAATTGTTCTTAAAGAAAAGGGCTGCCCGGTAAATATCCACTGGGGCGTTGAAATCGGTTTACAGCCTCATATTACAGACAAAAATAATGAGGTCACCAAAAAATATCCGTTTGACCTCGTGATCGGCTCAAGCCATGTAGTAAACGGCATTGACCCATACTACCCTGCATTTTACAAAGGTAAGACAGAGCACGAAGCCTACACCGAATACTTTGAATCGGTACTTGACAATCTGCACAGCGGAGCGGATTTTGATGTGTACGGTCACATTGACTACGTTGTCAGATACGGTCCTGACAAAAATAAATACTATTCATATGAAAAGTATGCCGACATAATTGATGCTATTTTAAAAGAGATTATCTCACAGGGAAAAGGCATCGAGCTCAATACCGCCGGCTTTAAATACGGGCTTGGCCACCCAAATCCGACCGAGGCGGTGTTAAAGCGCTATCATGAGCTTGGTGGGGAAATAATCACAGTCGGAGCAGATGCCCACAAGCCGGAGCATGTCGCGTACGATTTTGACAAGGTCTCAAATATCCTCAAGGATGCCGGGTTTATGTACTATACAGTATTTGAAAACCGCGTTCCTGCTTTCATCAAATTATAGCCCAGCCTTAAAGGCTTACGTTGTCATTCTATCTAACTATTAAACCTCACATGCATTCGCAAATGTCAAAAATAGGAGCCACCTGATCTACATTTTACATCAAGTGGCTCCTAAAACATTGGTTCCGTAAGCTTCACTGTATAACCTCCAAGCTCCGCTTTCGCTATATGAATTTATTTTGGCATTTCCATATTACTTTGCTATAAATATGATTCTGTTTATGACAGGATTCTTATTCTTTTAGCTTAGCTATGGACCTCTACCCTTCTTCATAAAATCACTCCTTTTGGTTACATTATCTATGTAAACTCTTATGAGAGATTCTATCTTTCACTTTTAATCTACAAGAACTTTTTCAACGATATTATTTATTTGCTAATATATCTGTGCGATTACTGCTCTTCGGCTCGCCCTACAGATTTAAATATTCCGTTCAATCATCCTTATAGTACTTTGACTTAAATTATGTAATCCCCATTGGACTGTACCTCCTGTGTTTTATTTTGTTCCTTTCGTATCTCTTTTTGTTGATTTAAGATTACACCAATTTTGCCTATTTGTCAATATATTTTTTGATAATTTTCATTTTTATTTTAAA
>ENA-OQHF01001584-OQHF01001584.1-human-gut-metagenome-genome-assembly--contig:-NODE-1584-length-12337-cov-3.434644_pt1 | contig 12337 bp, 11 predicted proteins | sample MGYA00242559_ERZ504709 | MGnify/ENA primary metagenome ERZ504709 (study PRJEB26092, sample SAMD00036203) | human gut metagenome | host: Homo sapiens | study: EMG produced TPA metagenomics assembly of... | reverse complement strand
AAACAGCCGATAAAATTGTCATGGCGGAAAATAGAATGCTTACTTATCTCTGCTTTTATTTTGAGATTCTTTCTCTGTTCTTGCTCTTTATAAATAAGAAGCCGCAGGTATAAGCTTTTGTCAATAAAGAACGCGTCAAAACAGAAAAGGTCTTACTTTAAAAGCATAAACTAAAAGGTTAAAAAAGGGTCGTATCAAACCTCATTTTGAGTAATGATACGACCCTTTTCATCTATAAGTGATGTGTAAGCTTCAAATTAGAGATTCCATCTTTTCCTATAATTTGATTTGATGGCTCATCTTCTATCTTACAGTTTCCTATTTCTGCTTCTCTGCAACTTTCACTGGAACCGACAATATCTCCTTGTATTTTTCTGGAGAATTCAGAACTTCAATAGCTTTATCCAAGTCCTCATCGTCTTTCAGACGTTGCATAACAGCTCCACGCTGATAAAAATATCGGGTTGCTATTTCTTCAGCAATTTGTTCTTTTATCGGTTTTGCAAAATAATCAAGATCACGGTCCAAGTTATGATTCAACTTTTGTTCCAAAGCCTTAAACTCCTCTGCTGCCCCTTCCATATAGCCTTCAAATTCGGCAACTTCTTTCAACGTCTTTAAAAGTCCTTCACTCTGACGGTCGTAAGTAAAATTAGCAGCCTTGACTTGTTTCTTAAATTCAGCATAATCAGCATCAGTAATCCGTATCGAATCGACAGAAGTAACAGCAGGATGCGTCAGACAATACTGAGTAACATAATCAAAAATCAAATCATCGTTCATCAAATAGAACAATATATTCGGGAACTTATCCCCTTTCACTTCAATATCCGGACGAATACCTCCACCGTCACGAACTTCACGTCCGGCAGCTGTATGGAATACAGTTGTCAAACTATCAGGGATACGTGCTACCGAACCGTCTGCATTCTTCTTTGCATAATCGATAGCCTGAATGCAACGGCCACTTGGAATATAATATTTAGATGTAGTAACCTTCAATGTACCATTATACGGCAATGGGCGAGTAGTCTGCACCAGACCCTTTCCATAAGTACGCGTACCAATAATCACCGCACGATCCATATCTTGCATAGAACCGCTCAAAATTTCAGAAGCAGAAGCCGTATTACCATTTACAAGCACAGCCAGAGGCATTTCTGTATCTATTGGTTCATTCTGAGTTTTGAATGAACTGGCAGCCTGACGAATTTTTCCTTTCGTCACTACTATTTCTTTTCCTTTCGGAACAAAAAAGTTAATAATTTCTACAGCTTCCTGCAAAGAACCTCCTCCATTATCTCGTAAATCTATCACTAAAGACTTAGCTCCACGCTGCTTTAACTCAATAAATGCCTTTTTCACATCCTTGGCACAATTATCAGTAAAACCAGTCAGCGACAAATAGCCTATACTATCTTTAATTATACCATAATAAGGAACCGGATTGTTACGGATATTCTTGCGCGTAATTTTAAACTCCATCACGGTACTATCGTTCTTCAATGGACGAAGCACTTTTAAAACAAAAGAAGTACCCGGTTCACCACGCAAAGCCTCACTTACTTTCGATGAAAATTCCTGAGGTTTCATATTTCCTCTCAGCATTTCCTTTCCACCAACCGAAAGAATAATATCGCCCGCCTTTACACCAGCTTCTGCAGCCGGCATACCTTCAGTAGGTTCCACAATGGCAATACGATCTTTTTTCTTATAATATCGTATAGCAGCTCCGATACCACCATACTTTCCCGTAATCATTTCTTTCAGACTGTTGATACCTTCCTCCGGATAATACTCGGTATATGGGTCGGTCAGAGCCAGCATACCGTTAACCCCATTTTGAATCATTTTTTCAGGATCGATAGTATCTACATAAAATAAATCCAGCTCCTTAAAAATAGAATTGAAAATATCCAGATTCTTTGATATCTGAAAATTACGGTCATCATCTTTAAAGCTGGAAAGTCCCAAACCAAGAAAAATGATAAAAGCTCCAATCAGCGTTCTTTTTGTATTCATAGTTATCATGATTTTAGCTTGCAAATAAACATATTATTCTGCTCAAGCCTGCAAGACGGACTCAATATTTAACTTTATTTCGTTCCATTTCTTCTTTGTCAGGGCTGTTCCCACTGTCTGAATAACATACCCAGCCAAAATGGAACTTATCTGTGCACACTTTTCAAGTGAATAGCCACATGTAAGACCATATAAGAAACCTGCTGCATAAAAATCGCCAGCCCCCGTTGTATCAACTACTTTCTTGACAGGGAAAGGATTTACACGAATAACCTCAGTACCTTTTTTTACCAATGAACCACTTTTACCTGTTTTTATGACTACAATGCTGCATTTAGATGATATTTCCTGTAAAGCTTCTTCAGGTCCTTTACCCGTATAGGCGCGTGCTTCGCTTTCATTAGCAAATACAATATCCACATATTTTGTAATCAACATATCGAAAAACTCACGCTCGGCCTCAACCACATTGTAGCTAGCCATATCAAGACAGATTTGCAAACCAGCCTCTTTTGCTAATTGCATGGCACGTACAATAAGATCATGATCCTGCAACAAATAACCTTCAATATAAAAATAGGAATAACCTTCGAACATTGAACGCGACAAGTCATCAGCACAAAGTTTGGCTGATGCTCCCAAATATGTACCAAAAGTACGTTCACCACAAGGTGATACAAATGTGGAAGCAACTCCCGAAGGGCAGTCACATTTCAACAAAGAAGTTTCTATTCCTCTTTTTTTTAATGTCCGCTCAAAAAATTGTCCGAATTCATCTGTACCAATTTTCCCAATAAATCCAACTTCTGCATCCAGCCCTGCAAGTGCACATATTGTATTAGCTGCAGCTCCTCCAGTTGCCCGATGAAGTTTCTGCCCAGCTGTCTTAGTACGTATATTAAATAATGTGTCCTCGTCTATTAACTGCATACTTCCTTTAGGCAAATTCAGGTCATTTAGCACCTCATCACTATCGATTAAGACCAAAACATCGACCAAAGCATTGCCCATTCCAATAATTTTATCCATTTATCAATATTTTTTTTGCAAAGATATTGCATATTTCAAAATATCCTACTACCTTTGCCACGCAATTGAGAAAAACCTTCTTCAGTAGCTCAGTCGGTTAGAGCATCTGACTGTTAATCAGAGGGTCGTTGGTTCAAGTCCAACCTGAAGAGCAAAATACTCAGATTGCAAAATGATTCTTCAGTAGCTCAGTCGGTTAGAGCATCTGACTGTTAATCAGAGGGTCGTTGGTTCAAGTCCAACCTGAAGAGCCATTCTTTTTAAACATATTAATCTTCTTCAGTAGCTCAGTCGGTTAGAGCATCTGACTGTTAATCAGAGGGTCGTTGGTTCAAGTCCAACCTGAAGAGCAAAAAAGTTCGTTCACAAGACGAACTTTTTTTGTAACCTAAAAATAAAAATAATCATGGACGATTCAAACTCGCGAACGTGCACAAGTAGTATTAACCTTCTCCTCCGGGAGTAAGCGAGGTTTTGAATCCATTTATTGCCTTGCTCACACCACCGGCGGATACAAAATAAGAAAGGAGCAACGCAATGAGAAAGTATCTTTACAGTGAAACAGGAGGTTTCGTAGAAAAAAATCAACTGGCTTCCTAACTGCTGGGTAAATGTAGAATGCCCTACCGATGATGATTTCAAATTTTTAAGAGAAGATCTAAAAGTTCCAACTTCCTTTTTAAACGATATAGCCGATACCGACGAACGTCCTCGTACAGATACAGAAGGGAATTGGCTACTTACCATTTTACGTATACCCGTACAAACACCTAATCAGAAGGTGCCATACACAACTGTACCCATTGGTATTATTACTAACAATGAAATTATAGTATCCATCTGCTACCATTCAACCGAAATGATACCTGATTTCATTCAGCATATCTGCCGCAAATCAATCAATATTCCGAATAAATATGAGCTGATCTTACGCATTATCTATTCATCAGCTGTATGGTTTCTAAAATATTTAAAGCAGATAAACAACGAAGTAAGCATGGCAGAAAAGGAATTAGAGCAAAGTATCAGAAATGAAGACTTGCTCCGCTTGATGAATCTGCAGAAGACATTGGTATACTTCAACACTTCCATCCGCGGAAATGAAGTCATGGTAGGGAAGTTACAAAACATTTTCAATGAGAAAGATTACCAAAATCCAGAACTGACAGACGACGTCCTGATTGAACTGAAACAGGCTCACAATATGGTAAATATCTACAGCGATATCCTGACCGGAACAATGGACGCCTTTGCATCAATCATATCGAATAACGTAAATACCATCATGAAACGTATGACAAGTCTGTCTATCATTCTGATGGTCCCTACACTGATAGCCAGTTTCTACGGTATGAATGTCGACATACATATAGAAGAAGTTCCACATGCTTTTTCTATCATTGTTTTTTCATCGATCTTCCTATCGGCCATGGCTTTCATCATTTTCCGCAGAATAAAATGGTTCTAACTGAACATACCAAGAACCTTTATACAACTATAAATAAACTAAGAAAATGAAAATCGTATTATTAGAATCATTGGGAATCAGCGAATCATCCCTGCAACGCCACATAGCTCCACTAACAGAAGCCGGGCATGAATTTAAGGCCTATCCTAAAAATACCGATCCAGCAGTTCAAATAGAAGAAGCTAAAGATGCTGACATTATTATAATAGCCAACATGCCGTTAAGAGCAGAAGTTATCAACAGCTGTTCAAAACTCAAATATATTGATGTTGCCTTCACAGGTGTAGACCATGTTGATCTTGAAGCAGCCCGCGCCAAAGGAATACAAGTAAGCAATGCTGCAGGATATTCTACACAATCGGTAGCAGAGCTGGTCCTTTTGCATGATGATTTCCTTACTCCGAAACGTACCTCAGGTATCTGAACGCTGTCGGGAAGGAAGGACAAAAGACGGCCTGGTAGGATGTGAACTGAGAGGAAAGACTGTCGGTATCGTAGGAGCAGGAGCCATCGGAACACGTACAGCCGAACTGTGCCACGCTTTCGGATGTACAATTTTAGGTAACAAACGTCATGTAACGGGTAATGAACCTTCCTTCATTCATTTCGTAACATTGGATGAACTGCTGGAACAATCAGACATCGTATCACTTCACTGTCCGCTCACTCCCGAAACTCATCACCTGATTAATGCAGAACGTATCAGCAAAATGAAACAGGGAGCTTATTTAATAAATACAGCCCGTGGAGGAGTAATTGATTCGGAAGCATTAGCCCAAGCCCTAAACAAAGGATATCTGAGCGGAGCCGGAATCGATGTATTCGAAAATGAACCTCCACTCGATACAAATCATCCGTTATTGCACAGTAAAAATACAATTGTAACTCCGCATATAGCCTTCGCTTCTGCCGAGTCAATGGAAGCGCGGGCAGAAATTGTATTCCAAAATATCAAAACATGGCTGGAAGGAAAGCAGCAAAACATTATCTTATAAAACAGAATACTAGATACCAACTTGAAGAACACTCAAGCTGATATCTAGTATAATATATCCATAGGCTCATCCCTATTTACACTATTTAAGATCATGTAAAACAAAGAATTACAACGATTTAATTAACTTTGTAATAATATACATTGGAGAAACCTTACAATAGCATATTTTACACAATACTTATCGAATAAAAACCTAACAATACCATGAAAAAAGAATGCTTGATTTTATCTGCCCTAATAAGTACTGCCAGCGCCTTCTCCCAGCATAAAGCTCCTAATATCATCTTTATACTATGCGACGACATGGGATATGGCGATCTGGGCTGTTATGGACAAAAACTAATCAATACCCCTCATATCGACCAAATGGCAGCAGAAGGGATGCGTTTTACACAAGCATACGCAGGAAGTCCTGTAAGTGCTCCTTCACGTGCAACCCTGATGACCGGGCAACATAGCGGCCACACTCACGTACGAGGTAACAAGGAATACTGGCCCCAGTCGGCAGTCGTAACCTACGGAGAGAACCAAGATTACGCAGTTGTCGGTCAGGAACCATACGATTCAGCTCATGTTATCCTCCCCGAAGTCATGAAGAAGAACGGATACACAACCGGTATGTTCGGCAAATGGGCAGGAGGTTACGAAGGCTCCTGGTCTACTCCCGACAAGCGAGGCGTAGACGAATTCTACGGATACATATGTCAGTTCCAGGCACACTTATACTATCCTAATTTTTTGAATCGCTACAGCCGTTCGAAAGGCGACAAGGAAGTGAAACGTATCGTACTGGAAGAAAATATCAAGTACCCGATGTTTGGCGACGACTATTTCAAACGCCCGCAATATTCGGCAGACCTTATTCATCAAGAGGCACTGAAATGGCTGGACGCACAAACTGGAGAGCAACCGTTCTGCGGCATTTTCACATACACCCTTCCCCATGCAGAACTGGCACAACCACACGACTCCATCTTTAACGATTATAAAAAGAAATTCTTTACCGACAAGACATGGGGCGGCGAAAAAGGATCACGATATAATCCTTCTGACCACACTCATGCACACTTTGCCGGTATGATTACCCGTTTGGACAGCTACGTAGGAGAAATTCTGAAAAAGCTCAAAGAAAAAGGACTGGATGAAAATACCATCGTTTTCTTTAGCAGCGACAACGGGCCTCACGAAGAAGGAGGAGCCGATCCTGAATTCTTCGGACGAGACGGCAAGCTAAGAGGCCTGAAGCGCCAATGCCATGAAGGAGGCATCCGTATTCCATTCATCGTACGCTGGCCAGGACATATTGCAAGCGGAACAACCAACGACCATCAACTTGCTTTTATGATATCCTGCCTACGTTTCTGCGAACTGATAGGTGACAAAAAGTTCCCAGGTAAGAATAAAGATCATTTCGACGGAATATCCTTTGCCCCTACCCTTCTAGGGAACGACAAAAAACAGAAAGAACATGAATTCCTATACTGGGAGTTCCATGAAACCGATCAAATGGCAGTACGTATGGGCGACTGGAAACTTATCATCAAAAAAGGAATCCCATCACTATACAACTTGAAGGAAGATCTGCATGAAGATCACGATGTAGCCAGTCAAAATCCGTCAATAGTAAAAAAAATGTTAGAGGTCATCCAGCGTGAACACCAACCCAGCGACCTCTTTAAAGTAACATTACCTACTTTCTAACATAATTCATATCTGATACACTTAAAAAATAATCCCCTCACTTAGCTTTACACTCCAAAGTCAAGCTAATGTGAAGGGATTTTTTTACAACCATTTTTAAATAAAAAGGACATTCAGACTTCTTCCAAAGCCCCAATATTTCTATCAGTCATTACTGTTTTTCTTCCGGAGTCATTTTCGTTTCATACTCCTTAATCCATTGTTCCATCTGCTTATTAATAGTTTCATGCTGTTCTTCATAAGTAGCTTCTGAAACAAATTTCAAAGTGTGAAATTTATTCAAGACATCAGCAGATACCATTGCTATCTTAATATCATCAGCAACCGTTACCGTATCACCTGCGGCTATAGGGTTCCCTTCAGCCTTTCCGGTAAACGAGGCACAATCCAGATTATTTCCTTCCGTATCCGTTACAAAGCAATATGTAAAAAGATAACGTCCTGATATGTCTTCCGTAGCAATAACCTGATATTTCAGCTCAACTTTCAGTTCGTCGAACATGAACGAATTGAAAGTAAAAGAAGGTAATTCAATATCCGTAATAGTTACATCCGATACAACTTTATAAGGCAAGCCCTCCGTTTCCTGATAACTTACAACCTTCCCAATCAACTTATCAGCCAGTGTCTTTCCTTCTTCCTTGCTTTTCTCCGATAGATCCATTGCCAGTTTAACCACTTTCTCAACTGTTTCCTGATCTTGCGAATACCCACTTGACTTACCTATTTCTGATACCTGAGCACAAAAATCCAATCCCTGCTTTTCATAATATGCAGGAATTTCACCCAACATACCTTCCGAAGAAGATGTGCTTCCACCACAAGAAGATAAAATCAATGCAACAATAGAACATGCTGTTGTTCCTAATACTCTCATATACATATGCCTTTATTTTTATGTTATTAGCTTTCCACCCCAGTTCACCCGCTCCATATTGAGCAAGCAAACTTCTCTTTATTGCTGTTTTTGCAAATTAACAAATAAAACTGATTACTATTTGTCACCTAAAAAGGTGATTATTTTTTTAAATCATAAGTAAAATCTTCCTGATAAAGAAATAATGGAAATAAAAGCCGTATATTTGCTCTCAGAACATTCACGGCTAAACACTATGAAAAAAATATACCGCTATTTACTGTTGATACTGCTATTATCGGGAATCTGTCCGCTCCATTCAGAAACAATACCAGCCGACACATTGCTGATGAGGTTATATGAACGTGCAGCCAGCTTAATGGAAAAAGGTGAACTTGATCAAGCCCAGCAGACTTTCGACAGTGCCTTTGCCATGCCCGAAGCAAAACAATCTCCTGTATACCCCATCCTATTGAATGAACAAGCTACCCTTATGTCGTACGTAGGGAAAGATAACGAAGCCTTCAACATGAAAAAAATGTGTTCTTCCTTATCTGCCACAAATCAAAGATCTGGAAAAACACATCAGTGTATACAATGACCTTGCTATCTTTTATCGCCGGCAGCACATGAACGACTTAACCATTTACTACTACAATAAGGCCCTCGATGCTGCCCTAAAATACAAAGACGAAGGATGGATTACACATATTTACAACAACGTTTCTATATTTTACTTCAACATACGTCTGTTAAACGAAGCCGAAAAAATATACAGATCTGGCCGCCCAGCATGCACAAGACAGCAATGACATATTTGTAGCATTCCATACCTGGCAGCTTCTAGCGGCATTAAAGTTGAAGTAAACAAGCTGGACGAAGCAGAATATTCAATCCGAAAAGCCTGGGAAATAGCCAGTCAAGCCGGCAATAACTCCACGACATGGAAAATAAGATGTATGCCCTCATTATTAAGAATATTCGAAAAGAAAGAGCAAGCAGATTCGGTAAACTGGTATCTTCAGCTTGGAGACAAGCTTCTGAAAGAAATTCCATCTTCCGGAATCGCAGCCATTGGCTATATTCAGGTACGTGCCAGTATGGAGATGAAAAGGGGAAACTATGCAAAAGCCCTTCAAGATCTGTTGTGGCTGCGTAAAAGGAACACAGGCAGCGAGCCTAAAACACTACTGACACAAATAGCCCAATGTTACGATGCTGTAGGGAACAAGCAACTGGCATATATATACATGGACAGCGCACGTATGTGGACAGACACGCTAGCACAGCATAATCTGACTCAGAAAATGGCAGAACTTAATGTCAAGTTCCAGACTCAGGAAAAAGAGCTGCAAATCAGCAAACTGGAACAAGAGAAACTGGCACATCAAGCTTTCCTGCTCAAAGCCTCCGTATGCGTCGGATGCCTGCTGGTTATCGTATTGATAGTTATACTGACATTGCACTACAAAAAACGAATGGCAGAAAGAAAGATCAAACTGCTTCAGCAGGAAAATGAGCAGAATGCAGCGCGACGCTACATAGAAGGCCTGGAAGAAGAATGCAAATATTTTGCCAAAGAGTTGCACGACGGCATTGCCAACGATCTGCTAGGATTACAAATGAAAATAGAGAATACCACAAATTCTGACAACGTACAGGAACTAGGTACGCTCATCAAAGAGGTAAGAAACAATGTACGTAATATTTCCCATGAGCTGATGCCTCCCGAATTTGAGCATTTAAGTCTGGATGAAATATTATATCAATATGCCGACAAATTAAGTGAAAATACAGGCATACAAGTCACATATACATCCGGTTCGTGCAACCCGATACCGAATGAAACAGCATACGAATTATACCGTATAGTTCAGGAAATCACCATGAATATTGTCAAACACGCCAATGCACACTGTATTTCCGTCAGCCTTTATGCTGAGCACGAAAAGCAATATACATTGAAAATAACCGACGATGGTACTGTAACTACCCCTCATAAAGCAAACAGCAGAGGAATAGGACTTCGGACTGTAAACGACCGTGCCAAAGCAATCGACGGTACTATCCAAAGAGAATCGTCTGAGAACAACAATATATTCACACTACAATTTAAAGTAAAATGAATCCAAATATATACAAGTTACTGATTGTCGACGATCATCCGATTGTAGCAGAAGGCATTGTAAGCATCGCTTCACAGCAAAGCAACATACTATGCAAAAGCATAACCCGCATGGAGAATCTGCTGCCAACAATATCCGCCGAAAGTTTCGATCTCTGCATTATCGATCTGGAACTTCCTGAAATAAACGGCTTTCAGCTTATTCATCTTTTGCAGGAACAAATGTCCGACTGCAAGATTCTGATTTATACCATGCATGAAGAGCCATGGGTTATAGCTAAATTAGCAGAAGAAGAAATATCAGGAGCCGTATCAAAAAATGCAAGTACAAGCGAACTGAAGCAAGCTATTACTCAAATCAGACTTGGCCATAAATATTTCAGCGAAGTATTCTCCATTCTTCATAAAAAACAGATAAATATTGACTTACATAAAATACCAGAATTGTCAAAACGCGAAAAAGAGGTGCTCACCTATCTCTCCGAAGGTCTCAGCACTTCCGAGATATCAGACCTGCTGTGCCTCAGCACAAATACGATACAAACATACCGGAAACGTCTGATGGAAAAACTGGAAGCAAAGAATGTAGCAGAGCTCGTATATAAAGGAAAAGAAATATTCTAACTGTATCTTTCACACCCTTCACATATCATAAAATATTATTTGCTGACTCATGTTTGCAAGACTTTGTGAAGGGTGCGAAAGGGAAAATTCCTAATAAACTTTATTTCTAAAAAAATATCAGCATCTTTTGCCCAAATCTTCGAGAATTTTTCTAAAAATTTGTACAAAAATAATCCATAATAAGGCGTTCTTTTAGGAGGTTTTGTTAGTCGCTCATTTTCAGGAGAATATATTTAGTACATATAGTTAAAGATACATTGCAGACAAACATTGTATACTCTTTATTATTTGCTCACGCAATGATTGTGGAGAAATAACTTCCACATCAGAACCGTAAGATAATAGCACCTGAAAAAAATCAAAAGTCGGTTTTAAATTTAACTCAAATATCATATACTCATCCGTTTTACTTACCAAGCGTTGAGAACTATGCAACGGACACGTTTCAATATATATTCCTTGTTCGGCCATGAACTTTAAACGTATAGTTTCTTTTTTAAGATTATCCTGTAACATTATACCATAACTATCTGAAAAATAGTTATCCACATTTACCCCCTCCGGCATCACAAATTTACTATCAGAAATATTTACATTCTGAATTCTATCAAAAGCAAAAGTCCTCATCATGTTATGCTTATGAGAAAAGCCGATAAGATACCAGCGCTGTCTGAATAACCTAACAAAATAAGGCTCAACTGTTAATAAATACGGCTTCTCATACCAGAAAGGTTGATACAATATATTAATACATAAATCAGCCGACATTGCTTCCGTAACAACAGGAAGGAATAGCTCTCCACCATAAGTTTGCTCCAGCATAATACGTTTCGACAAAGTTTTACATTGATCTATACATGCAACTGCAGCCATAGAGGACAACAACCAGCGCTTCAATGGATCTGCCTTAAGCAGTTCTGGAGCTTTTATATAATACTTGTTCGTCCTACGATCGCAAACTATATCAATATCAAATAAATCTTCAGCTCTTTTCTTGTACTCTAAAAAAGTATTTCTAGAAATTTCTCTAGAATCATAATAATAGGATTTTCTCCAAGCTTCATTTATTTCTAGCCTTGTGACTTCCCGCTCCAATAAAAGATTAACCAACCATATACAAAACTGTGTCCTCATTGAATTCAAACTTTAATTTAATGCAAAAATAACTCATACCTTGCCTAATAAAACAATGCAAGGTATACATAATTTTGCAAAACTAAAGCAGTCCTTTTATTTATGTTCTTGAATTATTGAATTATTATTTCATTTTCTTAGTTTTGTAGTATCAAACAGAGAAGGAGAATAGTATGATATAAAATAAAGAAAAGACATAATAAACAGAACGTCATCAACGTATTATTTGGTTAAGAGATAAGTCTGGTACATTTGTAACCATCCAAAATTGGCGTATTGACTATCATGTTTCTTTCCCATACCTTCGTGCTAAACTTAAAACTTGAAAGATTATGTTTAGCGAAAAAGATTTTGAAAGACTGTGGTTCCTCTACAAAACCG
>ENA-OQHF01001583-OQHF01001583.1-human-gut-metagenome-genome-assembly--contig:-NODE-1583-length-12341-cov-2.156624_pt1 | contig 12341 bp, 6 predicted proteins | sample MGYA00242559_ERZ504709 | MGnify/ENA primary metagenome ERZ504709 (study PRJEB26092, sample SAMD00036203) | human gut metagenome | host: Homo sapiens | study: EMG produced TPA metagenomics assembly of... | reverse complement strand
GCGGAATAATGTATTTTTTATTCCGTCATACCACAATATTATAGGAAATATACATATTGCACCCAGATAGTATCCAAATCTAACGTTAAACATATAGTCACCTCTTTACTACAGAGGATAAATCCCCTGTAGTAATCTTTATCACATAGTTCCAGCATCTAATAATCCAAATGCAAAATCATTAAGATAATCCACACCTCCTATGATACAACTTCCAACCTGAAATCCTGATGTCCCCGCAAACACTTTCAACGTATCATATCCTAAAGACATGGCTCCTTGCATAGCACCAAATCCCGTTGTTTTAAAAAGTTTGAATATTCGTTTGTTTATTTTGTCTATTATTTACAGCTGAAACAGACAAATTAAACAAAGCACTTGTAGCTATTTTTCTTGTAATCTTCGCTCCGCCCTCAACCATTTTTCCAAAACCTTCGGCTAACATATCACTTCCTCCACTTATTCCTCCACCAATCGCACCGATTGCGATTGATTTCATAACACTTGATTTTTTTCACCTTTTCTTAAATTCAATGTTGCCGTTTTGTAGTCCGCTTTTACTTCCACCTTTTGCAGACTCCCAGGTCTATTTTTCCTATTCGTTTAGATATAGTGCGCGACTTTCCTTTTGAAATAGCATTTCTCGTTTTCGTCACAGCTTTTCGAGCAACCTTTTTGGTCACATTCCATACACGTTGAATCTTTTGTATATGTCTGCTTGGAATTTTGCGTTTTATCAGTCTCGCGGCTTTTTTTAGCAACCTTAGCTACTCTTGGACCTGCTAATGCTCCAATCGCAGCACCACCTATAGTACATCCTGCAATAATTGCATATTTCTTCCATCCTTTTGCTTTTGGTCTTTTTTGGCTATTTTTCCTGCCAGCCAGGAATCCTATTCCGCCACCGATTACTCCACCAATTTATTCTGGAAATAGCGATGTGTCCACTCGGATCTTCATAATTCACTGGGCTGTTCGCACAATATGCATACAGATTCCATGTAGATGGATTGACTGAATTTCCGCGGTAACTGTCACGACTGATGAATCTTCCGTCTTCCGGATCATAATATCTTGCACTTAAGTAATAAAGTCCCGTGCTTTCATCATATATGCTTTCATTATAGCAGAGTTCATTATAAAAGTCTTTATCTCCATGAATACTTGTCTCGCCAAAATCAGTATACTGATAAGACACTATACTTTTACCATCCGCATCTCTTAGGTTGGTAATGCTTCCTGCCGGATCTTTGTGATAATAGTAATAAGACTCCTGAGTATCTTTTTTCCTGCCTGTTGCAATTACATTTCCGGAGATTCCCTGTAGGTTCAGACTTGTTCCTTTTCCGTTTTCATCAGTTGTATAGAGTACTCCGCCATTACTGTAATAATAATCGGTCGTCTTTCCATTCTCAGATTTACGTATCCTGCTGCCCACCCCATTATACAGATTCGTTTGTTTTACTTTCTGATTTCCATTCTCTGTAATGGTACATTCCTTCAACCGTCCTGCCGGATCATAACTATTCTGCTTCTCTTGTTTTTTAACCGTATCTGTTTCTTTTATCTGATTACCGTCTGCATCATAGGTATATACTTTGGATGATTTTGACGTTCCGTTAGTATCTTTCGTATCACTTCCAGTCAACTGATTCAGACTATTATACCGGTAATCGGTAGTAAGTGTTCCTGCTCCTCCGATCTGCTTCTGTCCTGTACGGTTTCCTACAGCATCATAAGTATATAGAGATGTATAACTGTTTGCTGCGTTCAGCCTATTCTCTACTTTTGTCTGTACCAGATTGCCTCTTCTATCATACTCGTAACTACGGACTTCATCCTGTCGGTCATCCTCTTTCTCCGGATACAGATTCTGCAGAGTTTCTTTAACCAGCCGGCTATTTTTATCGTATTGATAAGTATAAGCTTCTTTTGTTACATCTGGATTCTCACTGTCTGTATAAGTCATAGAAACCGGTCTTCTGCAAGTATCGTATGTATAATGACAGGTTGTTGATTCCGGACTTTTTACAATCTCTCCTGTTTTTGACATCACCCGGTAATCTGTGATATCTGATACGCTTCCATACTCATCATAGTCATAAGTTCCGAAGTACTGCTTCTTTTCCGTCCTCGGTTACAACTTTAATTGTCTTCAACCACTTATTCTTGTCATATTCATATCTCTGTCCTGTTACTTTCCAGTCTGGCTTCGTATAAGTAACTGCGAGAAGATTTCCATCTATATCATAGTTGTACTTTGTCGTTGCCTTTTCTTTTTCTTCAGCAGTGAGCGCCGACGGTTCTTTCTTTGTGTTCATTTCTGTAACACTTGTCACTCTTTTTAACTTATCGTATTTATATTCTGTATATCGATAAGGTGTTGCTGTTGTTCCGGCAACATTATAATCTGTCATGGACGTAATATTATCGGATTTATCATAGGTATAAGTTGTCCGAAGCTCTTCTGCGCCAGATGCATTCTTATAGTGCATTGCCGTAACGCGGTCTTTCCCGTCATAATCATAGGTCGAAGAAGTTCCAAGACTTCCTTTGCGTTCTTTTACACGCCCCTTGTTGTCATAAGTATAGTTCTGGCTGATTGCCTGAACCGTTCCGTCACCTTTATCAGAGACACTGACTGGCTGCATTGCAATATTATAAGTTGTGACTGAAGTATGTCCAAGTGCATCTGTTACTGTATTCAGTGTGTTCCCATTCTTGCTGTTTGCATCGAATTCATCATATTTGTACTGTGTTACATTCGAAGCTTCACCTTCTCCGGACGGCTGTGTTACCGATGTAATCCTTCCATACGCATCATAGGTATAAGATATCTTATTCCCTTCTCCGTCTGTTGTTGAAGTTACATTCCCTGTACTGTCATAAGTAAGATTCTGACTGAGTGAATCTTTTGTCAGTGTGAATGTCTTTGAATCCGCATTATATACCGGGTTTAAAACCTGTCCGGACGTATTACCATTCTTATCATAAAGGTATACTGTTACAACCGGATTCTCATTATCTGGATCGGTTCCCAACTGGCAGCTGGCCGTTATATGTTTTTCTCTGTCATAAGTGTAATCTACGTATAGTCCATTCTTCTTCTGACGAATTGTTTTACCATAGATATCCGCATAAGTCTGTTCAAGGATCTCTCCATCCGGATTCTTTTCTGTTGTAATCTGGACATGTCTGGTATTCTTGGTTGTGCCCTTCCCTGTATTTACCGCAACACTTCCGTATGAATAATCTGTCGTCCAGACTTTCGATAATTCTCCTTTCTGTATACCTTCTTCGATCACACGATTCATGTTATCATAAGTATAAGTGTAGACTGTTCCATCTTCATCGGTTTCTTTGATCAGCGTTCCATTCTTATCATACGTTCTGGTTACAACATCCGTAATCTCGCCCTGTTTTACTGTTATTTTACTGATTCTTCCAAATGGATCATAATCTGTTGTAGTCGTTGTTCCCAGAGTATCTGTAGAACTGATCTCCCTGCCCATAACATCATATACCCTGGTTGTTGTAACACTGTACTGTCCGGCTTTTTCTGTTGTAACTTCTGTCTTTTTCCCAGATGCATCATAAGTATAGGTTGTCTCTGTCGAAGTCTGATTTCCACTATCTGTCAGGAAATACTCCCGTTCTGACTTAATCTCGCCTTTTATTTTTCCTGTTGTGGTATCATCTTCTTCGTAATATGTCGTCTCTACTACTCTTCCGTCTATTGCGTCATATGAGCGAATCACATTTCCATTGCTGTCATACGTATACGTTTCATCAGTAATAAGATTTCCTTCTGCATTGACTTCCCGGTATCTTGTCGGAAGATCTTTTAATTTTTCCGGGGGCATTCTCATTATAAGTATAAGTACATTTTATTCCGTCTTCGTCAGTTTCTTCTGTAAGATTTTCTCTGGATGAATATTTCTTGACTTCTGTCTTATCAGTGGATTTCTCTACAATAGCCTGTCCTTCTATTTCCTGATAGTTCATGGAGTACATTGTTTTAGAAAGAAGATTATCGGTATATTCATACTGTACGGAATCCCCGTCATTATCTGTCATCTTAATACTGTTCCCGGAAGAAGGATCGAATGTGTTAACTTCAAGAAGAACCTTGGTCATCTCTCCATCCTCGGTTACTTCTTTATATGTGGTAGTCTCATTGTCCTCCACATTATAACTCAGGCTGATAGCTTCTTTATTCGGATACGTGATTTTATCGGCTTTTTCGCCATCATATCTTATCTGATATGCATTATCACAGGCATCTGTTAATTCAGAAAGCTTTCCGTCAGCATTATATTTCATTGACCAGTGAATAGTTGATGATTTATCCGTACCTGTCTTTGTTACACCTGTTAACCGTGAATCTTTATATTCATAAGATACCTTGCTGCCATCCGGTAACTTTACTTCTTTGACAGTAAAGATATCCGGTCTTGCCCGTCCTTCTTCGTAATCCTTCTCAGAATAATATGTGAATTCCATCGACAGATTCTTACTTGTTGTCAGTTTAGACAGCAATCCCTTATCTGTATCATAATCAAATAAAAGGAAATTTCCGTTAGCCTCTGCCATATAGATCAGCTGACCGCTCGAATTAAAGCGATACTCGACATTATCCCTTGGTATTCATCGAGAATTCACTATTACTTTTACATTTTTTCTCTTATCTTTACGCCGATTTCCTTATCAGGAAGCTCAACTTCTTCTGTTTTGATTCTTTCATTCAGATTGACATATTTTCCCATGGAAGATGTATAACTTCCATCCTCATTTTTATAAAAAGAAAGTGTACCATTTCCATCTTTGAGCACAACATTTTTAAAATCCAAAGAATCGTTTTGCAGATGTTGAGTAATTCCATATCAAAGCTATGCGTCCACCCCACACCAAATGCGGATTTTTTCTGAAGACATACTATTGTATGTACGCTCAAGCTTTACAGGCAGCTGTTCATTTGGAATTTCTGTATCCGTCTGTGAGTAAACAAGGTTTCCACGGCTCTTTTCTATGTTGCCATCTCCTGACGGAGTGCTGAACTCGGCGTATTCCCAGTACTCTTTTAATCCCAGACGTTTTACATATTCATCTGCATCTATAACTGCACTGCTAATCTCATTAGAATAACTGCTGGCCTGTATTACTTTCCCACTTTTATCTTTTTCTACAGCACGGATTCTATAATAAAAGTGTTTAGAATAATTTACGTTCATTTCAGCCCAGTAGTTAGCCTTCACATCCGAAGCGATCTTATTCTCTTCAGAAGGGACAAAGTCTTCTTCCTGTCCTCTGTATACTTCATAAGACCATTGCTCCGGCCACGTTCCTGTAATTCCCTGCCAACGCAGATATGTTTTATAATTTAATTTGTCTTTTACGCCTGCTTCATACGGATGATAATTCTCTGCTACGGACAGTTCAAAAGTTTCTTCCTCCGCACAGTCAAGTTCTATTATCCATTTGGAAGTGTCTTGTGAAGCATCCTGTGGCAGAACCTTTATAGACGATGCATCTACACGTGTTCCGGAATCTAATCCGGCAAAATTATACCGTCTCTCCGGAAGTAATCTCTTCTGTTTTTGTGCCATTAATTATTACCTTCGCTTTTATCTCTTCCTGTCCTGTATTCAATCGGAAAGCCACGCAGTTCTTTGGAAGATCTGTCGTTCCTTCGGCTTTTACCGGCAGTAATTGACGATTCTGAATAATATTTCGGCTATAATAATATGCATTGTCCTGGTACACAACCGCAAGTATCCCATGTGTTCCACTATCTACACCCGGAATATTCTTAGTCCATTGTCTGTTCTGAGCTGACCAGTTTTTGATCACAATACCATTTGGTATCTCCGGAAGGGATTTCTCCATCAAGTCCCCACTTCATTAATTCTATTTTATTGATATTTGCCGGAAATACAATGTGGGATTCTGAATGTGCCTCATATTCCGGACGTTTTACATGGAATTTTGCAATAACTCTTTTTGCCAGTATGTCATCTTTTGATTTGATAACATCTTTCACCGTAGTCGTTACATTTCCGGCTTTGTCTGTTACTTTCAGGCAAAGTTCATATTCTACACCGTCTTCCAATCCACTCATATCAAAGAAACCAATGTAGTCACTGTGTACATCTTTATTACCGTTTAAAATATTTTCTTCATCGGTGCTTCCCTTTCGGTGAACAGATACTTCCCACTTATCCAGATTACTGTCTTCAATTGTTCCGAATAAAAGTCCTCTGTCTGCTTTGGATATTTCAGCTTTCGGCGCAGTCTTATCTAATACACAATGTACGGTTGCTGCTTCACCTTTTCCTCCGGCCTCATCGATTCCACATATACTGACATCATAATTACCTTCTTCTTCCGGTAGAGTTATCGGTAATTTTCCCTTCGTTCCGGTAACACCTTCTACAATTGTCCATTCTTCGCTTCCCGGTAACTTGTATGCCATTCCCTTTACTTCTGATGATGCGTATGGGAAATTCCATGAAATTTCTATATTGCTCTTATTTGATATCACAGATTTCGAAACAGGGGCCGCAAGTTTATTTACAACTTTTATCTGTTTCTCACATTCTGCCGTAAGACCAACGGAATCTTCCATCGTCATCTTTAATGTATATGTACCATTTGCTAATTCTGGCGTAAATACTGTTTGTATCTTAGATAATGTAGAATTTGTATAAATGTCTTTCACAAATTCTCCGTTGCTGTCGTATAATTTCATAGAACTGGTCTTAATCGGTGAACCTGTTCCATCCACTTCTCCAACAATTTCTACGGTATCCTGTAATACGTCTGTCTCCTTGGCAGTTCCACTTTCCAATACCTTGATCGAACCTTTAGGCGGTGCATTGTCAACTTTCAGCAGTTTATAATTTTCTTCACCGGTCGCTCCGCTTTTGCCGACACCACGTACTGCAACTTTATAGGTCTTATAAGATCCTGTTGGCACATTACTTCCGACAGTAATCTCTGCACTTCCATTTGCAGTTGTCCCAATATTCGTATTCTTAGAATATCCAGCTTCTGTCGTCAGCTCTTTATTATTCTTTTCATCGTACTCTACAGAACGGTACTGTACAGCGCTTAAATCGCCTGCTGTAATTCCACTCCATTCCAGTTTTGTTTTCTGTCCTGGCTTTACATACTCCGGAGTCATTTTTACGGAAACTGCTTTTGCCGGACGGTCGTAATATTCCACGGTTAATTTCGGCCTGTACTTAGTAGTTGCATGACGCACTCCAAAGAATTGTGCAACTGTATTTGCCTGCCCTTCATTATCCTTCAACAGCATAATTCCGTAGTTAGAATATCTGCGATCTGCATAACCCTGGACTAGTTTTGTAACATCAATGTTATCTGTCTGATAGGCACCTTTTGTCGTAACACGTCCTATTTCATTTCCATCAAACGACGGCTGTTTATTCCAGGAAATTGTATTTTTTGCCCAGCTTGATGTTACCCGGAATGCCCTTGTAATTCTTCCAGACTTACCAACACCTGTTTCAACCAATGATAACGTTGCCCGCTTTACATATCTTTTTGATATTTCTTTCAGATCAGATAATGCAAAATACGTTCTTGAAATTCCCTGTTTTCCATTGCCAAGATAAAACGAAGTGATTCCGCTGACATAATAATTATACGTTGGGTATTTACTTAATACATATACATCACTGATTCTTGAATTGTCAGACCACACCAGAGTAGGATCTATGGTAACCGGGTACTGACGGTCCTTTGCATTCAGGTATTTTTCTGATACATTTAACGTCAGAAGATATTTTCCGGCCTCTTCATCTACTGTTTTCACATCATAAGATGCGTCTTCCGAATATGCGTTGCCGGATGCATCATCCATATTTGGTTCCTGAATATATGCTGCGATTGTATCATCTTTATAAACTGTCAATCCCTCTCCTACCGGATTCTTTTTTAATGGTCATTCCCGGCATCTCAAGCAGGAAAGAGAATGCATTATTCTCTGGTTTTTCAGATAATACAATCTGCTCCTTGATTCCATGTTCCTCGTGAAATATACTGATAACTTACTTTACCTGCTCTCATGGTCATATACAGCTTTTACCGGTTCCTCTGTAATCTCTTCATATACATCCGTGACAGAATCTTCTTTAACCTCTGCCTGCTCAGTCTGTACAGTTTCCATTGATATCTGATCTTCTTGTAACTGTTGTTCTTCCTCTGATACTTCATCAGATTCATAATCTATCTGTTCTTTTAAACTATCGCCCTTTTTATCGTTTTTCTCCGGCCCCTCAACCGGAACTAACCGAATCTGTTTGTCCTCATTTTCCAACAGAATCGGTGTCTCTTCTGTCAGATTTTCTGGAAAATACTGTTTCTGATCACCTGCAGTGTTCTCATATGCATATCCGTTAAGATCGTTTCTTGATTCTAACTTCTTTAACGTCGGATCATAATCTACCAGTTCACCGTCCTCATTACGGAATCTGACATCCTGGCCATAATATTCCGTTACCAGAACACCGTCACCGGCATCGTACGTCGTAGAATCTTCTGTATTCTTTGATTCGATCACATTCTCTTTACATACAACTACTTCTTTTTCAGTTGTCTCTTCTTTTTCTGTCTTAACCGGCGGCGAATTCCCGTCCGTTTCTGCCGCAAGGCTTTCTAATGACGTTGATGTAAGTATCATCGCCATAATCAATGTCGTAGCAACGATTCGTTTCCATGATTTTGCCAGTTTTCGTTTCATTGTTTTCCCCCATTTTATCGAATTTTCATCGAGTTGTTATATATTCACTTTATCATCATGTGTAAATTCCGTCAATTATTTTATAGAATCTATTGGTTTTATTGTGTATTTTCATTGATTTCTTTTTTTACATAGTTATAATTAATGTGTGAATACGCAAGAAAGAAGGTAATATTATGAAAAAGAAACTGTCAAAGCGACAGCTGGATGTTATGAAAGTTCTTTGGGATCATTCTTCTCCGATGGTTGCTTCGGACATTGTTAACGGCAGCCCTGCATTGAATATCAATACGGTTCAGTCCTGTCTGAAGGTTCTTCTGAAAGAAAATCTCATAGAAGTTGCTGACATTGTATATAGCGGCACTGTACTGAGCAGAAGTTACCGTCCCCTGATTTCCAGAGATGAATATTTTAATACTGAATATAAAGATATCATCGGAACCAGTTCTACATCATCGCTGATCGCTGCATTTATCAAAGAAGAGCAGGATGCATCAGAACTGGAAAGACTTGAACAGATAATTCAAGAGAGGAAAAAAGAAATCGAGGAAATACGCTGATGGAAATATCATTTGGTCCATTTTTAACATGTTTTTTTGCAATTATGTTTCTTACAATATATCTTTATATTATTTTATACCGTGCCAGGAATGTATTTGCGAAAAATACTAAGTGGTTGTTTTTAGGGATACTACTTATTTTTATAAGGTTATCTGTTCCCGTTAACTTTCCGTTTACATATTCTGTTTATTCAGAAAAATTTCTTCCACGTTTTACGAATCCATTATGTGATAACAAGATTGGAAATCTGAGTATCTATGACTGCTTACTTATTCTTTGGATTTCTGTGGCGGTTATAAAAGTCCTTATATTCTTTTATAGAAAAATACGGCTCGGAAACTATTTGAAAAATTTTACACAAAATTCAGACCATACTGATCCACTATATCAGATGCTCCGCAAATATATTCCGGCTCCCATAGAGATTGCCATTATACCATCACGGACATCACCGGCTATTACAGGTACTTTATTCCCAATTCTGGTTTTTCCAAAAAATATATCTCTTTCCGAGGAAGAGATACAACTTATATGTTTGCATGAACTGAAGCATTATAAGAATCATGATTTGTGGATGAAATTGTTTATCGAGTTAATTGTATGTATCCATTGGTGGAATCCCTTTGTATATCTTCTTCAAAAAGAATATTTCCTTACTTTAGAGATTGACAATGATAATTATCTAAAGAAACATATCCCTGATTTTGATTCTGTCCAATATGCGGAATTAATATTAAAGATTGCAAAAAATACACTCACCGATGGTTCTTCGGATTCTTTGCAGATGGTAGATACTATTAATTTTACGGGTACGGTTACTTCCGAGCTTGAATCACGTATCACATTTATGCTCTCCACACCAGATGCTCCAAGAAGACATTCTTTATTTAGAAGTGTTATACATACCATTATTTTATGTGGTGTACTTATTATTACAATTTTTGTCGTGATCGAACCATCTTCCCCGGGGCCTTCGAGTGATACAAACGGTACATTCACTCTCGAAGATGATAACGTCTGTCTTCTAAAGGTTCATAATGGTTATCACTTATATGTGAACGGAAAATATGTTGGAGCATTAGACACGATACCTGATGATTTCAAAAATGTAACAATATACACCAGAAAAGAGGAAATACCACATGAATAATTTGGTATAAAAAAAACACCATACAACTGTAATAAGACAATTTCATTCGAGAATCTTTTAACATTGTATGGTGTTTTTTGTAATATATTATCTATTTTAATTTTTCAGCAATTGCCTTAATAAATCCTTCGCTGTTCAATACGGTTGGATTTTCCAGTGTCGTGATCAATGCCAGATCTTTCGTCATCTTACCTTCTTCAATGGTATCAATGGTTGCTTTTTCAAGCTTATCTGCGAATGCTGCCAATTCGGCATTTCCATCCATCTCACCACGTTTTCTAAGAGCACCTGTCCATGCAAAAATTGTAGCTACAGAGTTTGTAGAAGTCTCTTCCCCTTTCAGATGCTTGTAATAATGACGTTGTACAGTTCCATGAGCTGCCTCATATTCATAATTTCCATCCGGTGATACCAGAACAGATGTCATCATTGCAAGAGAACCAAATGCGGAAGAAACCATATCACTCATTACATCTCCGTCATAGTTCTTACATGCCCAGATATATCCGCCTTCTGATTTCATAACTCTTGCAACCGCATCATCGATCAAAGTATAGAAATATGTAATTCCGGCTTCTTTGAACTTCTCGGCATAATCTTTGTCAAAGATTTCCTGGAAAATATCTTTGAATGTATGGTCATACTTCTTAGAGATCGTATCTTTTGTTGCGAACCACAGATCCTGCTTTGTATCCAATGCATAATTAAAGCAGCTTCTCGCAAAGCTTTCAATAGATCCGCATAAGTTATGCATTCCCTGTGCAACACCCGGTCCTGCATAGTTGTGTACCAGTTCTCTGGTCTCTGTGCCGTCTTCTGCCGTGTATACCAGTTCTACTTTTCCAGGTCCAGGAATCTTCATCTCTGTATTTTTATATACATCTCCATATGCATGTCTTGCGATAGTGATTGGTTTTTTCCAGTTTTTTACACATGGCTCAATGCCTTTTACAACAATCGGTGCACGAAATACAGTTCCGTCAAGTATTGCACGGATCGTTCCGTTCGGACTCTTCCACATTTCTTTCAAATCATACTCTTTCATACGTGCCGCATTCGGTGTGATTGTTGCACATTTTACTGCAACTTTATATTTCTTGGTTGCAGTAGCAGCATCGATTGTTACCTGATCATCTGTCTCATTTCTATGTTCCAGACCCAGATCATAATATTCTGTGTTCAGTTCAATATATGGCTCCAGAAGATCTTCTTTGATCATCTTCCAGAGAATTCTTGTCATCTCGTCTCCGTCCATCTCTACGATCGGTGTTGTCATTTTAATTTTTGCCATGGTATTTGTCTCCTTTCTATCTGTTCGCAGCATCTTTTATTATTCTTCCAGATGCAGATTTTCCATCACATGTAATATATGTTCGTTTGCAAGCTGTTCTGCTTTTGCCGCATCTTTTGCCTTGATTGCTTCCAGGATTTCTCGGTGTTCTTCTATTGATTTCTCGGCACGCTCCGGTGCTTCAATAGACATCGTCCTGGCAAGCTGTACATACTTGTGAAAATCTGTTAATACATGTTCCAGGATCCTGCTGTTGGATGCCTCATACAATATCTTATGAAACTTACCATCCATTTCTGACATCTGTTCAATCTGTCCGGATCCCTTCTTATGCAAATGAAATTCTGACAGAAGAATCACTTCTTCCAGTTCTTCAATCTGCGCATCCGTAATATATTTCGTTGCCCAGTTGGCACACAGCCCTTCCAGTTGCGAACGTATCTTATAGATATCTTTCACATCTTTTCTGGTAATGGCTGTCACATACGCACCTTTATTCGGAATGATCGTAACCAGTCCTTCTAACTCCAATTGTCTTAAGGCTTCTCTTACCGGTGTTCTGCTTACCCCCAGTT
>ENA-OQHF01001582-OQHF01001582.1-human-gut-metagenome-genome-assembly--contig:-NODE-1582-length-12347-cov-3.223895_pt1 | contig 12347 bp, 10 predicted proteins | sample MGYA00242559_ERZ504709 | MGnify/ENA primary metagenome ERZ504709 (study PRJEB26092, sample SAMD00036203) | human gut metagenome | host: Homo sapiens | study: EMG produced TPA metagenomics assembly of... | reverse complement strand
CTACAGAAATAATGGCGTCCAAATTGTAGTAATTGGTAGGAATAGTCTGCTTACCGGTTTCAAAAATCTTTGCTAAATGGCGGTCGATTTTACTATGCTGAAATACATGCATTTTTCTTACAGATTTTAAGGATAAAGAGGTTAAAACAATGTACAGTGATTAAGCTTATAGTGGCTCTTGAATCTGCTACAGCAGAATACGCTGTTTGGTCTGCCAGCAATAAAAGCATTTCCACAATGCCTACATGCCCTGGCAGTATAGATTTTCTTCACATCATCCGCACTCCATGAAGATTCAGACAGTAAGTAGGGAGCGGGCGATGAGAGAGCCATTGGAAATGAAAAGGGCATGAGCAGCAGAGCTTGACGTTCTTTCAGAGGCAGATAAAAATAGAAAGTTTTATGGGAACTATTTCATTTGCGAATAAGATGGGTTATACTACTATAAATGATAATTAACTAAAAAGGTATGGAGTAACGACAGTTTTATGTTGGAGGAGTTTTGATTTGCCAGAAAGAAATACTATGAAAAAAATTCAGGAATTACAACAGGTAAAAGGTGATGCATACGATTACTACATTGCCGGAAATGAAGATACAGATCTGTTTGAAAAAATATTTTTGGTAGACGATATTGTAGAAGAAATTTGCAAACCGGATAAATATTTTTTTGATTGGAGAAAAAGGATCTGGAAAAACAGCATATTCGGTGTATATGTCGAAATCTGATAAGATAAATAGTTTTTGTTCCATTTCACTTGTGGAAAATACGCTGTATCAGAGATTTCTTAATATGAAAAGACAGAAAGCATTGGAACTTTCAAGTTTCAAAGATGTATGGATCAATTTGATTTATTTGATTCTTGCAGAAAAGATCAGAAAAGAATATGGTGAGACTTTTTTCAGCAGCATGAAGTATAAACAATTATCGAAGGCAATAGATGTTTTTTATAGTGATGCTTTTAAACCGGAATTTGTGAATGCCTTTGAATTTGTTGACAATGCCTCTGCATCTATTAATTCGATGATGAAACAGGGCTTGTTTTCAACTGGAACTAAGGCATCTGCGGAAACATCCCAGAAGTATGTGGAACAGAGTTTTCAGATTAGTCTTTTGAAGATAAGAGATGGTTTTGAAAAAGCATTTATGAGTGTTAATTTGAAAAAACCAACGATTTTGTTTGTGGATGGCATTGATGCAAGACCAAGAGATATTGATAATGAGCAGTATTTTGAGTGTTTGGTTGGACTGGTAAATGCAGTTTTAGAAATGAATCAATCATTCCTGAAAGAGAAACAGATCAAAATTATGTTGCTGATCCGACCGGACATTATGTATAAAATGCCAGTTCATAATATGAATCAGAAGCTTAGAAATAATTCGGTGTTGTTAAATTGGGTAACTTCTTATCGCAAATATATTGATTCAAAGTTATTTAAGATTGCAGACGATTATTTTATGAAGCAGCAGGATTATTCATATGAACTGGGAGAATGCTGGAATTATTATTTTCCATACAAGGTGGAATATCAGGAAAAATGGAAAGCACCAGATAATCCGTTTGTTGAATTCTTGAGGTATTCCTTATACAAACCAAGAGATATTTTAACCATGTTAAACGAGATGGTTGATGCAACAAGTGGTACGCAGTTTAAACATTCTGATTTTGAAGGTATTTTATCCAATTATTCGACGTATTTAAAAGGCGAATTGAAAGATTATATGTTAATTTATATGGATGATTCAGATTATAATAATTTTAGTATATTCTTTGATTATTTTCAGGGGCATAGAAATTTCAATTATAAAATTTTTTTGAGGAAAAAACATTTAGAATATATAAAGTATTTAAGAGAATTAGGACGGAAGATTCCACCGTTTATGGAGACTGCGAGTGAAGCCTTACAGCTTTTATATGATACGAATATCATTTGTTATAAAATATATGAAACTTTGCCAAATGGCAAGCGGAAGAATAAAATGTTTTGGTCATATAAGGAACGTAATTATGCAAACATGCAGCCTGAAGTAAAGAAGGGCGGCGAATATTCATTTCATATGGCATATGCGAGAGCCTTTCGATTGTTTTAAAGTAAATATCATAGGATGATCACAAGGCCTTTAGATTATAATAAGTCTAAAGGCTTTCTTCAAAGATAGCAAAAAGGAGGCAGAATATGTCAGTGAATGTTGCGATTGGAGTGCAGGATTTTTCAACATTGATAGAAAACCATTATTTTTATGTGGATAAAACAGCCTTTTTAAAGGAATGGTGGGATAGTGGTGACAGTACGGCTTTGCATTTGAAGGAAAGACAGTGTTGATCGTGGACTGATCGTCACAGCAAAGGAGGTCAAAATGGGACTTTATTTGAATCCGGGGAATGAAGAATTTCGAAATGCAGCGATTCATTCTAAAATATATGTTGATAAAACTGAGATGATTAAATTTACAAATTCACAACTTTTTGGTGAACATAAAAACATCTGTGTCAGCAGACCACGGCGTTTTGGAAAATCAATGGCAGCCAATATGCTGGTGGCATATTACAGCAAAGGCTGCGATTCGAAGGAATTGTTTGAAAATTTTAAAATAGCAGATGACAGCAGTTTTAAAGAACATTTAAATAAATATAATGTCATTCATTTAAACATCCAGCAGTTTTTGGGGCGGACAGAGACAATACATGAGATGTTGGAATTGCTTTCACGAAAAGTAACACGCGAATTGAAGCGGGAATTTGCAGATGTGACGTACTACGAAGAAGACTTAGTGTCTGTGATAGAAGAGATTTATGCACAGACACACAGCTTTTTTGTTTTTATTATTGATGAGTGGGATTGCATTTTCCGTGTAAAAGGGGAAGATACAGAAGCACAAAAATTGTATCTGAATTTCCTGAGAGATTTGTTAAAGAACCAGCCTTATTGCATTTTGGCTTATATGACCGGAATCCTTCCGATTAAAAAATATGGAGAACATTCTGCCCTTAATATGTTTGATGAATATTCCATGACCAATCAGCGTGAGCTGGCAGAATTTACAGGATTTACGGAGCAGGAAGTGCAGGAATTGTGCCCGCAGTATGACATGTCATATGATAAAATGAAACAGTGGTATGACGGTTATGATTTAAAAGGGATACAGATTTATAATCCGAGATCAGTCGTAATGTCACTTTCAGGACATGATTTTGACAGCTATTGGACCAAAACAGAGACTTATGAGGCATTAAAAAAGTATATCCAGATGGATATGTATAATTTGAAAGAACTTGTAACGAGACTGATTGCGGGAAGTTCTATTGAGATAAATCCAGATAAATTTCAGAATGATATGACTACATTTGCAAGTGCAGATGATGTCTTGACACTTCTGGTACATCTGGGATATCTGACTTATGATTTTGATACATGTACCGTTCATATCCCGAATCAGGAAGTACAGAAGGAATTTATTAATTGTATTGAAGATGGTGGCTGGGAACCGGTTATGGACGCAATCCGGAAATCCGAAGAGCTGCTTGCAGCCACAATCCGCGGTGAGGAAGAAACGGTTGCCCGGATGATAGAGAATGCACATCAGGAGAATACATCCATACTTGCCTATAATGATGAAAATTCATTGGCATGTGTGATCGCACTTGCGTATTATTCAGCGAAGAAGAATTATGTAGTATACCGGGAACTTGCCGGAGGAAAAGGATTTGCAGATATGGTGTTTGTTCCAAGAAAAACGACACAGACACCGGCAATCGTTGTAGAGCTGAAATGGAATCAGACAGCGGAAGCAGCGATCACACAGATCAAAAGAAAACAGTATGTCGAAAGCCTGAAGGATTACAGGGGCGAAGTGATACTTGTTGGGATCAATTATGAGAGCAAAGAGTTAAAGAAGGACGATTATAAAAAACATTCCTGCAAAATTGAGCGGATCACCATGGCATAATAGAGGGAAGGACAGGAGTTTCAGATATGGATGACGCACAGGCACAGCAGACCAATCCATTATTTGGTATTATTCCAAAAGAATTTTTCACACCGCTGGCATCGCCGAACAGACTTGTATATTGGGACTGTCTGTGCCGGTTGTTTCAGGCAATGAGTGCACAGCTTTCCTTTGGGATCGAGAGAGAAATCCTTGTGGATGAATTACAGTTTTATTTTGAACAGAATCAGGCAGCGGAATTTGAGGAAGATGACATAAATGGCATGGATTCCAGAAAAAAGGCAAATGAGATGCTGCGCTTATTGGAGAAGTATGGCTGGCTTGAGGTTGAGACGGATAAGAGTTATGTGCAGAGAGTCAATTTTTATGATTATGCCGTAAAAGTCATGAAAACGCTTCTTGAGATTTCAGACGGACGAAAGGTAGAATATCAGGGCTATATTTATACCATTTACAGCCTTGTGCGGACCAATACGGATCATCCGGCGGTTGTGCTGCAACAGATCCGGGATAATACGGATATGCTGATTACAGGATTAAAGAATCTCAATTCAAATATCAAGCATTACATTGATGAACTGACAAAGCATAAGACCGTAGCGGAGATTATGAATGCGCTGTTTAATGATTATATTACGAATATTGTAGATAAAGCTTACCACAGATTACTGACTTCAGACAATGTGTCAAAGTTCCGGCCGGAGATTATAGAGCGGCTGGAAGCAAATGGGCATAGTTCACGTTATATCACAAAGACGTCGGAAGAGTTGGCAGCGATCCGGGAGATACCGGTCGGGCAGGCAGAAGAACTGGTATATCAGACATTGCATGAGATTGTGGAAGCGTTCCGGAATATGGATGATATTCTGGCAGAGATCAATTGGAAAAACACACAATACCAGAGAGCAGCAGTAAACCGTGCAAAGTTTTTGCTGGCAGGAACGGAAGATGTCAGAGGACAGATGAAAGAGATTCTCTTATATATTGGAGAGCAGATGGAACAGAGCCAGCTGGATCTGAATGGAATCTATGAGATCGAGTATCTGGATAATCTGGTGAGACTGTTCGGGAGCAGTTTTATTGATGAGAAATCATTTTACAGTCCGATCGAGGGAAAGAAAGAGTTTCATCCTCAGGAGCTGATAGAAGCTATGCCGGATGTGGAATTGAGGCAGGAAAAGCTCCGGAAGATGGCGGAGAAGATGCAGCGCATTTTAAGTCCGGAACGGATAGAGCGGTTTGTAGAAGAACAATTAGGAGACAGGGCAAAAATCTATGCGTCTGAGCTTCCGATGGAAACAATGGATGATTTTATCAGGCTGATCTATGTCAGACTGTATGGCTCCAGAAAAAAGATGCGATATCGAATTGAAAAGGCAGAAGGTGCGAATAAAATCAGTGGAGAGTTTGATTTCCCGGATTTTGCGATCATAAAACGCTGACAGCGCATAGCAGAGGGAGAGCAGAATGGATTTATTAAATGGCATGCTGCAGAAGGATCAGGATGAATTCCGCAGAATATGTAATAAACTGATTAATGTATGTTTTATATGCAGACAGAATCAGGCAACAAGAAGTGACTTCTATTTTATACAAAAGTACAAAGAAAAGTTTGAAGAATTACTTGGAGTACTCGGCTACAGATTAGAAATAAACGAAGAATATGGCGTTGTGCAGCTTACCAACGCCCTGAATACAAACCGGCAGAATTTAAAATTATATGAGTCCGTTATTTTACTCATATTGCGTATTCTGTTTGACGAGAAGAAAAGAGAATTGTCTGTGAGCGATGAAGTCATCGTGAATCTGGGCGATATTCAGGACAAGTTTTTAAGCCTGAAGATCCGTGACAAAATGATCGATAAGACAACGATGGGAAATGCGCTTCGTCTTTTCCGGAGATATCAGCTGATCGAGCTGCTGGAATCGGATCTGAAAAATGAGGAGTCCAGAGTTTTGATCTATAATTCCATCCTGATGGCAGTGCGGGTTGAGGACATCAAAAGTGTCTATGAAAAAGTTGACAGTTATAGGAAAGGAAAATTAAAAGATGAAGAAGCTGACCAGACTGAAACTGATTAATTGGCATCGTTTCTCGGATGTTACGATAGATTTTGGGGACTCAACTCTGATTTCCGGCGAAAATGGAGCTGGAAAATCCACACTTTTAGATGCAATCCAATTTGTTGTGACCTGCTCCACAAATCATTTTAATAAGGCTGCCCATGAGAACGGCAAGAGAAAGCTGACCGGTTATATCCGGTGTAAGACCGGACGTGAAAATCATCCTTATGAGAGAACCGGAGAAATCAGTGCGCATGTCGCATTGGAATTTTATGAGGAGAGCAAGGAAAAGTATTTTGTCATCGGGGCAGTGATCGATTCGGCAACTGAAGGGCAGGAGACAGTCGTGCGTTATCTCATGGACAATGTGATGTTAGAGGATGAGATGTTTAAGATCGGAAACAGACCACGGACCATCACAGAATTCAGGTCGTTTAACAATAAAAACATCAAATTATTTGCAAAGACGAATGCGGAAGGCAAAAAGATGATGAAACAGCGTTTTGGAAGAATCGAGGATAAGTTCTTCCAGCTGATTCCAAAGGCACTGGCATTTAAACCAATTGATGATATCAAGGATTTTGTCTATTCCTATGTGCTGGATGAAAAAGAAGTCAATATTGATCATCTGCGCGAAAATGTAAGAAGCTATCAGGAGCTGGAAAAAACGCTGGAGGGTGTGAAAAACAGGATTGAAAAACTGTCAGAGATCGAATGCCACCACAAAGCAGTGGTGGATTGTATACAATCTGACCGGATGTATGAATATTTTATGGCACAGTCGGATCTGGATCTGACCAAAGAACAGATCGGCGTTCTGCAGGATGAGATCAGGCGCGAAAGTTACCGTCTGGAACAGCTGAATGCAAAGTGCAGCAGCATGAAAAAGGAACTGGAGAATAAGGAGGAAGTCCGCACACTGCTTTTAGCGGAACTGAACGCCAACTCAGATTTCCAGACGTTGGAAAAGCAGAAAAAATATCTGAAAGAATTACAGGAAAAAGAAGAAATACAATATCAGGAAAAGAAAAGACTGTTAGAGAGCGGAAAAAAAGCAGGACAGAAAGTAAAAAGACTGCTTGAAATACCGGATGTGGATGAATGCATGAAGCAGTATGATGAGCTGCTACACCGGCTGAAGGATACGGAGGACGTTGTTAGTGCACAGGAACTGATTGACCGGGCGATCGCTTACAAGAAGCATATGAGTACAAAACTGCAGAGGAAAAATTTAGAGATCCAAAGCCGGCTGAATGAGATCGCAGCAGACCTGCAGGAGACAGAGCAGCGGATCAGTAATCTGAAACAGCACCGGTTTTCCTATCCCTCGGCAGTCCAGCTTCTGATGTCGCGTGTGGAGCAGGAATTGCTCAAGATCGGAAGGACGGCAAAGCCGAGGATTTTGTGTGAAATGTTAGAAATCACGGATGAGACATGGAGAAATGCAGTGGAGGGCTATCTGAATACACAGCGATTTTATGTGTTGGTAGAGCCGGAACATTTTGACATTGCCCTTGGTATTTACGAAAAACTGAGAAGAGAAAAGAAAGCATACGGTGTGGGACTGATCAATTCCGGCAAACTCGAGGAATATGACATTGCTCCGGCAGGAAGTCTGGCAACAGTTGTGGAGTCGAAGAGTATTTATGCGAAGCGGTATGTGAATATGGTTCTTGGTAAGGTACATATGTGTAAGAGAGTGGATGAATTAAAACAGTATCCGGTTTCTATCACACCAAATTGCATGCGCTATCAGAATCATGTCGCATCTGCGATCAGACCGGAAATCTATACAACTCCATTTATCGGCAAGAATGCATTCAAAGTCCAGTATGAGCAGGCACTGCAGAAAAAGGAGGATTTAAACCGGCAGAAAATAGAATGCAAAGACCGTATGACACATATGGAAGTGACGCTGCAATGGCTCGAGTGGGATGATGATACAGATGTGAAGTATAGGATTACAATTGTATCAGAACTGAAAAGGACAGGACTTGAGATTGAAAAATGTGAGACGGAGATCCGTAATCTGCAGCAGAATACGACCATGATCGAAAAGCAGATCCGTGCGGATGAAATGCGGAAAGAGTGTGAGGAACTGAAAAGCCACATTTCCAAAAGTGACAGGGAAAGCGGAGCCTGCGAACTGAAAATAAGCAATGCAAAAGACAGGCTTGTGGAGTGCGAGGATGAGTGCATACACAAGAATGAACTGATCACAGACATTGCCCAGAAAGCAGAAAACGAGATCGTGCTCTGGAAGAAAGAATACGAAAAACAGACCGGTGATAAGACATTAGAGCAGTTCCGGCAGAATTTTGACCGGAGACGTAAGGCGAATAATACAACAAAAGAGAATGCGGATAAGAAAATGACAAGTGCGATGTACGATTACAAAACGGCATTTGATTTTGGTGCAGCAGCTACGTTAGAAGCATATCCGGAGTATGCGGCAGTTCAGGAGAGACTGGTGAACTCCGAGCTTCTGAATTATGAAGAAAAAGTAAGAAAAGCAAAATTATCGGCAGAGGAAGAATTCCGGGAACAGTTTTTATCCAAGCTTCAGGAAAATATGAAGCAGGCACAGGGAGAGTTTAGAGAACTCAATAAGGCATTGAAAGATATCACCTTCAGCAATGAAAGATATGAATTTTTATATTTGCCGAGCAAAAGCTATGGAAAATATTACGATATGATCATGGACGATTTCAATGTAGTGCAGGGAGAGTCCATTTTCAGCGGTCTGTTTCATGAGAATCATAAGGAAGTCATTGATGAACTATTTTCAAAGCTCGCACTGGATCAGGACAATGGGATCAAGGCATTAGATGAATTTACGGATTACCGCACCTATATGGATTATGATATTAAGATCACACATGAGGATGGCAGCTATTCTCTTTACTCTAAGGTTTGTGAGGAAAAGAGCGGAGGCGAGACACAGACCCCGTTCTATGTGACGGTAGCCGCATCCTTTGTCCAGTTGTACAATAATAATATCGGCGGAGAGGCAATCGGGCTGGTGATGTTTGATGAGGCATTTAACAATATGGATGATGAGAGGATCGGGGCAGTTCTTGAGTTTATGAACAGACTGCCGCTTCAGATCGTGATCGCAGCGCCGCCGGATAAAATCCAGTATATCGGTCCGAAAATGCAGGAGACATTATTAGTACTGACAGACGATAAAGTAAGCTTCGTGGAGGAGTATCGTTATGCATCCGGTCGAAAATAAGATATTGAATGATCTATTGGACAAATACGAAAACAGTAAGCTCTCCAGAGGAGAAAACCAGAGAGCGATCCATATTGCATTTCCGTTCAATAAGAAGACGATGCCAAAGTATTTCGATGAGAGCTCGCTTGAGATAGAAACCATTCACGCAGCCGCAGAACAGATGGAGCGTGAGGGACTGGTCGCAATCGCATGGAAAAACCAGAAGCCCGGATATATTATCGAGAAGCTTGTACTCTGTGAGGATCATGTGGAAGAGGCATATGAGAGGCTTGGCAGGAAGCCGAAGAGGGAAGCCGAGGCACGTACAAAACAGATTTTGGAGCAGTTTTATCAGAAAACGCAGGGTGAGATAACAAGAAGCTTTTTGTCCCGCATGATAACGCGGCTGGAAAGCGAACAGTCAGTAAAAGAATATCTCGACATTATGGATCACAGGAAAACAGAACAACTGATTGACACTTTAGATAAAGTAGAGCAGAACAGGAAAGAATGTTATATCAGGGAATTTTCCATAGAACATTTTCATGACAGCAAAGTATTCGAGACACTGATCCCAAAAATCTGTAAAATATTCCGGGAGGAAAATGAAGAACTGACAGGATTTGAAAATGAAGAAATTCTTGCGGAGTATCAGATTTATAAAACGCCGGGCTATGTGTATATGAAGGGAAACGTACAGATTTACAGCGCTGGGAAGCAGGCTGCAGATATCAGTGCTTTCCCGGAAGGAATCGCTGTTGCGGTGGGGAGTGAGGAGGATGTACCGGATATCTGTCCGGATCAGACGATTGATAAAGTATTCACAATTGAAAATCTGACTTCTTTTTACCGTTTTAAACAGGAACACAGTCTGGTGATCTATCTTGGCGGTTATCATAATCGCAGCAGACGAAATCTGCTGATGCAGATTTATCAGAAATTGCCGGATGCACAATATTATCATTTTGGAGATTTGGATGCAGGCGGATTTTATATTTTAGAACACTTGAAAAGAAAAACAGGGATCCCATTTCAAATGTTTCAAATGGACATTGAAACATTGAAAAAGTATGAGGATTATGCGAAACCATTGACAGAGAATGACAAAAAGCGGTTGATGCAGTTAGAAAAAATGGAACTGCCGGACAAAGAGAGAAAACTCATCACTTATATGTTACAAAAAGGAATAAAGCTGGAACAGGAATGTATTTCCGAATCGCAGTAAGGAGCATAGATCATGTGGAAACTAAAACAGATTTTTGATGGAGAATACGGCTGCGAAGAGCGGCAGCCGGGAGAAAAAGAAAAATGTCTTGTGATTCTCGCAAATGAAGAGGGAGAAGAAAAGACATTTGAGGCGAATGAGGACTGGATTGCGGCAATCGAAAAGCTGTCAGCAAATCCGCTCATGAAAATAATTATCAGTAAGCCGATGGCGAAAGACTGCCAGTACAAAAAGATCGTGGTGGAGAAGAAAGGCGATGGCTATCAGGCGGCAAAGTATACAGAGAAACAGGTGTTTCACGATAATTTTGGCGCAGACGATCTGCAGGGCTTTTTGATGGAAGCCATACATGATACATTCCTGCAGGTAAATGCATGGGATGAGAAAAAAGAATACAGTCTTCTGATCTCAAAGAAAGGTGCGGTGACACTCAGGGCGAAAGCTTCAAAAGGAGCACCAGACACAGTCACAGAGCATAACCGGAAGAAAAATTACATTTTGGATGAGGGACAGGTGATCCCGCCGCTGGTGGATATGGGTATTTTTACCGGAGAGGGAAAAGTGGTAAAGTCCATGTATGATAAGTTCCGCCAGATCAACCGTTTTATCGAGATGATCGATGATGCGATCCGGGAATATAAAGATGAGGAAATACACATCATTGATTTCGGATGCGGAAAGTCTTACCTGACTTTTATCATGTATTATTATTTTACAGAGATCCGGCACATGAAAGTGCAGATGCTTGGACTCGACCTGAAAAAAGATGTCATCGAAAAATGCAACCGGGCGGCGGAGAAATATGGCTATGACAATCTGCGCTTTGAGCTAGGTGACATCAATGGATTTCAGACGCCATTTGACGTGGATATGGTCGTGACGCTCCATGCCTGCGATACTGCGACAGATTTTGCACTCTATAATGCAATCACATGGAATGCAAAAATGATTTTTTCCGTACCATGCTGTCAGCATGAGGTGAATAAGCAGATCCAGAGTGAGGATTATTCCCTGCTCACAAGATACGGCATTATCAAAGAGCGTTTTTCAGCGCTGACAACAGATGCGATCCGGGCGAATCTTTTGGAGTGCTGCGGATACAAAACCCAGCTGCTGGAATTTATTGACTTTGAACACACACCGAAAAATATTTTGATCCGTGCGGTCCGCCGCCCGGTCTTACCGTCCTCTGCGAAGAAAAAATATTTAGCGGAAGTGGAAAACATGTGCAGGGAATTTCACTTAGAGCCAACCCTGTATACATTATTGCGGAACGATTGCAAAGTATGATAGTATAAATGGAGCAGAAAACACAAAGGAGCGCAGGTATGGAAGATATTTTAGCAGCATTTCCGGATAGAGAAACATTTGACCGTTACTGGGAGGAAAATTATGTTCCGGTAACTTATGAGGATGTAAAAGAGGCATTTGAGGATTTCGTGACCTCCGCAGGCGGACACATCTTTTTGTCCGATTACGAGGAGGGTGGATGCATTTCCAAAGAGGATTTTAAGGACAATCTTTCCCAGGAGGCGCAGTTTGCTTTTCAGGATGGACTGACGGAAGTATTTTATTGACAAAAAACCCCGGATTTATATGAGACAGCCTTTGCATTTTTGAGAGGCACAGATGTCTGGAAATCAGGATGTAAATGTGGCAGTTACGTTTCATGAAACATTTAACCGCCTGTATGCAGAGTTTTTAGATCGTTTATTTGAAGAGAAAGGCAGTATATGGCAACGTTAGGAATTCCACAGAATACCATAGAGGTTTTTACAGAAATATAATTTTAATTTTCAGAAGAAGTTTTGGACAGAACTTTCTGATCGATACGCATGTACTTGAGAAGATTATTGAGGAGTCCGGAATCACAAAGGATGATTTTGTTTTGG
>ENA-OQHF01001580-OQHF01001580.1-human-gut-metagenome-genome-assembly--contig:-NODE-1580-length-12350-cov-3.754316_pt1 | contig 12350 bp, 13 predicted proteins | sample MGYA00242559_ERZ504709 | MGnify/ENA primary metagenome ERZ504709 (study PRJEB26092, sample SAMD00036203) | human gut metagenome | host: Homo sapiens | study: EMG produced TPA metagenomics assembly of... | reverse complement strand
CTCGCTGACATGGGACACGAACACCGAGTCCACCACGTTGTACAGTGCCTGCACCAGCATGGAGATCATCATCGGGATGCTGAGTTTCAGCAAAAGGGGGTTGATCTCCATGGTGCCCATGATGTTTTCCCGCACCTCGCCGGGGGCGGTCTGCGATTGATTTGTTTTCACGATTTCTCCTTGCCGGAAATGTGGGCAGGGCGCAGAAGCGCCCTGCCCACGTTCTGTCGTTGTTTATTGGGTCTGGCCGGGGGTCACAGCGTTTTTTCCTTTGCGGCGGCTGCGTCTAAGATCATCTTCACGCAGGTCTCGCGGCCAAGGGCGGCGTTGATGGCCAGATCATAGTTGTGGGCATCGCCCCAGCGGTTCTGGGTGTAGTAGTTGTAGTAGGCCGAGCGGTTGCGGTCGGTCTTTTCCACCTCGTCCTTGATGCCCTTTTCGTCCTTGGCCTTTACCAAGGGGTTGGTCTTGGCGTACTGCAAGCGCCACTCCTTGGGTGCATACACGAACACCCGCAGCACGTCCTTGCGCTCCCGCAGGACGTAGTCACCGCAGCGGCCAAGGATCACGCAGGGGCCTTCCTCGGCCAGCTGCTTGATGATGCGGCTCTGCAGAATGAACACCTGATCGCCCAGCGGCAGCTCGTTGCCCATGGTGTACAGGCTGTACAGCAGGCTGTGGGTGTGCCGTTTCTCGCTGGCGGCAACAGCCTCCTCCGACAAACCGGAGTTCTTTGCTGCCATGGTGATCAGCTCCTTGTCGTAAAGCTTGATGCCCAGTGCATTTGCCACATCCTCTGCGATGTAGCGTCCGCCGGTGCAGTACTCACGGCCCAAAGTGATGATCGTCTTTGCCATAATGTGTTCCTCCTGTTTCATATATCGCCCTGAAAAAGCTTACGGCTGTGCCGGGGCGTCCCCGGTCTGGCCGCTGGCTTTGGGTTCTGTGCTTGCAGGTACGGGGGCCGGCTTCGGCAGCCGTACCTCTGCTACCCGCATGGTGCCGGTCTGATCCACTGCATACACGCTGTAGCGCCCGCCTGCGGCCAGCAGCTCCGGCGGGAACTGTACCCCGCCGTCCTCGGTGCGGGTACAGCGCAAAAAAGTGCGGTGGGCGGTGGTGGCGTGCGCCACGCCATCGTGGGGCGCGCAGGCGATCCAGCCGGAAAAATCCTCCGGCAGGTCTGCGGGCTCTCCCCGCCGCTCAAAGTAGTAAACGCCCGGCTGGGTGCCGGCGCGCAGCTCGCACCGCAGCCGCCGGGGACGGTCGGCCTCAGTCTCCCGCTGCTTTGGCCGCAGGGCAATGGCCTTGCCGGTAAAGTAACGCATAAAATCCACCAGCGCCATGGTGCAGTTCACTGCGCCGTCGGTATCGGCGGTGGGGTCGTTCAGCAGCACAAAATCTGCCATCACGGCGTCATCGTGGCCAAAACCGTGCAGCCCCATCCACAGCCGCACCGGGTCGCGCTGACCGCGCACCCGTCGCTCCACCTGCACGGCCACCGAGCAGCCGTCGTGGATCTGCTCCCGCAGGTCGGCAAGATCCATCCATGCCTGCCAGCAGGGGTAGCCGCAGCAGCCTGCGGCGGCCGCCGCAAAGGCGGTGTTGCCGGTAGAGCGGGTGCTGCCGTCCTCCATGGCGTAGGCCACTTCTTCCGGCAGGATATCCTCGCCCCAGCGGTTCATCAGCGCCGCCATGACCAGCGGCAGATCCATCTCCCGCCCAAAGCTGGGGTCATGGGCGGAAAGGCAGTATTCCGGCAGATAGAGCCGCCGGTTCAGCGCATGGCCGTTGCGCTTTTCCCACGCAAGGGGACGCACCGCCGCCGCCAGCAGACGCACCGCCGGGGTAACTTTATCGTTGTTAGTGGAAAGGTTCACCTGCAGCTGCACGCCGGTGCCGCCGCCCGGGGCGGCTACCGTGACGGTATCGCCCATCAAAAAGATCATGCCGTCCTCGCTCTGGCTGGACACGCTGCACCGGGGGTAGTCCGGTGCCCACTTGCCAAAGCTCATCCAGCTTGTCCACGCCCCTGCTGCGTACACCCGGCAGCGCACCTCCACCATGGTGTCCCGGGGCGCATGGGCGTTCCAGCTGACGTTCAGGTTGCAGAAGGCCGGCATGGCAAACTCCGGGGTGGTGTAGCTGCCGTACAAAAGGCTGCGTCCGGCCACGCTGTCCAGCACCAGTGCGCCATTTTCCAGCGCAAGGTTGTCCAGCTGCCCGCGGGAAAAGGTCTCTGTCCCCTGCAGCACAAGATTATTCCGTTGTTCCATGGGACATCGCTCCTTTCCGCAGTTTTATCGCTTATTCTTCCGGGGTGTCGTCGTCGGCGTAGTCCTCTTTCAGGGCGGCCTCCAGCTCGGCATCCTTCAGCTTGCGGATGTTCTCCTCGATGTGGAACACCCGGTCGATATCGCCGTACACGATCTGGCAGGACACCTCGGTAACGAACCAGAAGCCGAAGATCAGCATCAGGAAAAGACCCAGCGGCATGCACAAAATCACCACGCCCCAGAACAGCACCTGCACAATGGCGGCAGCCAGTGCGTGGGGCAGAAAGGCGATCATGCAGTTGATGCTGTTTTTCAAAGTCAGGCTCAAGGGCTGGTCCAGCAGCACCACCTGCGGCCACATATAGGCAAACAGCATCTGGAACAACACCAGATTGAGCACCGTAGCCACCCACAGCGGAACACCCACGTTGGTGCCGTGGTACAGCATATTGAAGCAGAAATAGACGAGGAAAATTTGCAGCGTGACCACCACGGTGTACAGCACACCGGGCACAAGGCTGGCCTTGAAGTTGCGCTTGAATGCCTTGCGGTAGGTCACCCACCAGTAGCCCGCCTCATCGCGCAGCGCGCGCAGGACGGTATCGTACATTCCGGCCAGCGCCGGGCCCGCCAGCAGACCGCCCACGGCGGCACTGCCCAGCATCACCGGCAGGCTGTTCTGCAAAAAGCCGATGTACACCAGGCAGATGACCGGTGCAAACCCGATGCAGGTCAGCAGGTTTGCAAGGAACATGCCGTTCATATCACGGCCTACAAGCTCAAAAAAGCGGCCGATGCCGGTCTTGCGGGGAGCGTCCTTTTCGACGCCCTTACCGGCCTTGAAATCATTGGCAGAAGGAAAAAGACCCATAGTAACTGCGGTACCTCTCTTACGTTTTTCACCGGCACCGCAGGCGTTTTGTCTGGAAAGTGCCATTGTGCTAACTTTACAGATATAAATATACCTGTATTTTGTCAACTTTGCAAGATACAACCGGGGCTAATTGTAAAAAAATATTTATCTCTCCCTTTTTTACGCAAAATGTGCTACAATGACAATGGCATTTTTTTGCAATAGGAGGAAACTATTATGAGCATTCTTCGCACCATTGCGATGTTTATTTATCTGTTCGGGTACATGATCCTGCATTACGGCATCCTGCGCCGTGCCGAGCGCGCCGCAGCCGCCGGAGATACCGCCACCGTGGAGCAGATCGTGAACCAGCATATCCCCCGCTGGAGCCGGGGCATCCTGAAGGTGACCGGTGTTTCCCTGTCGGTAGAAGGGCTGGAAAACATCCCCAAAGACCGCCCCTGCGTGTTCGTGGCGAACCACCGCAGCTACTACGACATCCCCTTGCTGCTGGCAGGGCTGGAAAAGCCCCACGGCATCCTTGCCAAGGAGGAGCTGGAAAAGATTCCCCTGCTCAACCGCTGGATGAAGCTGCTGGGCTGCGTGTTCGTGCAGCGTGATGATGTGCGCGCCTCGGTGCGGGCACTGAACGATGCCACCGCCATCGTGGAGGGCGGCCGCAGCTTTGTCATCTTCCCTGAGGGCACCCGCTACAAGGGCGAAGAGGGCGGCGCAGGCGAGTTCAAGGCCGGTGCTTTCCGCATTGCGGTCAAGACCGGTGCCCCGGTGGTGCCGGTGGCTGTGACCGGTGCCCGCGCCCTGTTCGAGACAAACGGCAACCGCTGCCGCCCGGGCGGTGTGCGCATCAAGATCATGTCGCCCATCCAGACCGCCGGCATGAGCAAGGCCGAGCAGAAGCAGTTGCCCGATGCCGTGCGCCAGAGCATTCTGGCTGCCCTGAAGTAACAGCCTTTCCCGCCCGTTTCATCACACAGGAGAACTATTTTATGGCAAGCTACCGTTACGAACGCGACATTGACCCCAAGGACCTCAAGCCCCGCAAACAGCGGCAGTACAGCCGCAGGGAGCGCTGGGCAAACTGGTGGGACTACAACCTGAAATGGGTGCTCATCTTCGGCATTGCGGGTGCGTTCGTGGCGTACTGCTTTATCGGGCAGTACTTTCTGACCACCCACCCGGATTATAACGTGGCGGTGGTAAGCCCCTACTACCTGCCCGAAGCCACCGTCACCGCCCTGCAAGAGCAGCTTGCCGCCTATGGCGAGGACTGCAACGGGGACGGCAAGGTGGTGGTGAAGATCAACCAATACACCATGGCTTTCAACAGTGAGGACTCGGACGCTTATCTGGATATGGCAGGCACCACCAAGCTTTCCACCGATATCCAGAGTTCCCTCAGTTCCATCTTTATCCTGTATGACCCCGCAGGCTTCCAGCAGACCACCGGCACCCTGCGGTATCTGGACGGTCATCTGCCCAAGTCCGATGCCGACAGCGACTGGTGGAACATGGTCTACCGCTGGACGGACTGCCCGGTGCTGACCGGGATGGAGCTGGGCAGCTACACCTCGGACGCAGTGCAGAGCGCCAGCGGTGACAGCCAGCAGCTGCTGGCAGATTACTATATCGGCATCCGGGGCGCATGGCTGAAGGAATCCGCTTCCCTGCTGGAAAACAGCGAGCCCCTTTGGGCAAACCTGACCGCCGGGGCTGTCTCCACCGCCGGGGAGGGGCACTAAAGATGCGCTTCCGCATCAAAGCCGGCGGCCCCGCCGCACGATTCACCTTTGACCGCACCCCAAAGCCCCAGCCGCCCGCGCCGCCTGTTCTCCGCGCCGCAGACCTTGATAACCCCTATGGGCGCTATTACGGTAAAGCCCGCAGCTGGGAGGATATTTTGAAGAATAAAAACAGCGATTGAGAGGCTCTCTGGTCATCGCCGCAGGCGATGACCAGAGAGCCTCTGTTTTCTATTTTTGTCTTTTTACCCATGGCTGATTTGAAATTTTCTCCACCCTCAAATGGAGAGCGGTTTGTTGTTTCTCTGTCCCGGTTATGGTATACTTACTAGGTATCCCCGCAAAAACCGACCAAAAAGGATGTGACCCCCATGGACGCACTGGAACAAGCCCGTGCCGAGATCGACACGGTGGATGCGCAGCTGGCTGCGCTGTTCGAGCGCCGGATGGCTGCCGTTTTGCAGGTAGCCGAATATAAGCGGGCGCACGGCCTGCCCATCTACGATGCCGCCCGGGAGGCCGCCGTGCTGGAAAAGGCCGCAGCCCGCATTCAGCAGCCTGCGCTGCGCCCTTACTATAAAGACCATGTCCAGCACATGATGGATCTTGCCAAGCAGTACGAGGCTGCCGTGCTGGGGCGCAACCGCGCTGCCTATCAGGGAGTGGAAGGTGCGTTTGGCCCACATCGCCCTCAAGGCGCTGTTCCCCCGACGCCGAGGCCGTGAGCTACTCCACATGGGACGAGGCTATTCGAGGCCGTGGCCTCCGGCGAAGCCGCCCACGGCGTAGTGCCCTTTGAAAACAGCCACGCCGGGGATGTTTCTGCCGTGCTGGACCTGTGCTATAACCACCCGGAGCTGTGGGTGGTGGACGTGTACGACCTGCCCATCTCCCAGAACCTGCTGGTGCTGCCCGGCACCCAGCTTTCCCAGCTGCGCACGGTATACAGCCACCAGCAGGCCATCGCCCAGAGCGAGACCTTTTTAAAGCAGTTCCGTCTGCCCGCCACCGCCATGGCAAACACCGCCATGGCTGCAAAGTTCGTGGCAGAAAGCAAAGACCCGACAAAGGCCGCCATTGCCAGCGCCGAGACTGCCGCCCTGTACGGGCTGGAGGTGCTGGTGCCCAGCATCAACACCGACGGCGACAACACCACCCGGTTCATCGTGCTCAGCCGCGAAAAGCCCACGGCGGGCAACCGGTTCTCGCTGCTGTTCACGGTGGATAACAAGCCCGGCAAGCTGGCGGAGGTCATTCAGGTCATCGGTGCCAGCGGCTTCAATATGGAGTCCATCAAGAGCCGCCCCATGCCGCACGTCCCCTTTGAATATTATTTTTATGTAGAGCTGGTGGGCGATGCCGCCGCCGGCGAGACCGCCGCGCTGCTGCGCGAGCTTGACCGCACCTGCCGGACGGTGCGGCTGTTAGGAGTGTATACAAAATGAGTGATTTTATCGGAACCAAGCTGACCATGAATCTGGGTGAGCGCAGCTACGACATCATCGTCAAGCGCGGCTCGCTGGAAAACCTGTATCAGTTCGCCCGGCTGGACCGCCGGGTGGCGGTGGTCACCGACAGCGGTGTGCCTGCACAGTACGCCCAGATGGTAGCCGACCAGTGCAAGGATGCCACCATCATCACCGTGCCGCAGGGCGAGGCCAGCAAGAGTTTTAAGATTCTTGAGACCGTGCTGCGGCAGATGCTGGACTTCGGCATGGGCCGGGGCGACCTTGTGGTAGCCGTGGGCGGCGGCGTGGTGGGCGACCTTGCCGGGTTTGCCGCTTCCATCTATATGCGCGGCATTGATTTTATCAACTGCCCCACCACCACCCTTTCCATGATCGATTCCTCCATCGGCGGCAAGACCGCCGTGGATCTGGGCGACACCAAGAACATCGTGGGTGCCTTCTGGCAGCCAAAGCTGGTCATCGTGGACCCGGACACCCTGTCCACCCTGCCCCGCCGCCACTTCATCAACGGTCTGGCCGAGGCGGTCAAGGCCGGGCTTCTGGCCGACCCGGAGCTGTTCTCCATCTTTGAAAAAGAGGACGTGGACGACCGCATCGGCGACATCATCTGCCGCAGCCTGCGCTTTAAAAAGAGCATCGTGGAGCAGGACGAGACCGAGCAGGGTATGCGCAAGGCGCTGAACTTCGGCCACACCATCGGCCACGGCATCGAGGCCGTGAAGGGCATCAAGGGACGCCGCACCACCGGCCTGTTCCACGGCGAGTGCGTGGCGCTGGGCATGCTGCCCATGATCGAATCCAAGGCGCTGCAAAAGCGGGTGCGCGGCGTGTACCGCCGTCTGGGTCTGCCCACTCGCACCGCCTACGATAAGGAAAAGGTGCTGGCCGAGATGCTGCACGACAAAAAAGCGCAGGACGGACAGATCACCATCATCAAGGTGCCCGGCCTTGGCTGCTGGCGCGCTGAGACCATCCCTGTGGAGGGGCTGCGCCCGCTGCTGGGCATGGAGGACTGACCCATGAAAAATACCTTTGGCAGCGACCTTTCGCTGACCATCTTCGGCGAGAGCCACGGCCGCGCCGTGGGTGCGGTGCTGGACGGCATGGCCGCCGGTGTGCCGGTGGACGAGAGCTTCCTCGCCGCCTGCATGGATAAGCGCCGTGCCCGGGGCGACGGCCTTTCCACCCCCCGGGTGGAGGCGGATGCGGTGCAGCTGCTTTCCGGTGTGGTGAACGGCCACACCACCGGCACCGCCATCGCCCTGATGATCGAAAACCAGAACACCCGCAGCGGCGACTACGCCAAGACCGCCGACCTGCTGCGCCCCGGCCACGCGGACTTTACCGCCTACGCCAAGTACCACGGCTTTCAGGACGCCCGGGGCGGCGGGCACTTTTCCGGCCGGGTGACTGCCGCCCTCGTGGCAGGCGGCAGCATCGTGCTTGCCGCATTGCAGCGGGCAGGCATTGATATCACCACCCACATCGCCCGGTGCGCAGGGCTTGCCGATACCCCCTTTGCGCTGGACGACCCCGCCGCCCTTGCGGCACAGGTGGAGACGCTTGCCAGTAAGACCGAGGGCTTTGCGGTGCTGGATACCGCCGTGGAAGAACCCATGAAAGCCGCCATCCGCGCCGCCGGTGCCGAGGGCGACAGCGTGGGCGGCGTGCTGGAAACTGCCATCCTTGGTCTGCCCGCCGGCATCGGCGAGCCTTACTTTGACAGCGTGGAAAGCGAAATTGCCCACCTTGCCTTTTCCATCCCGGCGGTCAAGGGCATCGAGTTCGGCACCGGCTTCGGCTTTGCCGGGCTGCGCGGTTCGGAGGCAAACGACGCCTTCCGCATGACAGCGGAGGGTGCGGTGGTCACCGCCACCAACCACAACGCGGGCATCAACGGCGGCATCGCCAACGGTATGCCGGTAGTGTTCCGCACCGCCGTCAAGCCCACCCCCAGCATCTACAAGCAGCAGGACACGGTAGACTACATCGCAAAAAGGACACGCAGCTGTCCATTCAGGGGCGGCACGACCCCTGCATCGTGCCCCGGGCCGCCATTGTGCAGACCTGCGCCGCCGCCCTTGCGGTGGGCGATCTGCTCACCGCCCGGTACGGTGCCCGGTGGATGACCGACCCCACCGGCTATCGGAAGGAGGACTGAGATGGAATACGGACTGATCGGCGGCAAGCTGGGACACTCCTACTCCAAGACTATCCATGAGCTGCTCTGCGGGTACAGCTACGAGCTGTGCCCCCTGCCCACCGAGGCAGACGCCCGCGCCTTTTTGCAGCGGCGGCAGTTCAAGGCCATCAATGTGACCATCCCCTACAAAAAGCTGGTGATGGAGTACTGCTCCTTCATCGACCCCTGCGCCCGCGCCATCGGCGCGGTGAACACGGTGGTAAATAAAAACGGCCTGCTCTACGGCTACAACACCGATTATCTGGGCTTTGCCCACCTGTGCGAAGCCCACGGCGTGGAGCTTGCGGGCAAGACCGTGCTCATCTTGGGCACCGGCGGTACTCACAACACCACCCGCGCGGTGGCACTGGACAAGGGCGCTGCCAAGGTGCTGACGGTCAGCCGCACCCCCGACCCGGAAAAGGGCGAGCTGAGCTACGCCGAAGCCGTGCGCAGCGGCGCACAGGTGGTATTCAACACCACCCCCGCCGGGATGTACCCCAACGTGGGCGTGTGCAGTCTGGACGTGGCCGCCATGCCCGGGCTGGAAGCCGTGGTGGACGTGGTATATAACCCCAACAAGACCGAACTGATTCTCCGCGCCGAGGACGCCGGTGTGCCGGTAGCTGTAGGCGGGCTGGAGATGCTGGTGGCACAGGCGGTGTATGCCGCCGAATACTTCCTTGGCCGCAAGTTCGAGGACGCCCCGGGCGAGGTGCGGCGCATTACCGCTGCGCTGCGCCGCAAGACGCTGAACATCGCCCTTGTGGGGATGCCCTCCTGCGGCAAATCCACCCTTGGCCGCCTGCTGGCAAAGCAGCTGGGCAGACCGCTTGTGGATCTGGACGAGGAGATCGTCAAGGCAGACGGGCGCAGCATCCCGGATATCTTTGCCGCCGAGGGCGAAGAGGGCTTCCGGGCAAAGGAAGCCGCGCAGATCGCCCGTTTCGGCAAGGAAAAGGGGCTTGTACTCTCCTGCGGCGGCGGCGCGGTGAAGCGGGCAGAGAATGTCCGCGCCCTGCGCCAGAACGGCGTGGTGCTGTTCATCGACCGGCCGGTGGAAGCGCTGGCTGTGGGCGGCAACCGCCCGCTTTCTTCCAGCGCCGAGGCGCTGCGCACCATGGAGGCCCAGCGCCGCCCGCTGTACCTTGCCGCCGCAGATGCGGTGATTTCTAACACCGGCACGCTGGCCGAGGCGCTGGCAGCTGCACAGGAGGCACTGGATGAAATTTTTGATTCTTAACGGGCCAAACATCAATCTGGCGCGCTGGTCTGAGCCCGGCGTGCCGGGCGAGGTGGACTACAACGGCCTGATGGACTATGTGCAGGCGGGCTGCGACCAGCTTGGCATTGAAACGGATATCTGCCAGTCCAACCACGAGGGCGACCTCATCGACGAGATCCAGTCTGCCCCCGGGCGGGTAGATGGCATCGTGCTGAACCCCGGCGGCTACGCCCATTACAGCGTGGCCATTCTGGACGCGCTGCGGCTGTGCAGCGTGCCCGCCGTAGAGGTGATGCTGGACGCTCCGGACGAGCGCGAGCCCTTCCGCAAAACGGACGTGGTGTCCTTTGGCTGTCAGGGGCATTTTATCGGCGAAGGCCCGCAGGGCTACCTGCACGCCTGCATCTGGCTGGCGCAGCTGCTGCGCACCGACGGCTCCTCTAAGGCGCATATCGTGATGTAAAACAAACAGGAAAGGAACGACCTCCCATGATCATCTCCACCAAAAAAGGCGCTCCCAAAGAGGAGCTGGAAAAGATCGTTGACAAATTCGAAAATCAGGGTCTGGACGTGACCCTGATCACCGGCAAGGACTACAACGTGTTCGGTCTGGTGGGCGACACCACCAAGATCGACGAGCGGGACGTGCTGGCAAACCCGTGGATCGACAACGTTACCCGCGTGTCCGCGCCCTATAAGCGCGCCAACCGCCTGTTCCACCCCGCAGACTCGGTCATCGACTGCGGCGGCGTGAAGATCGGCAGCAAGGAAAAGATCGCCGTTATAGCGGGCCCCTGCAGCATCGAAAACGCCGAGCAGGCCCTGCGCATCGCGCAGGGGGTCAAGGCGGGCGGCGCAACGCTGTTCCGCGGCGGCGCCTACAAGCCCCGCACCTCTCCCTATGCTTTTCAGGGTCTGGAGACCGAGGGCATTCTGGATATGGTAAAGGCCCGCGAGGCCACCGGTCTGCCCATCGTCTCCGAACTGATGAGCGAGGACCGCATCCCGGAGTTTGAGGAGTATGTGGACGTGGTGCAGATCGGCGCACGCAATATGCAGAACTTCCAGCTGCTCAAGGCGGTGGGCAAAATGCACAAGCCTGTGCTGCTCAAGCGCGGCCTGTGCAACACCATCGAGGAGTGGATCATGAGCGCCGAGTACATCATGGCCGGCGGCAACGAGCAGGTCATCCTCTGCGAGCGCGGCATCCGCACCTTTGAAAAATACACCCGCAATACGCTGGATCTTTCCGCTGTGCCCATCATCCACGAAAAGACCCATCTGCCCATCGTGGTAGACCCCAGCCACGCCACCGGCAAGGCCAATCTGGTGGAGCCGATGATGATTGCCGCTGTGGCTGCCGGTGCGGACGGTCTGGAGGTAGAGGTGCACTACGACCCCCAGCACGCATGGAGCGACGGCGCACAGTGCCTGACCCCGGATGCCTTTGCACAGGCCATGGCAAAGTGCCGTCAGGTGGCTTGGGCCATCGGCCGGGAGATGTAAACCGTTTACCCCCTCAGGCGCTGGCGCGCCAGCTCCCCCAAGGGGACGCCTGAAGCGCTGCCCGGGGGAAATTGCAAAAGGATAACACCGCTATGCTTGTAACCATCAGACCTGCCCCCGGCGGCATCGGGGGCGTGATCGCTGCGCCGCCCAGCAAAAGCATGGCGCACCGCGCCGTGCTGTGCGCCGCGCTGGCTGTGGGGCGCTCTCACATCACCCATCTGGAATTCAGCAAGGACATCTCTGCCACCCTGTCCGCTGCCGCACAGCTGTGCGCCGCTGTGGGCACCGGCGCAGACGATGCCACTGTGCAGGGGCTTGGGCATTTCCTGCCCCTGACCGTCCCGGTGGACTGCTGCGAAAGCGGCAGCACCCTGCGGTTTTTGATCCCCATTGCCAGCCTGACCGGCCAGCCGGTCACCTTTACCGGGCGCGGACGGCTGATGGAGCGCCCGCAATCCGTATACGAAGCGTTATATCGCGAGCAGAATCTACGGTTTGAGCAGTCCCCCGCCGGGCTGAACGTGGAAGGTGCGCTGACCCCCGGAGACTACCGGCTGGCGGGCAACGTGTCCAGTCAGTTCATTAGCGGGCTGCTGTTCGCGCTGCCGCTGCTGCCCGGGGACAGCCAGCTGCACCTTATTCCCCCGGTGGAGAGCCGCAGCTACATCGACATGACCCGCGCCGTGCAGGCCACCTTTGGGGTGCACAGCCGCTGGCTGGACGAAACCACCCTGCTGCTGCCGGGCGGGCAGCAGTACCACCCCTGCGACTACAACGTGGAGGGCGATTACAGTCAGGCCGCGTTTCCGGCGGTGCTGGGCGCGGTGTGCGGCGGAGTGACCATCACCGGCCTTGCGCCGGACACCTTGCAGGGCGATGCCGCTATTCTGGACATCCTGCGCCGGTGCGGCGCGGTGTTCACCCGCACGGGCGACAGCGTCACCTTTGCAAAAGCACCCCTGCACGGGGTGGATATCGACCTTGCGGACTGCCCCGACCTTGGCCCCGTGCTGATCGGTGCTGGGACTGCTGTGCAGGCACACCGTCATCCGCAACGCCGAGCGGCTGCGCCTGAA
>ENA-OQHF01001576-OQHF01001576.1-human-gut-metagenome-genome-assembly--contig:-NODE-1576-length-12366-cov-3.518261_pt1 | contig 12366 bp, 10 predicted proteins | sample MGYA00242559_ERZ504709 | MGnify/ENA primary metagenome ERZ504709 (study PRJEB26092, sample SAMD00036203) | human gut metagenome | host: Homo sapiens | study: EMG produced TPA metagenomics assembly of... | reverse complement strand
TTCCTTTGTGAGCCATGGAGATAAGACTCTTCAGAGGCTTATCGGAATGCCCGGCGAACAGGAACATCATATTTCGTCTGTACCGTTTTTCTTTTCATAAACCTATAAAATCACGACTTGTGAGAGGACGCTTATATCTGCCCTTCACGCCCTATAAAAGCACCACAGAATCTGCGACACTACGCTAATTAAACTCCGGTTAACCCATAATTACTTTGACATGAACTTCTTTTTTGGCTGCATCCACAGGAATGAGATTGCCCTCAATTGCATTGCCATCCACGGTAACGGAAGCAACACCTTTTTCTACATGATCCGGGTTTTCAACCTCGATGTGGTAAGTCGTGCCACGGAAATCACGTTTTGCGGTGAAGCCGTCCATGAAGGAAGGGATACAAGGATCTACGATCAAACCATCATAATCAGGGCGGATACCGAGGATATACTGGGAAGCATTTAAGAATGTCCATGCAGCAGTACCGGTCAGCCAGCTATTTTTTGCCTCTCCGAAGTTTGGAGCGTCTTTACCGGCAATCATCTGGGAGTATACATATGGCTCTGTGCGATGAATTTCACTGATATCTTCGATATATGCCGGACAGGTTCTTGTGTAGACCTGCCATGCACGGTTTCCACGGCCAACAACAGTTTCTGCAATGGAGATCCATGGGTTGTTGTGACAGAAAATACCGGCATTCTCTTTGTATCCTGGTGGATAAGAAGAGATTTCACCGAGCTCAACATGATATCTGTGATAAGGTGGCTGCAATAATACAATTACCGTATTTGGTATCCAGATATTTTCAACAGATTCCATTGCTTTTAAGCAGTTGCCTTCTTTTAAGCCAATCTCTGCCATGACACAGAAGCCCTGTGGCTCAATGTAAATCTTGCCATCTTCGCATTCTTTGGATCCGATTTTATTTTTATAATGATCGTATGCACGCAGGAACCACTCTCCGTCCCAGCCGGCATCCAAAACTGTTTTTTCCATATCTGCAATGGCTTCTTCTGCAAGAGCAGCCTCCTCAGCCATGCCACGGTGTCTGCAGATTTCCACGTAATCTTTTCCATAGCGTACAAACATTCCGGCAATAAAAACAGATTCTGCATTAGGCCCTTCCGATGGACCAAAGGTCTGGAACGATTCGCCTGGCTCTGTAGAGAAGCAGTTTAAGTTCAGACAGTCATTCCAGTCAGCACGTCTGATCAGCGGAAGTTTGTGCGGACCACGGTGTTCCATGGTATAGTGGAAGGATCTGCGTAAGTGTTCCATAAGATCCGTTGCTTTGGAATCATCGTTGTCGTATGGTGTGCGCTCATCCAGAATGGAGTAGTCTCCGGTTTCTTTGATGTAAGCTGCAGTTCCGGCAATGAGCCACAGTGGGTCATCGTTAAAACCGCTTCCGATATCAGAGTTCCCTTTTTTGGTGAGTGGCTGGTACTGATGATAAGCACTGCCGTCTTCAAACTGTGTGGAAGCGATATCTAAAATTCTCTGACGTGCGCGGTCTGGAATCAGATGAACAAAGCCCAAAAGATCCTGACAGGAATCACGGAATCCCATTCCACGTCCGATGCCGGATTCGTAATAGGAAGCAGAACGGCTCATATTAAAGGTTACCATACACTGATACTGATGCCAGATGTTTACCATGCGGTCAAGCTTTTCCTCTTTGGAAGAAACAGTAAAATGGCTGAGCAGTTTTTCCCAGTAAGCTTTCAGATCAGCAAGTGCCTGGTCTGCTTTTTCTGTTGTGTTGAATTTTTCTAATAATTTTTCAGCAGGAGTGCGGTTGATGATACCATCTTCCGGTCTGCCAACCCATTTTTCTGCTGCCAGATTCTCCACATAACCGAGAACAAATACATAAGTTCTGGATTCGCCCGGAGCAAGGGTTACATCTAACTGATGGCTGCCGACCGGAGCCCAGCCGCTTGCAACAGAATTTTTGCAGGAGCCGGATACGACAACGTCAGGAGCCGAATTTTCACCGTACGCACCAAGAAATGCATCACGACTTGTATCAAATCCGGCAATCGGAGCATTGACGGAGTAAACAGCGTAATGGTTTCTTCTTTCCCGGTACTCGGTTTTATGATAGATGGCGGAACCATGGATTTCAACCTCGCCGATGGAGTAGTTACGCTGGAAGTTTGTCATATCGTCCATTGCATTCCAGAGACAGAACTCTACATAAGAAAAAATGGAAAAATGTTTTTCTTCTTTACTGTGGTTGGTCATGGTCAGCTTATTGATCTCGCAGGTGCTTCCAATCGGAACGAAGTCTGTCAGCTCTGCGGCAAGATCATTTTTGCTTCCTTTAAAAATGGAATAACCGATACCGTGATGACATTCATAGGAATCCAGATCAGTCTTGGTTGGCATCCAGCCCGGATTCCAGATGGTATTTCCTTCTTTAATATAGTAGTAATGTCCGTTGCTGTCTCCGGGAACATTGTTGTAACGGTATCTGGTAAGACGTAACAGCTTTGCATCTTTATAAAAGCTGTAGCCGCCGCATGTGTTTGAAACTAATGAAAAGAAATCTTCACAGCCGAGGTAATTAATCCAAGGCAGTGGTGTTTTTGGGGAAGTGATGACATACTCTTTTGCATTATCATCGAAATATCCGAATTTCATATAAATCCTCCTTGTTTTGCGAAGCAAAATCCGAGTTCCTCTGAACGAGGAGAGGATTTAGCCTCCTTGTTTTACATATTACTTAACGAAAACGATTAAGTAAATATTCCTTATCTAAAATTATATCTTGCAGAATTATAAAAATCAACAAAAAATCCTTTAAAATAAGAAAAAACAGCACTTTCAACAAAAATTACAGCCTAATATGGAAGAAAGCAACAAAAGAGGGTTAAGCTGGATAATTAAGTTTAAAATACGAAAACGTATAAGGTTTTGCTGCACAAACTGTTAAAAAACAGAAAGAATCATAAAAAAATGCACAAAAAATCAGAGAAAAAAATGTAAAATTAGCCGAAATGTCAAAAAACTATTGCAATCCACTTGTATAAGAGCTATATTAAAGGTGCGAAAACGATTAAGTAAAAACTTCGAAAGACTTAAGTAACAAGACAACAGGTCATACATAATAAAGTCTGGAAGAAGTACCTGGAGGATTCAATGGTATCTTTAAAAACAATTGCCGAAAAGTGTGGAGTATCAACTGCCACCGTCAGTAAGGCATTAAATGATCAAAAAGATATCAGTGAAGAGACAAAGAGTCGTATCCGGACGGTAGCAGAGCAATTAGGATATTTCCCGAATGCAGCAGCAAGATCACTTAAGACCAACCATTCATACAACCTCGGAGTTCTATTTGAAGAGGAAGCAGGAAGAGGTTTACAGCATGAATATTTTTCAGGAGTATTAAATGGTCTGAAAGTTCAGGCGGAGAAGCAGGGTTATGACATTACATTTATCAATACCTGTTTTGAAAACCGGAAGATGTCTTATCTGGAACATTGCAAATACCGGAATTTTGAAGGAGTTGCAATTGTGTGTGCGGATTTTAACGACCCTGGTGTCATGGAACTGATGAATAGCGAAGTACCGGTTGTCACCATTGACTACCTGCATCACAACTGCACGGCGGTCAGCTCGAACAACATTCAGGGCATGGAAGATCTGGTCAGATATATTTATTCTCAGGGACACAGGAGGATCGCTTACATCCACGGACAGCAGAATGGTTCGGCAGTTACCAAAGACCGGTTGACAAGTTTTTACCGGACAATGGATGAACTGAAGCTGGAAGTCCCGGATGAGTACATCCGTACAGCAGGTTACCTGGAGACAAAGGAAGCGGCAAAACAGACGAAGGAACTTCTGAATCTGGAAAATCCGCCAACCTGTATCATTTATCCTGATGACACCGCACTGATCGGTGGAAGAAATGTCATTATAGAGATGGGACTCGGATACCAAAAGACATTTCGGTAGCAGGATACGACGGAACAAGGATGTCACAGCTTTTGCATCCGAAGCTTACCACAATTAAGCAGGACACAGAAGAGATTGGCAGAGAGGCTGCAAAACGGCTGAATCGGTTCCATTGAAAAACCAAAAACAACTCTCTTAGAGAGAGTCGTTATAGAAGGAATCCTCATACCGGGACAATCGGTAGGAAAGATTCCGGAACAAAAATAACAATGTAAACAAGGCGGAAGCCAAAAAATTAAGGAGGAGGGTTTTCTATGAAAAAGAAAATCATTAGCGCATTATTATGTGTATCCATGGTAGCAACTATGGTAGCAGGATGTGGTGGGTCATCAGACACAACATCCGCAGACAACAGCAACTCAGGTGTAGCAGCAACGGCAACAGAATCTGGATCTGATGCAGCGGAGACAGATACAACAGGTGATGAGGGAAAAGTTTTCAACATTTATTGCTGGAATGAAGAGTTTAAGAGCCGTCTGACAGATCACTATCCTGGATATGAGGAAGTGGATGCCACAACTGGTAAGATTGGGGATGTTACCGTAAAATGGAACATCACACCAAGTGATGACAACGCATATCAGAACAATCTGGATGCAACATTATTAAAACAGGAATCAGCAGCAGCCGATGACAAGATTGACTTATTCTTAGTAGAAGCTGACTACGCACTGAAATATGTCGATACAGATTATACAATGCCGATCGCAGATCTTGGAATTACAGATGCAGACCTTGCAAACCAGTATCAGTATACAAAAGATATCGTTACAGATTCTAACGGTGTATTAAAAGGTGTTTCATGGCAGGGCTGCCCGGGCGTATTATTCTATAACCGTGATGCAGCAAAAGAAGTTCTTGGAACAGACGATCCTGACGAAGTTCAGAAATATGTTTCAGACTGGGATACTTTCAATGATACAGCAGAGACAATGAAAGCTGCCGGATACAAGATGACATCTTCTGTCAATGATACTTACCGTGTATACTCTAACAACGTTACTTCTAAATGGGTAGAAGATGGCAAGATCAATATTGATGATAACATTATGAAATGGGTATCTGATTCAAAAGAGCTTTATGATGCAGGCGAGACAGAGACATATGAACTCTGGGGCGATGACTGGAAGAAAGGTTTCTATCCGGAAGGAAAAGTATTCTGCTACTTTGGACCGGCATGGTTCGTGAACTTCTCTATGGCAGCCGACACCGAAGGATCTATCGGTTACAACGGTGGATGGGGCGCTACACCAGGACCTCAGGGATTCTATTGGGGCGGTACATGGATCTGTGGAGCAACAGGTACAGATAACGCAAGTCTTGTAAAAGATATCATCTTAAAGATGACAACAGACGAGACGATCATGAAAGATATCGTAGTAAAAGATGATGACTTCGTTAACAATAAACCAGCTATGGAAGCAATGGCAGCAGATACAAGCTACCAGAGTAAAGTATTAGGCGGACAGAACCCATTGTCTATGTACTGTGCAAGTGTAGAAAAACTTGATTTAAGCAACCTTTCTGCATACGATCAGGGATGTAACGAAGAGTTCCAGAACGCTATGAAGAACTACTTTGAAGGCAATGCTTCACTTGATGATGCACTTGACTTATTCTACAAAGCAGTTGTTGAGAAATATCCGGACTTAACATACTAAAATAATAAGCCGCGCCTGCCAGACCGGCGGGTGCGGCTATCTTTATACCTATCTCCGGACGGAGAGAAAGCAGTCAGCGGCGTAAAGCGCAGAGCTGACAGCAGATTTGCACAAAAAGATGTCCGTGAAGGGATGCTGTGAACTCTGTGAAAAATAAAAAGAAGGGGGCAAGAGGCGTTATGAAGAAGAAAAGCAGTAAAGCAGTCAGATATAACAAATGGGGTTACATTTTTCTGATTCCTTTTATTCTGGTGTATGTTGTATTCCAGCTTATACCACTGTTTAATACCATTTATAACAGCTTTTTTGAAAATTATTTATCGGGTCTGACACAGATCGGACCTAACTTTGTGGGACTGGAGAACTACAAAACGCTGTTTACACAGGGCGATATCTGGATTTACGCAAAGAATACCATGATTTTATGGATCATGTGTTTTGTGCCACAGATTATTTTGTCATTACTGTTAGGTGCATGGTTTTCTGATGTGCGTTTGAAATTAAAAGGAAGCAGATTTTTCAAGACCGTGATCTATCTGCCAAACCTGATCATGGCATCCGCATTTTCCATGTTGTTCTTTACACTGTTCTCGGATGGTGGACCGATCAACTCGATTTTAATGCAGATCGGAATTATTTCAGAGCCATATAAGTTCTTGGCAAACACAGGAAGTGCGAGAGGACTGATCGCCCTTATGAACTGCCTGATGTGGTTTGGTAATACAACGATCCTTTTAATGGCAGGTATGATGGGTATCGATACTTCTTTATTTGAAGCGGCAGAAGTGGATGGCGCAACTTCCACACAGGTATTCTACAAAATCACATTACCGCTGCTCCGTCCGATTTTAGTATATGTTGTGATCACATCACTGATCGGTGGATTACAGTTATTCGATGTACCGCAGATTTTGACCAATGGTACCGGTGATCCAATGAGATCGACCATGACATTGATCATGTTCTTAAATAAACATCTGTACAGCAAGAACTACGGAATGGCTGGTGCAGTATCCGTAATCCTGTTCATCATCACCGCAATTTTAAGTCTTATTGTCTTTAAGGTAACTGGAAACGATAAGAGAAAAGCATGAGTAGAATAGAAAGGTGAGGTGTTATTATGAACGAAAATAAAAATCTGAAAAAAGGACTTGGAATCCATGCAAGAAGATTTATCGCTTATGTAGTCCTGATTCTTGTTACATTTGCCTGCCTGTTCTGGTTCTATGTGCTGTTCATTAATGCGACCAGATCGAACGGTGAACTGCAGGCCGGATTTACACCACTGCCAAGCACACATCTGCTGGAAAACTGGAACAATCTGGTACACGGAACACTTCCGGTATGGCAGGGTATGATAAACAGTCTGATCGTATCTGTACTGTCAGCAGCGTTATGCACCTATTTTTCAACCATGACGGCTTACGCCATTCATGCATATGATTTTAAACTGAAAAAATACATCTATGCATTTATCTTAGCAGTCATGATGATCCCTACACAGGTAACTGCACTTGGATTTGTAAAATTAGTCGGTACATTACATATGGAAGATACATTCATTCCATTGATCGTGCCAACGATCGCTGCTCCGGTAACATTCTTTTACATGAAGCAGTATATGGAAAGTACATTGCCGGTATCTCTGATCGAGGCAGCCAGAATTGATGGTTCCGGTGAGTTCCATACATTTAACAATATTGTACTTCCATTAATGAAACCTGCCATTGCAGTACAGGCAATCTTTACATTTGTAAGCAGCTGGAATAATTATTTTGTACCGGCTTTGATCTTACACAATGACAAGAAAAAGACACTGCCAATCTTAATCGCACAGCTTCGTGCAGCTGACTGGCTGAAGTTTGATATGGGTCAGGTTTATGTGATGATCGCATTTTCTATCTTCCCAGTTATTATCATTTATCTGATCTTATCCAGACACATCGTACAGGGTGTTGCCCTCGGCAGTGTAAAAGGATAAATTAGAATATAGCTACAAATGAAAAAACCTTCCCTGAGAACCGTCGTGATTCCCCATATCACGGCGGTTCTCCTTTGATGTAGCAGAAAAAGATTACAATATTAAAAAACATCAGAAAAATTATCTGAAATAATCAAACATAGGCTCTTTTTTTCCAGTTGCTAATGTGCTATAATAGGCACAGATTTTGGAAAAAAAGAAATGGTTGAGAAGTGAATCTGCACAATCCTTTCAGAACGGAGGAAGACATGACAGAAGGCGGTTTTTTAGTTTTCATGGGAATTTTATTACTTTTGGTTGTCATCGTTGTTGTGATAGCGGTTGTTTCATCTGTGGCAGGTGCGGCAGCAGCGATCGTTGATGATGAAGACGGTGAAGATGAATAGAATAGGGTGAGAACAGAATAGTGGGGCGGTACTTTTGTGCCAGTCCCCTTTTTGCAGGTCTTATGGATACTGCGAAATGTCCCGAGATCGAATCATAAGAAAGGAGACAGAGATTATAATGCAGTTACTTACATTTTTGTTAAATGGAGTGAAGTTTGGTATTCCTGTCAATGATGTGGAATCCATTGAAACAAGAATGAATGTGGTGAATATTCCAAATTCACTGCCACAGGTTCATGGGATCATGAATCTGCACGGAGAAGTTATTGCAGTGTACAGTCTGGCAGAACAGTTTCATTATCCGGAACAGGAAATCAACAATATCATCGTTGCATCCATGAATGGTACAAAGATTGGGCTTGAGGTTGGAAACGTGGATGAGATTATTGATGTCCCGGATGAGAAGGTTATTTCCATGCCAGTCATTATGAAAGCAGTAGAAAATTGTTTTGATGAGGTTGCTTCCTATGCAAAAGAACTGATCGTTCTGATCGAGGTATCAAAGCTGATGCCGGAAGCAGAGCAGCAGGCAATACAGAAATTGGTAGAACAACAGTCATAAACAAAAAAGAGTAAAGCCTCTGTTATTATATATTGGAAAGATACAGTCTCGTGGGATGGAGTACCGATAGGTACTCCATTTTTGCGTAAATAGGAAATTTTGTTCCATTTCTAAAATAATTCTAAATTCTGTCCGATTTTCCTTGCATTTTGATGAGAGAGGAGTAAACTGATTTTTGCCGACCGACCGGTCGGTTTTGGCTTGCGGGAATGCAATAGCCAAATCAGACATATAATTTTTCAGGAGGAACGAGAATGATCCCGAAGTATAGTGTAAAACGTCCATACACAGTGTTAGTGGCTGTTGTACTGGTGATCGTTTTAGGAGTTGTTTCGCTGACGAGGATGACAACAGATCTGCTGCCGGCAATGAATCTGCCATATGTGATCGTTGTCACGACGGATGTAGGGGCAAGTCCGGAGGAAGTGGAAAAAGATGTGACATCGCCGATCGAAGCGGCAATGGCGACGACTTCCAATATTAATAATGTAAGTTCCATGTCCTATGATAACTATTCTATGGTTGTTTTGGAGTATGAACAGAGCACAAACATGGATTCTGCCATGATTGAGATCCAACAGCAGCTGGATCAGTTGACCGGACAATTTCCGGATTCAGTGGGCACACCAATCATTATGCAGATCGATCCGGATATGATGCCGGTCATGATCGCATCCGCAGATGTGGATGGAATGGATCAGGCAGAGGTATCTGATTATGTGGACAATGAATTATTACCGCTGTTTGAGAGTATCGAGGGTGTGGCATCTGTGACGGCAACAGGTGTGCTGGATACGGACCTTCAGGTAACCATGAATCAGGAAAAAATAGATGCTTTAAACGAACAGATTTTAAGCAAAATAGATGCCCAGTTTACAGATGCACAGGCAGAGTTAGACAAGGCATCTTCCCAGATCGACAGTGGGAAAAAGAAGCTTTCCGATGGTGAAAAAGAGATGGGAAGCCAGCTCGGAGCAGGTGAAAATGAGATCATTAATAATAAAATCCAACTGTTTAACACCGAAGCAGATCTGACCACACAATTATCAGATCTTCAGAAATCACAGTCGTCCATGGATGGTGCAATCAAGTCGTTACAGTCAGCTTATGATGGAGCAACGCAGTTACAGAGCGCGATTGACGGTTTACAGAAAGCAAAAGACGGTGTCAGCCAGGCGAAGAGTGGGGCAAAGCAGTTATATCAGGCGCACGATGGTGTAATGGCAATTTTAACAGCAAAAAATCCAATGACAGGTGCAGACATGACAGTGGAGGAAGCGCTTGCAGCAGCGGTTCAATATGGTCAGATGACACAGGAACAGGCGAATCAGTTGAAAACAGTGATTTCAACTTTACAGGCAGATCCTAAAATGTTAGAAGCATATAAAAATGCGGCCAGCGAATCCGATTTCGTCGCCTACATGGAATCCACAGCCATTGCCCAGATCAATGCACAGGCAGGGACTTCCTATACAAGTGAGAGTGACATTGCCAGCCAGATCGTGACATTACAGTCCAAACTGGATGATATCAATGTGATGCTGACGAGTCAGGGATCCTCTTTTGCAGATGCAGGCGTGACGTTGACTTCTTACAAAGACATTCCTGCTGCAATCTCAAAATTAAGTGAGAGCAAGACGCAGATTGCGACGGGAATTGCGACGATCGAGTCTGCCCAGACACAGGTGGCAGACGGTAAAACGTCTTTAGATGACGCATTAGTGACTTTAAAATGAATCCCAGAATATCCGGTATCATGGAGATGAGCAAGGGATATGCGGATCTTGCTGTTGCAGCAAATAAGATCGAAGAGGGACAGAGCCAGTTAGATGATGCAAAAGAACAGGCAAAAGATTCAGCGGATCTGAACACGATCCTCACAATGGATACCTTAAAAAATCTTCTGACAGCGCAGAACTTCTCCATGCCGGCAGGTTATGTGACAGAGGGGAACGAGCAGTATCTGGTGCGAGTCGGAGATGAGGTGACATCCAAAGCTGATCTTGAAAATCTCGTTCTGATGGATCTTGGTATGGATGGTATCGAGCCGATCAGACTGTCAGATGTGGCAGATATCGAATACATTGACAATTCCGGAGATTCCTATTCCAAAGTAAATGGAAATCCGGCGGTGATGCTTTCGATTGAAAAGCAGACCGGCTATTCCACCGGAGATGTGACAGACCGGTTATTGGACAAATTTGACAGTCTGGAAAAAGAAAATACAGCGTTACATTTGAGCGTTCTCATGAATCAGGGAATTTACATTGACATGATCGTGAAATCAGTCGTAGAAAACATAATCGTGGGAGCCATCCTTGCAATTATTGTATTGTTATTATTCTTAAAAGACATCAAACCTACACTTGTAATAGCATGCTCGATCCCGCTCAGTGTTGTTTTTGCAGTGGTACTGATGTACTTTACGCATATTACGTTAAACATCATTTCGCTGTCGGGTCTGGCACTCGGAATTGGTATGTTGGTGGATAACTCCATTGGTCGTGATCGAGAACATCTATCGATTGCGGGGAGAGGGATATTCCATCCGGAAAGCAGCCGTGGAAGGTGCTTCACAGGTGACAGGAGCGATCACAGCTTCCACACTTACAACCGTCTGTGTATTTGCACCGATTATTTTTACAGAGGGTATCACAAGACAGTTATTTGTGGATATTGCGCTGACAATTGCATTTACGCTTGCAGCCAGTCTTCTTGTGGCATTGACTTTCGTGCCGATGATGGCAGCAGGATTATTAAAAAATACAAAAGAGATCAGGCATAATTTCTTTGACAAAGTAAAAGATTCTTATGGAAAAATTTTAGCGGTATGTCTGCGTTTCAAGCCGGTCGTATTTATCGCGGTGATTGTATTGCTTGGAACAAGTGTTGTGGCAGCATTTTCCAGAGGATATTCTTTCATGGATATGAATATGGAAACGAACCAGATCAGTGCGACGATTTCAGCAAAAGAGGATCAGACACTAACGTTTGGCGAACTGACAGAAATGGCAGATGAAGTCGTGGAAAAAGCATTGACGATCGATGGCATTGAGACCATTGGTGCCATGGCAGGCGGAAGTGCTCTTTCCATGATGGGAAGCAGTTCTACAGACAGTATTTCCATGTATATGATTTTGGATGAAGAATCTGAAGTGAGCAGTGCAGATGTAATCGAACAGTTGGATGAACTGACCAAAGACATGGACTGCGAAGTTACAACAGACACCTCTGCTTCTGATATGACATCACTTATGGGAAGTGGACTGACGATCAATGTAAAAGGAAATGATCTCGATAAACTGCAGGAACTTGCAGGAGAGGTTGCAAAAGTCGTAGAGAACACCGAGGGAACTGTGGATGTGGATGATGGACTTGCCAATACGACACCGTCTTTCACCATTTCTGTAGACAAGGAAAAAGCTGCGAAATATGGCATGACCGTTGCACAGGTATTCCAGCTTGTTTATGGGGAGATGACATCGTCAACCTCCGCAACAACGATCTCTACCGATGTAAATGAGTATCAGGTTTACGTACAGAGCGAGGAACAGTCCGATGTTACATTGGCTGATATCAAAAACCTGACCTTCACTTATACAGACAGAGAAGGAAACAAGACGAAACAGCAACTTTCTGATATTGCACAGTTGAGGAAGGTTACACCTTAGGAACGATCAACCGTGATGCGCAGACCAGATATATCAGTGTGACCGCAGGAGTGGATGATGACCATAATGTCAGTCTGTTAAGTAATGAGATTCAGAAAGAGTTCAGATAAGATCGATCTGCCGGAAGGATACGTCCAATTGAGA
>ENA-OQHF01001574-OQHF01001574.1-human-gut-metagenome-genome-assembly--contig:-NODE-1574-length-12375-cov-5.289353_pt1 | contig 12375 bp, 13 predicted proteins | sample MGYA00242559_ERZ504709 | MGnify/ENA primary metagenome ERZ504709 (study PRJEB26092, sample SAMD00036203) | human gut metagenome | host: Homo sapiens | study: EMG produced TPA metagenomics assembly of... | reverse complement strand
ATTGCAACAGAAACTCCTCCGGCTCCAAAGTCGTTACATTTCTTAATTAATTTGCTGACTTCCTCTCTGCGGAACAGTCTCTGAATCTTACGCTCTGTCGGCGGATTACCTTTCTGTACCTCTGCTCCACACGTCTCGATAGACTCTTCTGTATGTACTTTAAAGATCCGGTTGCTCCACCGCAACCGTCACGTCCGGTACGTCCACCGAGCAGGATAATGATATCACCAGGATCTGAAGTCTCACGGATTACTGCACGTCTTGGTGCTGCTCCGAGAACTGCTCCGATTTCCATACGTTTTGCCACATAATTCGGGTGATAGATTTCCTTAACTGCACCAGTTGCAAGTCCGATCTGGTTACCATAAGAACTATATCCATGAGCTGCCTCACGAACCAGTTTCTTCTGAGGAAGTTTTCCTTTCATTGTATCTTTGATAGATACAGTCGGATCTGCTGCTCCGGTCACACGCATTGCCTGGTATACATAAGTACGTCCTGATAATGGATCTCGGATTGCTCCGCCAAGGCATGTAGCAGCGCCACCAAAAGGCTCAATCTCTGTCGGGTGGTTGTGTGTTTCATTTTTAAAGTTCACAAGCCACTCTTCTTCCACGCCATCTACCTTGATTGGTACAACGATACTGCAGGCATTGATCTCATCTGACTCTTCCTGATCCTGAAGCTTGCCTTCTTTTTTCAGCTTTCTCATAGCCATCAATGCAAGATCCATCAGACATACAAATTTGTCCTCACGCCCTTTAAAAATCTCGCTGTGATCGCGAAGGTACTGCTTGTAAGTATCTTCCATCGGTTTTCGATAATCTCCGTCTCCAAAGGAAACTTCTGTAAGTTCTGTTGAAAATGTTGTATGACGGCAGTGATCTGACCAGTAAGTATCCAGTACGCGGATCTCTGTCATGGAAGGATCGCGGTGCTCTTCCCCTTTGAAATGATTCTGGATATGTTGGAAGTCACGGAATGTCATTGCAAGTCCAAGAGAATCATATAATTTCTTAAGCTCTTCCTCTTCCATATCCTTAAATCCGTCAAATACAATAACATCAGCAGGCTCGTCAAATTTTGTCACTAGTGTCTCCGGCTTCTCCTCTGCTGCTTCTCTTGAGTCTACCGGGTTGATGCAGTGTTCCTTAATCTTCTGAAGTTCTTCTTCTGTAATAGCTCCATTCTTACCATGAATAATATAAGTCGTTGCAGTACGGATGACCGGCTGCTCGTCCTCTTTTACGAACTGGATACACTGAACAGCAGAATCTGCTCTCTGATCGAACTGACCTGGAAGAAATTCTACGGAAAACAGACTGTCTCCGGAACCAACAGGAGCCTCCTCTTTCCAAAGGACATCTACCGGCGGTTCAGCAAAGATACCATTGCATGCTCTTTCAAATGTCTCATCAGATACATTCTCCACATCATAACGATTCAGGATACGCACATACTCTACGTCTTTGATTCCAAGATAATTGCGAATCTCATGTGCAAGTGCCTTCTGCTGGACATCATAGCTGCCCTTTTTCTCAACATACACTCTTCTTACATTACTCATTCGTCTTCCTCCATTGTGTTTATATTTTTATTTGGTAATAGTTCTGTTACTTTAAATCTTCATTATTTATTTCATTGTAACATACCCACCATTATTATTAAAATTAATATATTTAAATCCTTTTATAAGTTTTACTAATTTCTTTCTTTTTTCCATTTCCAGTTGTACACGACCGCTGCAACTCCCGGCACGGCAAGTAATACGATAAATATCACGCCGACCCGGATTACCATGTCTGAGAAAAATCCTTCCGGCAGCATGCGGATCATATAATCTGTCTCCGGGTCAAAGATCCAGAGATTATTTGTAAAAAACAATTTATGAAACAGCGTAAAACAGCTTGTAAAATCAATGCTCATGGCAACTCCCAGAATTGCCGCCAAAATAAGATAAACAAACAGCGCCTGCAAATATCCTAGCGGAACCAGTCTTCGGAAATCTGCTTTTTTTGCCCTAAGAACAATCATTAAAATAGTTGCAAGAATCACCGCATAATTCCGAAGTTTCAAACCTCCCAGAAACAACTTCCTCACATCTGCCAGGTGAAGCCTGTCCTGTTCATTGAAGAAATCCTGATGCTCACCGTCCACATCTGTGACAATTGACAGCTTTTCTTCCTTTCCAATCAGATAAGCCATCATATGTTCTGTCACTGCCATCACATTGTCAATCTTCATATTCAGATCGTCCGTGACCCGGTACTTTTCATATTCCTTTTTATAAAATCCGTAATGGCTGTCTCCATAAACTGCAAGCTGAAATCCAGTGATCAGCAATGCAAAGATTACCAGGAGCATCGTAAATGTAATGGTAACTCTGTACCAGATCTTCATGTTATCTTCCTTTTCTTTCCTAAACTACCTGCGCATTTTTTGCGGTCCAGGTTTTTATCTCTAGTATTATACCAAGATATCTCATATCTGTATAGAAAAATCACTTCAAAACAAATTCTGCCATTGCATTTTGCATTAATTTACCTTATAATCAAATTAGTATTTATTAGGGAGTCTTATTATGGATATTAATTACGAATTATATAAAGTGTTTTATTATGTGGCAACATCCTTAAGTTTTTCCGAGGCAAGCAAGCAGCTTTTTATTTCCCAGTCTGCGGTCAGCCAGTCGATCAAAACGCTTGAGAAAAAGTTAGACCAGCCGCTTTTCATCCGCAGCACGAAAAAAGTACAGCTCACTCCTGCCGGAAAAGTATTATTAAAACACATCGAACCGGCAATGAACCTGATCAAACGCGGGAGAAGCGCAGATCATGGAACGCCAGTAACCTGGGGGAGGTCAGCTTCGCATCGGCGCCAAGCGATACCATCTGTCGGTATTATCTTGTTCCATTCCTGAACAAATTTCATAAAACCTACCCGAATGTCCACATCAAAGTCACGAATCAGACTTCCACCAAATGTGTGGATCTTCTGGAAATGGGACAGGTAGACCTGATTGTCACCAACTATCCGAACTCCCGGTTAAGTCATGGGGATCATATCCGGACGATCCACTCCTTCAGGGACTGCTTCATTGCAAGCTCAACCCACTACAAAGAACTGATGGATAAAAAACTGCACCTGAAAGATCTCTTGGACTACCCGATCATGATGCTCGACCGGAAAAGCACCACCAGCGAATTCCTGCACCACCTCTTCCAGCAACACCAGCTGGATCTGGTCCCGGAGATCGAGCTGGGCAGTAACGACCTCCTGATCGATCTTGCCCGCATCGGTCTCGGCATCGCCTTTGTCCCGGACTACTGCATACCCGACGATGGTGAACTCTTCCCCCTGGACATCCAGGAAGAGCTCCCGGGCCGAACCCTCGTCATTGCCCACAATCCCCAGCTGCCGCTGACCAAAGCAGCGAAGGAATTCCTGAACATTCTCTAACTCAAAAAAGGAGCATCCGTTTTCCAACCGATGCTCCCAACTTTTTTCTTTCTCCACAACAAACTTTACTTTTACCCCTCGTCCTCCACAATCAGAACACAGCCGCAGGCGCCTGTTCGTCCCCTTCATCCACCGCAGTCCCTGCCATTACCTCTCGTCCTGAACCCACTCCACCTCCCCTTGGCTAAAGCACAGCCGCGGGCGACAAAGCCTGGGCGGACAACACTTTGTGGGCGGCTAGCTCAAAGTTGCTCTGCCCATGTTGTCCGCCCAGGCTTTGTTGCCCGCGGCGTCCCTTTCGCCATATTCTCCCCCCCTATCTCCCCCAAAACTCTTCCAGAACCTTCCCAACTCCCCTCCGGTCACAAACCACATACTCCTCCCATTCCCTTGGAAACAGCCCCGTATAATCCGGCAAACAAAACCTCTCATCCAGAAGTAAAATCACTCCCCGGTCTTCTTTCGTTCGAATCACCCTTCCTGCAGACTGCAGCACCTTATTCATTCCCGGAAACCGGTATGCATAATCAAACCCATTCTCCTTCTTTCTGTCATAAAACTGCTTCAGAATCTCTCTCTCATAACTCACCTGTGGAAGCCCGGTTCCCACGATCACAGCTCCAACAAGCCGCTCTCCAATGAGGTCGATTCCTTCCGCAAAAATTCCTCCCATCACACAAAATCCAAGCAACGTCCCTGTATTTTCACTCTCAAATCGTTCCAGAAAATCCTCCCGTTCTTTCTCCTGCATCGACGGACTTTGCTGCAGGATCTCCACCCCATCCGCCCCATACAGTTCCATGTACCGTTCCAGAATATCATCCAGCATTCGATACGACGGGAAGAAAATCATATAGTTTCCGGTATGAGAACACACTACCGCATGAATATACTCTGCAATCTTCCCATATTCTTCAGGTCCCCTCCTTGTATACCGGCTGCTCACATCCCGGCCCAGGATCAGACACTTCTGTTCTTTGGCAAAGGGTGTCTGTGCATAGATCGCATAATCATCGCTTCGTCCGCTTAAAAGCTCCCGGTAATACATCACCGGAAGTAAGGTAGCCGAAAAGAAAACAGTGCTTCTCCCTTTATCCATACAGTTTTGCAGGTTCTGTGCCGGATTCACACAAAACAGTTTCACCCGAAATCTTCCATCCTCATCATGCTGTGTATAAATTACATAATTTTCATCGATGAGATCACTGATATACAGGAAACTCCGCACCTCAAAATAAAAATCCAGAAGTTCTTTTCGAAGTTCTCCATCCCCAAGTTCCTCCAGATAGTTTTCCGTTTCACCCATCACAGAAAGCAATGCCAGCGAAAAATTCCCAATGGACGGAAGAACCCGGCAGGTCTCACATTCCCGTTTCCACTCAAGCATCAGCCGGTTACACCGCTCCAGTGCTTTTTCCAGCTTTTTCCGGTATGGCTTCACCAGCTTTTTCATTCTCAGGATATCCTCCTTGTACAAAACCGCACTGTACATCTCCCGACCCCGTTCCACCAGATTGTGAGCCTCATCGATCAAAAATACGTAATCTCCTTTAACACCTTCCGCAAAAAAACGGCGAAGATATACCTGTGGATCAAACACATAATTATAATCACAGATCACTCCATCCACCCAGACGGCGAGATCCAGACTCATCTCATACGGGCAGACCTGATACCTTTCCGCATAAGAAAGCAACATCTCCCGGTCATAAATTTCCTCTTTCTCCAAAAGCTCAAACACCGCATCATTTACCCGGTCAAAATGTCCCTTTGCCCTTATACAGGCTGCCGGATTGCACTCCATGCTGTCACACACACACAATTTTTCTTTTGCAGTCAAAAGCAGAGACTTCCAGCGAAGTCCATGCTTTTTCAGGATTTCAAAAGCTTCCCCTGCAACCGTACGGGTAATCGTTTTTGCAGTCAGATAAAAGATTCTTTCTGAAATTCCTTCTCCAACGGAGCGCACAGCAGGATACAGACATGACATCGTTTTGCCCACACCTGTGGGTGCCTGGATAAACAACTGCTTTTCCCGCAAAATGGTCCGGTAAACACCATGTACCAGTTCCCGCTGTCCCTCCCGGTAAGGGAAAGGAAATTCCAGTCCGATCATGGATGCATTCCTCACTTTTTTCCACTCCTGATGCCAGTGGGCCCAGATATAGTAGGTATCGGCAAGTTTCTGAAACCATGTTTTCAGTTCCTGCGCATCGAACATATAGGAGAACCTGCGAATCTCTTCCGTTTCCATGTTGCAGTATGTCATCTGTACTTCCATCTGTTCCAGCTGATTCTGTTCTGCATAGATCGCCGCATAACACCTGGCCTGTGCAAGATGTACCGGAACCGGTTCTTCCACAAACCTGAGTTCCCGGTGTACGCCTTTGATCTCATCGACCATCACATGATCTTCTTTTTCCTCTATTCCATCCGCCCGGCCTTCCACGAGCAAATCTAGATCTTCATAGCAGAAGCGGCAGTTGAGCGACACCTCGGCCTGATAAGCAGCTCCCATCTGTCTCTGAATCTTTTTGTGGATTCTGGTTCCCTTTGCCAGCGACTCTTTATCTGCCCATCCGCCTCTCCTGTTGTCTATATCACCGGAACGCAGGATAAACTCCACCAGCTCCCTGACCGAAATCTTTACTTCTTCTTTTTCCATCCGCCCACCACCTTTCACTTTGCTTATTATAACTCATCCACCTGCCTTTGCCTATATTTCCGTAAATCAAAATTGATCCACCGGATCAATTATTGATATGCAACGCAAACAAAAGAAAAATCTTCCGCAGGAACCATTTGGCTTCACCACGGAAGATTTTTCTTTTTTCGCATATCAAATCATTTTCAGATACCTTTATGCAATTGCAAATTTTTGAATTGCTTTGTCGAATTCTTTGTCTTCTCCATAACACTGAACGGTAAGTTCCTGTGTCAGATCCATACTCATGATTCCGAGAATGGATTTTGCATCAATAATTACACGATTGTAGAAGATGTCAATATCAAAGTCACATTTTCCAGCCGCCTTCACAAATTCTTCCACTTCACTCGCCTCATTTAATTTGATTTTGCTTGTTTTCATATCCGGCATTATATCAATCCTTTCTGAAACTCGCGGTAACAAAATCTGTGTACCGGTGTAGAATATCGGTACTCCCTTCTCTAACTGGTAGTACCACATATTTCGAGAATTGATTATCGCATCTGATGCGAAATTTGTCAACTTTTTAATCTTCTCTGTTTTATGTTGGTGTTGCACTATTTTTTGTGCTTTCTTTTACATTTTTCACCTGTTTTTTTGCTATTTGCACAGCATTCTCTCCGCATTGAAATCGTTTACAATTCAGAGCGGGCAATATTCTCTTGAAAATCAGCTTCTCTTTTTCAAATTTCGTCAAAAACAACATAAAAAAGGAACAGCATTTTCACACTGTTCCTCTGAAGGATTATCCAACGATTTTTTCTACTGCTTTATCCAGATATTCATTTTCTACCGCATGGAAAGCTCCCTTGTCGGCTGCTTCCGCATACAGTGGATTGATCGGCATCTTGCCGAGCACTTCTGTTCCCAGCTCTGCCACTATCTCATCAATATGACTCTCACCGAATACAGAAATATGTTTTCCGCAGTCCGGGCATACCAGATAGCTGTAGTTTTCCACAACACCCAGCACATTGATTTTCATCATCTGTGCCATCTTATAAGCTTTACGTACAATCATCTTTACCAGATCTTGCGGGGAAGATACGATCACGATACCTTCTACCGGCAAAGACTGGAAGACTGTCAGCGGTACATCACCGGTTCCAGGCGGCATATCTACGAACAGATAGTCCAGATCTCCCCATATCACATCGGTCCAGAACTGTTTTACCATATTTGCCAGAATCGGTCCTCTCCAGATGACCGGTTCGTCTTCTCTCGGAAGCAGCAGGTTTACAGACATTACCTTAATGCCGTTTTTTGCCTCGATCGGATAGATACCGGCATCTACTGCCTGTGCCGGGCCCTTGACACCATACATCTTCGGGATGGAGGGTCCTGTGATATCCGCATCCAGGATACCTACTTTGTAACCTTTCTGTGCCATTCTATTTGCCAGAGATGCGGTAACGAAGGATTTACCAACGCCGCCTTTTCCGCTGACGATGCCAATCACATGTTTTACGTTGGACTGGCTGTTCATCTCTTCCAGCATACTCTTGGGCTGTTTGCTTGGACATCCTTCACAGCTTTCTTTGCTGCAGGATGTGTTGCTACATTCTTTTGCCATTGTCTTTCCTCTTTTCTCTTTTTATTTCATAAAGCGATCGATTGCTTTGTTCAGTTCTTCCAGTGCTTCCATATCCCCATCCTTAACTGCATCCACAATACAATGCTGTATGTGATCCTGTAAAATCACTTTTCCGGTATTATTAATTGCCGATTTCACTGCCGAAAGCTGGATCAGCACTTCCGAGCAGTCTCTGCCTTCTTCCACCATCCGACGGATCGATTCCAGATGACCGATAGCTCTTGACAACCGGTTAATTACCGCTTTTGTGTTTTCATGGGTATGGGTATGACTGTGCTTGACAACCGTTCCATCTTCCAGTACATGTACATGCTCTCCCATCTTTTTCCTCCCATTCATACATTCCCGGATCAGATCTCGGAAAATGTATATCGCTGATGCATCCCGGAAAAATAGACGTCAAATACTATACTGCCATCTTTCTGAATGCTTTTTTCGTAAGTTTCTTTCCGGCCCCCGCATCGTTCCCGGATATAGCTTTCCGGATCTTCACACTGGATTTCCTCAAAAAACTGATCTCTGGAATGATTCAGCGGACACTGGTTTATAATTTCTCTGATGACTTCATATTGTTTCATCTATCGTCCCTCCCACATCGTTTTTATTATAACAATCTTTTGTAAAAAGGACAACACATCCGTAAGAAAAAGTGAGAAAACTGTTGCCTTTCCAACCGTAAGGTTGTATCATAGCATACAAGAAATTAAAATACATTTAAGGTGATTTTAAATGCATTTTGGCTCGTAACTGTGAAGGTACTGAACATTTACGAAAGAAAAATAAATGAGTGATAAACAGCAGGAGGAAAAAGCACATGCAGCTTTTAGAAGAACGTATCTTAAAAGACGGAATTGTCAAACCGGGAAATGTTTTAAAGGTAGACAGTTTCTTAAATCATCAGATGGACATTGCATTCATCAATGAACTGGGAAAAGAATTCCAACGCCGGTTCGCCGATGCACCGATTACAAAGATTCTTACTATCGAAGCTTCCGGTATCGGTATTGCCTGTCTGGTAGCCCAGTATTTCCATGTTCCGGTTGTTTTCGCAAAGAAAGCACAGAGCCTGAATCTGGACGGAGAGATGTTTACCTCCAAAGTAGAATCCTTTACACACAAGAAAGTATATGATGTCATCCTTTCCAAGAAGTTCCTTGGACCGGAAGATCATGTACTCTTGATTGACGATTTTCTGGCAAACGGCTGCGCACTGATGGGTCTGATCGATATCGTAAACAAATCAGGAGCCACTCTGGAAGGTGCTGGTATAGTTATCGAAAAGGGCTTCCAGGAAGGTGGAAAGAAAATCCGTGAGATGGGTGTTCGCCTGGAGTCTCTGGCTATCGTAGAGTCCATGACCGACGATTCACTCACTTTCCGTCCGAATAATTAATCAGTCCCGGATCCTCTGAATCACCCGGGCAACCATTATATCTTGAGGTTTTTAAAAAAAAGAACATTCCGTTTTATTTGGAATGTTCTTTTGTAACTATTCAGTAGCCACTGTACCGCGAGGTGTTTTGGCATGAATATGCCAAAATCCCGAGACATACAAGCCAAAATGCCATCACCGAAGGTGATTTACGCGAGCAACGAGTCAAAGTCCGTGCTTGCACGGAACCTTGAGGAGTGCCGCGATAACGATAAAAACTCGCAAAGCGTGTTTTTATCGTTTAAATGCATTTTGGCACGTAACTGTGAAGGAACTGAACAGTTACGTGCTTTTTATTTTCTGTGTCTTTTGATGAATCACCGGTATCAGTTCCCGATATCCTCCTCATCAAATTCCACCACCGTATAATATCCCCGGTCTGTTTCTTTAATATCTTTTACAATCCCTTTTCGTGACTGCAGTCTCTCATAACCGGGATAGTTTTTACTCATGGCGATCATTGGCTGTATCGTATAATAATATGACGTTGGCAGAGCACTTTCTGTCACATCCACTTCCTGCCCCACTGTCAGAAGTCCCTGACGTTCCATCTTAAACTCCATATTTCGCATGATAGATCCTCCTTCCCTGTATGTCTGTTCCCATCTGCTTTTCTTCATAATCTTCTTTTCACTGTTTATCTGGTTTCGATACCTGTATTTTTTCCGGTGTTATGTAACAGTGAAAATACTGAACAGTTACGCTTTTATTATAGATTTCCCGTAAAAAAATACAAGACCATCTCTCCGCTTTTTCTTCCATTTTTAGTATTTTTCCAAAACACCGGAGGAAAATTGTGCAAAATTTTGTCTTGCGAAACAGGAATCGCCATTATATAATGGGGTACGTGATTTGAAATGCGGTTTCCGGAAGCTGTTGTTTTCGGAAGCTACAGCCAACCAAACATTCATAGAACAAAGGAGAACAAATATGGGTGGAATTTTTGGAGTTGCATCAAAAAGCAATTGTGTGTCTGATTTATTTTTTGGAACTGACTATCATTCCCATCTTGGTACACGCCGGGGTGGCATGGCAGTCTACGGCAAAGAAGGCGGATTCAACCGAGCGATCCACAATATCCAGAACGCTCCCTTCCGTACAAAATTTGAACGGGACGTGCAGGAATTAGAGGGTACTCTCGGTATCGGCTGTATCTCTGATACAGAACCGCAACCGCTTTTAGTTCAGTCTCATCTGGGAAGTTTTGCGATCACAACTGTTGGTAAGATTAATAATATGGACGAACTGGTAAAACGTTCTTTCGCCAACGGCTGCACACATTTTCTCGAAATGAGCGGCGGAGATATTAACGCTACAGAGATGGTGGCATCTCTCATCAATCAGAAATCTTCTCTGATCGAAGGCATTCGCTACGCGCAGGATGTTATTGAAGGATCTATGACCATGCTGGTTATGACTCCTGAAGGTATCTATGCGGCCAGAGACCGATTAGGCCGTACTCCACTGATCCTCGGAAAGAAAGAGGATGCGATCTGCGCTTCTTTTGAGAACTTTGCTTATTTTAATCTCGGTTACCATGACTACAAAGAACTGGGACCATCTGAGATTGTCTTCTTTACACCGGATGGTGTGGAAACTGTTTCTCCGGCAAAAAATGAAATGAAGATCTGCTCCTTCTTATGGGTTTACTATGGTTATCCTACCTCTTCCTATGAAGGAATCAACGTAGAACAGATGCGTTATAACTGCGGCGATATGCTTGCAAAGCGCGATAATGTATCTGCGGATATTGTTGCAGGTGTTCCGGACTCCGGTACCGCACATGCCATTGGTTATGCCAACCGTTCCGGTATTCCATTTGCCCGCCCATTTATCAAATATACCCCAACCTGGCCGCGTTCCTTTATGCCGACACATCAGAGTCAGAGAGAGCAGATTGCTCACATGAAACTGATCCCGGTACGTGAACTGATCAAAGACAAAAGCATGGTGCTGATCGACGACTCTATCGTGCGTGGTACACAGCTTGGTCAGACAACCCAGTTCCTGTACGAGAGCGGAGCAAAAGAAGTACATATCCGTCCGGCATGTCCGCCGTTATTATACGGATGTAAATACCTGAACTTCTCCCGTTCCAAATCCGAGATGGATCTGATCACCCGCCGTGTGATCCAGAAGCGGGAAGGAACCGTGACGGAAGCAGTCCTGGAAGACTACGCAAACCCGGATTCCCATAACTACCATGAGATGCTCGACGAGATCGGCAAACAGCTGAACTTTACTTCTCTTCGCTATCATCGTCTCGATGATATGGTTGCTTCCATCGGACTGGAGCCATGCAAGGTTTGTACCTACTGCTTTGACGGAAAAGAATAAATAAAGTTTATACATAAAAATCCAGGCAGCCGTTTTTCACCGTTGCCTGGATTTTTGTTGCATTGTATATTCTCTTTATTTTTCCACCGGATATCCGCATTTTTTACAGTACTCTGCTCCGGGTTCAAGTTCCGCTCCACAGTTCGGGCAGGTACCTGCCGTTCTGACCGGCTGCTGATTCTGACTGCTGTTTGACGGATGATTCTCTCCAAAAAGCTCTTTTGCCTTATCTTTCAGATTATTTCCCACATCTTCCATTGTGGATTTGAAATCAAAACCGTTTGGATTCACCGATGTGCCATTCGGATTGGAACCGGAAATCGGCCATACCGGCGGCGGTGTCTGGGCTGTGGTATTCCCGGTATAGTAGTAATAATCCCGCTGGCTTTCAGTCTGCTGTGGTGCGGTCTTTTCATAGGCGTCTGCGAAATTGTTCATCACATCACAGGCATAAAAGTACGATAAAAACGGAATATGCATCACGATCGTAAAGATCACCGGTGATTCGATATGCACGTTGTAGCGGTCACCTGCCTGATCCAGCCGGGATGCCAGCTGATACGTCCAGTACAGTCCGTAGATGCCACAGGTGATCCAGGAAAGGATCCATGCCAGGATATAATTCTGCGTCATTTTCCGGTCATCTCTGCAAACCCAGTTGGTATCTTCCCCATACTGATACCAGAAAAAGATATGATACAGACCGCAGGTCACGAGCCCTAGAGCGTGTTTGAAAAATAAAAATTGCACAAAACGCATGTTTCATTTCCCTTTTTCATGATAAAATAAAGAAAAAGGGGTGTTCACTATGTTGAGACGATATGAGTTAACAGATGAAGAATGGAA